>Ga0070670_100000476_pt1 | contig 32289 bp, 29 predicted proteins | sample KBSS63metaG_FD_64665 | JGI IMG/M metagenome (GOLD analysis project Ga0070670, IMG submission 64665) | Switchgrass rhizosphere microbial communities from Kellogg Biological Station, Michigan, USA - KBS S6-3 metaG | ecosystem: Host-associated > Plants > Roots > Rhizosphere > Soil ... | reverse complement strand
TGCCGATCTCAGTCGCCGAGCGGCGGCAAATCTACGAGGGCAATGCCCGGAAGCTGCTTCGCCTGACGTGAGGACGCCGAGGAGGGTCCGTGACCTTCGTATACTCCGTTGACTCGCCAACCAATGATGAAATTGATCGCTCCCACGTTCTTCGAGACGCCGGCAACGTTTCGCGTGTGGCTGCGGAAGCATCATCGAACAGCAGATGAGCTGTGGGTCGGCTTCTACAAGAAAGCGGCCGGCAGACCGAGCATCACGTGGCAGGAAGCGGTCGATGAGGCGTTGTGCTTCGGGTGGATTGACGGTATCCGCAAGAGCGTGGACGCCGAGAGCTACACGAACCGCTTCACCCCCCGGCGGCGCGGCAGCGTCTGGAGTGCTGTCAACACTCGTCGCGCACTCGAGCTCATTAAAGATGGCCGCATGCGGGCCGCCGGGAAAGCCGCGTTCGAAGCAAGGGACGCGGCGAAGACCGATGCCCTGTCACGCGTCCGCGTCGCCGCGCGTCTCGAAAAAGCCCATGAGGCGCAGTTCAAGGCGAACGTCGCAGCTTGGGAGTTTTTCAGCGCCCAGCCACCGGGCTATCGACGCATGGCCGCCTGGTGGGTCCTCAGTGCCAAGCGCAATGAAACGCAGGCGAAGCGGCTTGCTACGCTGATACAAAGGTCCGCGTCGGGTCGGCGTCTCGTGCCGATGTAAGCCCGCCGCCAGGAGCTCCTGAAAATCTTTACGTTTTCTTTACCCTTACTTCGCCTGATCCCCTTCCCCGTCCCCCCATTTGTGTGTAGGATCAGCCCGCTATCTTCGACAGGAACGCCCACCGGAGAGATACGGGAGAGATATAGACACATGCGAGTCTTGACCTTTGTACTGGCCCTCGCGCTCGTCGCGCTGGCGGGTGGAGCGGCTGTCGCCCAGGAAGGGCATCCACTGAAGGGATCGTGGATCGGCACCTGGTCGGGCAATAAAGTCCACGGCGACGACGTGCTGTTCGTGCTGAACTGGGACGGCAAGGCCATCACCGGGATGATCAATCCGGGCACGGACAACATCTCGATCAAGTCGGCCACGCTCGATCCCGACAAGTGGACGGTGCATTTCGAGGCCGATGCGAAGGACAAGGCCGGTGCCATCAACTACGTCATCGACGGAAAGATTGAAAACCTCCCGATGCCCAATCGCTTCATCAGCGGCACGTGGAAGAGTCAGCGCGGCAGCGGCGCCTTCCGCATTCAGCGTCAATAGCGAATGGGAACGTCCATGAAGTTCATTACGCGTGGTCTTGCCGTGGTCGTCGCGCTCGTGTGCTTGACGAGCGTCAACACGGTCGCGCACCACTCCATCGCGGCGAAGTTCGACGAAAGCAAAACCCAGACGCTGTCCGGGGTCGTCACGCTCGTTGACTGGCGCAACCCGCACGTGCACGTGTTCATGAACGTCAAGGGGGCGAAGGGCGAGCAGGTGAACTGGGCGATCGAGCTCGAGAGCCCGATCGATCTGCACGACAGCGGCTGGAACAAGGATTCCGTGAACCCGGGCGACGCCATCACGGTGACCGGTTTCCCCGCGCGGAACGGCTCCCGTCAGGTCTGGTCGAGCAAGATGACGCTGACCCAGGGTGGCAAGCAGGTGCTCAATTACACCCCGAAGGCGCCACCACCTCTCCTGGCGAAACGTCCCGCCCCCGTCGGCCCGAACGGCGTCGGTCGGCTTGGTATGGTTCCGGGGGGAGTCGACGGGTACTGGGCGTTTCCGAGTTCGACCGTCCTTGTGGAGAGCACGGCGAAGGTGGATATCCGGCCCGATGGCCTTCTGCGCAACCCGGCTGCCGATGCGGCCAAGGTTGCCCCGATGCAGCCATGGGCGCTCTCGCTCTACAAGAACCGCCAGACGAGGTTCCTTCAGGACGATCCGACGTTCTTGAACTGCAAACCGCCAGGTGGGCCGCGGCAGTTCCAGCAGCCCTACGGAATCCAGTTCGTGGAGGATAACGAGCGCCAGCGAATTTTTGTGCTGATCGGGGGCGGAAACCGAAATTACCGTATCATTTACCTTGACGGCCGGTCCCATGTCGGCCAGGTGGGTGGCGATGACGATAACCCGCTGTACTACGGTCGGGCGGTCGCCAAGTGGAACGGTCAAACCCTGGAAGTGGACACTCGCGGATTCAACGAGGACTTCTGGTTCACGAACGGCGGGCTGCCTCACACCGAACAGTTGAAGCTGCTCGAAAAGTTCACGCGGACGGATTTCGATACGCTTCGGTATGACGTAACCATCGACGACCCCGGCGCCTACACGCGGCCGTGGTCAACAGGCTGGACTCTCCGCTGGGTTGGCGGAGCGGATTTGCCCGTGCATTTTTGTCAGGATAATAGGCCGTAAGAGGCTGGGACCATCAACGGAGGAACGAGATGAGAGCGTATTTACTTGGTGGCTTGATCGCCGGGGTTCTTCTCCTCGCGGGCGGCAAGGCAATGGCTCACCATTCATTCGCGGCGGAGTTCGATGCGAACAAGCCAGTCAAGCTGACCGGCACCGTCACGAAAGTTGAGTGGACCAACCCTCACGTGTGGTTCTACATCAACGTCAAGGACGAGAAGACCGGCAAGGTCGAGAACTGGGGCGCCGAGATGGGTCCTCCGCACGGCCTGCAGCGGCGCGGCTGGCGGCGTGAAACCCTGAAGATCGGTGAGCAGGTCACCGTCGAAGGGTCGAAGGCGAAGAACGGCACCAACCGCATGAACGCGCGCTCAGTGACGATGACGTCCACTGGCGGACGGCCGGGCGAAACGCTCGACGCGGCCTCCAGCCAGGGCGGCAACAACAACTAAGGTCGGCAGCTCCGCCGCGCACGACGGCTGCGGCGCGCGGCGGAACCTGTCCACACGGACGATGGCGGTGGTGCACAACGCGCCCCGCTATCCTCGCCTCTTTTCTCGTCGGGCACGCCTCCAGGGCGGAGCCCTCCCGTGAGGAGTACGTTGATGCGCAATGGTTTCGCGCTGCTCATTGCCGGCGCCTTGTTTCTGTCGCCGGTGCTTGGCGAGTCTCTGCTCGGGCAGCAGCAGGGAGGCGCACAGCCTCCCGCGAGCCAGCAGGGCGGTGGCCAGGGGCAGCCGGGCGCGACGCCAGCGGCCGCGCCCCAGGATGGTCGGCAGGGTGGTGGTCGGCAGGGCGGTGGTGGAGGCGGTCGCGGCGGTGGTCGAGGTGGCGGTCGCGCTGCAGCGCCCGCGGCGCCGGCGCCGAGACGGCCCGATGGTCGCGTCTACCTCGGAGCGGCGACGCCGAAACAGAAGGGGCTGTGGCTGCCTCCTGGATTGCCGCCACTCGTCGACGCCAAAATCGTCCCGTTCATGGCCTGGTCGAAGGGCGTGTTTGAAGACCGTCTGAAGAACGAGCTCGAACCCCATACGCGCTGCAAGGCATCGGGAGTGGCCCGACAGTTCCTTACGCCATACGGCGTCGAGATGGTCGAACTCGAGGATCAGAAGCGCATCTACATCTTCGACGTTGGCGGGCCGCACACCTTCCGGACGATCTTCATGGACGGTCGCGAGCATCCGAAGGATCTGGTTCCCAGCTATTACGGTCACAACATCGGCCACTGGGAGGGCGACACGCTCGTTGTCGATACCGTGGGATTCGTGGAAAGCTTCTGGCTCGATCGCCGCGGCACACCGCATACCGACAAGCTGCACACGACCGAGAAGTTCACGCGCCTCGACGCAGCGACGATGAAGTACGAGGTGACGATCGACGATCCAGGCGCGTATACCGCGCCGTTCACCGGCGGCTTCAACCTGCGCTGGGAGGACGGAACAGAACTCTTCGAATACGTCTGCCAGGAAGCGAACTACGCGGGCGAGCTGATGGTCGGCACGGCAGAGTCTGTCAGCCGATCGACGTCCATCGTTCCCTGACGAACTCCCAACTTCCAACTTCCAACTCCCAATCCGGAACTCGGGATTTTGGGAGTTGGGAATTGGACGTTGCGAGTTGTCATGCTCCACCTCCACATCACATCTCTCAATCACATTGCCGTCTGCGTGACCGACATCGCGCGGTCGAAGCGCTTCTACGGCGGCGTGCTGGGGTTGAAAGAGATCCCGCGCCCGGCGTTTCCCTTCGACGGTGCCTGGTACGAGCTGGCCGATGGGCGGCAATTCCACCTGATCGTTCATGACCGTCCGCTGACGCTGCGGGGCACGACGGAGGTCGACCCGCGCGACGGGCATCTCGCATTCGGAGTGGACGACTTCGACCGGGCGGTCGCGCATCTACAGGCCGCTGGGGTCGAGTGCGTCGTCAGGCCCCAGAACGTGACGCCCTGGAAGCAGACCTATTTCACTGATCCCGACGGAAACGTCATCGAGCTCAACGCGCTGCGTTAGAATCGCCACCGAGGACACCGGGGAGTAGCGACAAAAAGCACGACTCTCAGTGGCCTTTGGCAGGAGGAAACGTGAGGCGAAGTCTCTGGCTCTTCGTGGCGATCGCGCTGGTCCTTCGCGTGGACGCCGCGACGCCCACCGTTCGACCGGAAGAGGTCGGGCTGTCGTCGGAGCGTCTGAAGCGAGTGACCGAGCTGATGCAGCGGCTGATCGACGCGAAGACGTTCAGCGGCGCGGTGACGCTGGTCGCGCGCAATGGCCGCATCGCGCACTTCGAGGCTCAGGGAGTGATGGACCTCGACTCGAAGACGCCGATGCAGAAGGACACTATCTTCCGCATCATGTCGATGACCAAGCCGGTTGTCGGCGTCTCCGTGATGATGCTGGTCGAGGAAGGGAAGATCCGGCTGACCGACCCGGTAGGCAAGTTCATTCCCGAGTTGCAGATGCTCAAGGTGACGGTGCCCAACAGCGACGGAGTAAGCGCGGCGGCTCCGTCAGGTGCCGTTTCTGCGCCGCAGCCGAGTCGCGTGGTTGACGCGGCGCGGCCGATCACGGTTCGCGATCTGCTGACGCATACGTCGGGGTTGATGAGCGGCGGAGCCAGCGCGGCGCAGGCCTCGCAGGTAGCGATTGGCGCCGGGGAGCCGCTCGCGGTGGTGATCCCGAAGTTGAAGAACGTGCCGCTCGATTTCCAGCCCGGCACACGCTGGGCGTACAGCGGCCAGTATGGTTTCGACGTGCTCGCGCGCGTGGTCGAAATCGCGTCTGGGATGCCGTTCGATCGCTTCACGAAGCAGCGCATCTTCGATCCGCTCGGCATGAAGGACACGTTCTTCTACCCGGTCGCTGGCAATCCGCGCATCGCCACGCTCTATCGGGTCATCGACGGTCAGTTGCGGAAGCAGCCGGAGGGCGCGCATGTGAACGGCGCCTATTTCTCCGGCGGCGGTGGTCTCTTCAGCACCGCGGAGGACTACCTGCAATTTGCGTTGATGCTGATGAACGGCGGGCAGCACGATGGCAAACGACTGCTCAGCACGCGCTCGGTCGAGATGATGAGCAGTGTCTTCGCTCCCGATACGCTGCCGGGGCGTCAGGCCGGCGAAGGATACGGATTGAGCATGCGTGTCGTCACCGATCCCGGGGCGCGTAATACGTTCCTGTCAAAGGGCAGCTTCGGGTGGAGCGGCGCGTACAACACCCACTTCTTCATCGATCCGAAGGAAAAGATCGTCGGAATCTTCATGACGCAGTCGGCGCTTCTCGAGTCGCGCGGTCAGGTTCGCGACGACTTTGAAACCGCGGTCATGCAGGCGATTGTCGGCGGCGCCGGTGCACAGACGGGCACGAACTGATCTGGAGGCAACGTGAGGCAGAGCATTCTCATCGTCACAGCCGCTGGCCTCCTTGGCTTCGTGGCTCTGTCCGCCGAGCGGCCGCCGTTCGTCCCGATCACCGACAAGACGCTCCTGAATCCTGCGCCGGAAGACTGGCTGATGTACAGCCGGACCTACGACGCGCAGCGCTTCAGCCCGCTGAAGCAGATCACCCGCCAGAACGTTGCGCAACTGAAGGAAGTCTTCAAGATCGAGTTCCCGGCCGGACAGCAGGAAAGCATCCCGCTCGAATATCGCGGCGTGCTGTATGTCGTCGTGCCGCCGAACGCGATCCGCGCTGTTGACGCGACGACCGGCGAGCAGATCTGGGAGCACAAACGGCCGTCGGGAGCGGCGCGAGTCAAAGCGATCGCGCTCTACGACGACAAGGTGTACTGGACGGCGCCGGACGGGTTTGTCCAGGCACTCGACGCGAAGACTGGCGAGGTCCGCTGGCAGACCAAGACCGACGGAGGCATGACCTCCGGTGTCATCGTCGTCGAAGGCAAGGTGCTGAGCGGACGCGCGTGCAGCCCCGTCGGCGCGAACTGCTACATCGCCGCTCACGATGCGAAGACGGGCAAGGAACTGTGGCGGTTCATGACGGCGGCACAGGACAGCGACCCTGGGGGCGCGTCGTGGGCGGGATCACCTGAAGCTGGTCGGATGGCGGCCACGTGGGGACTGCCGGGTGTTTACGATGCGCAACGGCGGCTGGTGCTCTGGGGCGTGGCTAACCCGATGCCGAACACGCGGCGCGCCAGACATGACGGCAAGTTCGACGCGGTGCCGACATCTGCGCCCGCGGATCTGTACAGCAACTCGACGGTCGCGTTGAATCCGGATACCGGCAAGCTGCAGTGGTATTTCCAGCACCTGCCCGGCGACGACTGGGATCAGGATTACACGCACGAGCGCACCCTCGTCCGTACTGCCGTCAACCCGAATCCGAAGTTCGTCAAATGGATCAATCCTGACGTCAAGCGCGGCGAGCAGCGCGACGTCAGCATCATGGTCGGTGAAGGCGGCGGGATCTTCGTCAACGATCGTGCGACGGGACAATTTTTGTGGGCGACTCCGTTCCCCTTCGACGCGCCGAACTTTCTGATCAAGGACATCGACGTCAAGACCGGTCGCGTGCACGCCAACGACAGCGTGATGTTGAAGCAGCCCGGCGAGCGCCACGTCATCTGCTCGTACAACACTCGAAGCTATTGGCCGACGGCGTATCATCCCGGCGAAAACGCGCTCTATATCCCATACATCGACAACTGTCTCGATATGACCGCTGCCAGCACCGATGGCAGCGTGCGTGAGCGCCGCGTGGCTGTGGCGCGGGAGGGAAGCGACCCCGCGACGTGGGTCGGCCTCGCCAAGGTGAACGTGTCGACCGGAGAGATTCAGTACATCCGTCGGCAGCATGCACCGAGCAACGGCGCCGTGCTGACGACCGCCGGCGATCTGGTGTTCTGGGGAGACCTGGACCACATGTTCCGCGCCTTCGACGCGGCCAGCGGCAAGCTGCTCTGGGAGACGACGCTGAACGGGCCGGTTCAGAACAGCACGATTACCTATGCCGTCAACGGCAAGCAATACGTCGCGGTGCTCACCGGCGTTGGCGCCGTCACCACCTCGCTGATTCAGCAGGCTGGCCTCAAGACGAACAGCCGGTACAACTCGCTGTCCGTGTTCGCGCTTCCCTGACATGCGTCTGTGGCTGTGCGCGCTGCTGGCCTGCCTGGTCACCATGAGCGGACCCGCGCTGCCGACTGCTCAATCCCGTCCCGATCCAATGGCGACCGCCGTCGCTGACCTGGTGACGGCAAATCGAATCCTGGCGGCAGAAGGCATCCTCGACGGGCTCGGCCATGTGAGCGTCAGAAAGCCGGGCGACCCGTCGCGCTTTCTCCTGGCTCGATCTATCGCCCCTGAACTGGTCACCGCGGACGACATCCTCGAATACGCCGCCGACGGCGAGCCGATCGACGCGAAGGGGCGCGACTCGTACCGCGAGCGGTTCATTCACAGCGAGATTTATCGCGCGCGACCGGATGTTCAGGCGATCGTCCACTGCCATACGCCGTCGCTGATTCCGTTTGCGGCGTCCGATGTGCCGATGCGCGCCATGTATCACATGGCAGCGTTTGTCGCCGACGGCGTTCCCGTCTTCGACATTCGCAAGGCAGCGGGGGTGACCGATCTGCTCGTGAAGGATGCGCCGCTCGGGCGGGCGCTCGCGAAGACGCTCGGCGCGAAGTCCGCGCTGCTCATGCGCGGCCATGGAGCGGTCATCGTCGCGAACTCCATCCCCAACGTCGTGGGGCGCAGTGTCTATCTCGATCTCAATGCGCGCGCGCAGCTGCAAGCCATCCAGCTCGGCGGCAAGCTGACCTACGTGGAGGTCGATGAAGCCAAGCTCCGCATGACTGATCCCAACGAGTATTCACGCGCATGGGATCTGTGGAAGCGGAAGGTGTCTGGGGGTCGTTGAGTTATTTCACGGCCCCCGTGTCGTGAACGATCTTTCCGCCCACGACCGACATGATTGAATTGGTCTTCTTGATCGCCTCGTCCGGCACGGCGACGTTGTCGAAGTAGTCCTGATTCAGCACGACGAGATCTCCCAGTTTGCCGACCTCAATCGAGCCTAGCTGATTCTCCTCGCGCAGGAACCAGCCGTTGCTCGCGGTGTACAGCCTCAGGACCTGATCACGCGAGATCACCTGATCGCCGTTGATCACCTGTCCGCGAGCATTCTTGCCGGTGACGGCGTAGTACATCTGCAGCCACGGGTTCATCGGCGCGATCTGCATGCCGTCGGAGCTCATGCCCGCGGGTATGCCGTTGTTGACGATCATCTTGAACGGCGGACCGTTCTGCGCGGGCGTGCCGGCGAGGTAGCGCCAGCTGGTCAGGGACAGTCCACCGCCGATCGCCTTCAGCCGGTTGACCCATTCCTCGGTGATGAACGGCACGTGCGCGACCACCCAGCGCAGGTTCGCGATCGATGACTCTTTGTGCGCGGTCTCGTAGTCCTGGATCTCCTGCTGGAAGTCGTTCGGACTGAGCGAATGCACCTCTGCCCGCCAGCCGGCGCGCGCGATGAGCCTGGCCGCGTCCGTCGAGGACTTGGGGCCGCCGATGAACTCGCCGATGCCGCCCGTCTTGATCATGTCGTCGCCAAAGAACGGGATCGTGTTGCGCAGCCGCTCCTTCAGCGTGATGAGTTCCGGCGTGGCGTCCTGGTGGAGGTAGTTGATGCGCAGCCGGGCCGGCAGCAGTCCGTCGCGGTGCAGGGCCACGAACGGCAGATGCATCGTGTAGTTGTCTTCGTGGGCGGCGCCGTCGTTCGGCGTGTTGGTCGCCTGGAAGACGCCCTGATCAAGGTGGGTCGTGACGCCCAGGCTCAGCCCGTAGTTCATGGCGTCGATCGCGCCGCGGCGGCGTTCCGCGGTGTCGAGCAGCGTCTGGCGCAGCGTGAGCATCGCGCGCCCGGTCGCTTGTGCCCCGGCTGCGATCGATCCGTCGGCGCCAACAGGAATTGGCGCGGTGACCGGACTCTCGAAGAACTTCTTGCCGAGGCTGTTTGTTGCCGAGGGACCGCTGAAGCCTTCCGAAATGAACACCGGATTGTTCGGCGACGCCTTATCGAGCTCGGCCAGCGTCGGGAGGCGCGGCATTTCGGGTGGTGCGATCAGCTGATTGCGATGGAACCCACCGATCGTCGTGATCCACACGCCCTTCGGCGCGGCCGCGACGCGGGCCGCGATGATCGCCTGCACGTCGGCAATCGACGTCGCGTTCTCGAGCGGCGTGTGATAGCCGGGCCGATTGCCCATGACAACGATGTGATTGTGGTTGTCGATGATGCCGGGCACGACCGTCCGGCCGCGGAGGTCGATGATTCGTCGCCCGGCTGCAGCGCGGGGAACCGCACCGCCGACGGCCGCGAAGCGACCGTTCCGGATCGTCGCCGTCGTGACGACGGTATTCTTCGGGTCCATCGTATGGATGCGGCCGTTGACGAAGACGAGTTCATCGGCCTGGCTCTGGGCGGGCTGCGCCGCCGCAGCCTGGCCGCGCGCCTGCGCTTCCGCGGCGGGACTGACCAGCGCCGAACCAATGGCTGCAGCCACGCCTCCGCCGAGCACCTGCCGGCGTGAAATTCCCTTCAACGTCTCGTCTGACATACGGCTCCCCTCTGAACGAGAGAGGAGTATACGGCGGGCGAGCGTCAGGACGGGCGTGAGGCGCTGCCGTCGCTGGCGAATCGAATCGTCACTGGAACGGCGGCGCTACCAAGAGGCGGACCCTCCCGCCCGTTGACCGAATAGGACAGCGCCGCCGGATCGCCAACGCGCAGAACGATGTCTCGTTGAGCGGTGAGGGACTGTTTTTCACCGGGCTGCAGCAAACGCGCGAAGGTCGGCTGGCCATCGACGACTGCTCGTACCCAGCAGTCGTTCTCCGCCCGGATTTCCAGCTGCAGGCCCGTTCCGGTGGTGGCGATCGGGATCGGCTCGATCGGTGTGGGCGCGATCGGTGTCGGCGCGATCGGGGTGGGCTGCGCCATCGGGGCGGGCGTTTCGGACGACACGGCAGTGGCTTTCCGCGTGTTGGACGACGTATCGACCCCGTAACGGTTCACGGCGATCACGCCAGCCAGCAGCGCCGCGACGATCACCGCGGAACCCCACCTGGAGCGCGCCTCGAACAACTCGCGAAGAATGGACTCTGACCGACTTTCCTCTTTGACAGGCGGGGCCTTCGACTCAGGTTGAAACTCCTCGATTGGCGCCGTCATCGCGCGATATTGAGCGATCGCTGCGACAGGGTCGACGCCTACTTCCCTCGCATAGGTCCGGATGAAGGAACGGAGGAAGATTCCCGGCGGAACCTTCGACAATTCGTTGCGCTCGATGGCTTGCAGGTGATGCAGCGGGATGCGCGTGCGCGCGGCGAGATCATGAAGGGAAACTCCAGCGCGCTCACGTGCCTGACGAAGATCGGTGCCCAGATCCACAGTAGAGCTCCTTGCGTCGCGGGAAGTGTGCAAGGATCCCGCCGCGCAATGACCGCCGGTTCGCGGGCCTCGTTGTACCCGCGATGACGATAGGCGGTGCTAGCATTACGGCCTGTCGGCGCCCGGCAATGGGTTCGCCAATGACCTGCATCCTGGGACGTGGGTTTCAGGATCACGAGAGGACAGCCATGAGACGGTTCATCTCACCTCGCATCGCGCTGGTTGTGTTGGTGCTCGCATTATTTGGCGCAGCCGTGCTGTCGGCGCAGCGCACTCCCACGGCTGCGGCGGCGATGTCCGCTGCGGCGGCGCGCCTGATCGAGGCGCTCAATCCGGAGCAGAGAAAGCAGGCCACCTATCCGCTCGAGTCCGACGAGTACCTGCACTGGAACTTCATTCCAGACGAGACCTTCCCACGCAATGGACTGCCACTGAAGGCCATGACCGAGCCGCAGCAGAGGCTGGCCCATGAGCTGCTCAAGAGTGGCCTCAGCGAACGCGGGTATCAGACCTACACCTCGATCATCGCGCTTGAGAACATTCTGCGCGGGGTCGAAGGCGGCAGAGGTGACGGGCGCGGACGCGGTATGGCTCGTGATGCCAGTGCCTACCGTTTCACCGTGTTCGGGCAGCCGTCCGCGACAGGCATCTGGGGGTGGCGCGTCGAAGGGCATCACGTGTCACTGCATTTCCTCGTCAACAAAGGGACGGTGGCAGCCAGCACGCCGTCGTTTGCCGGTTCAAACCCTGCCGAAGTGCAGGATGGGCCGGAGAAGGGGAAGCGCGTACTGGCAATGCTCGAAGACTCCGGGCGCACGCTGGTCATGGCGCTTGATGACAAGCAACGTGCAACCGCGATTATCAATACCACCGCTCCGAACGAGATCGTCACGACCAACCAGCTGGACATCAAGCCGCTGTCACCGGATGGCATCCGCGCGTCGGCGATGACCGCCGCGCAGCGTGATCTTCTGACGAAAGTCATTGACGCTTACGCGGGCCTGATGGCGCCCGACGTCGCCGCGCAGCGAATGGCGAAGATCAAGGCGGCCGGCCTCGAGAACATCGGCTTCGCGTGGGCCGGGCCGGTCGAGCGCGGCAAGCTTCACTACTATCGCGTGCAGGGACCGACGTTCCTGATCGAGTTCGACAACACGCAGAACAACGGCAACCATATCCACTCGATCTGGCGTGACTTCAACGGCGACTTCGGGCGCGACCTCCTGCGCGAGCACATCAAAACGGCACATCTCGGCATCGGCAGTTCACATTTCTAGGTCCTGGTTCCGTGTTCTCGCGTCCAGGGTGGTGTTCACGTTCGGTTCAATGTTCGACATTCGGATTCGGAGTTCGATGATGCGCATGTCTATCGCCGCCGTGTGTATCGTGGTCGGCAGCCTGACGCTCCTGCGGGGTGACGATGGCGATCGCCTGCTGACCATCGACCATTACGTGCGCGTCAAGTCGACGGTGCCGGCGATCGCCGGTCAGCCGGCGCAACTCTACGTGCGCGAGCGCGTGGTTGCTGGCAGCGCGCTCCGCGGCGCTGTCTCTCCTGATCGGGTCGTGCTCTTCGTTCACGGTGCTGGTACTCCGGCGGAAGTCTCATTCGATCTGCCGTACCAGGACTACAGCTGGATGGCCTATCTGGCGCGTGCCGGCTTCGACGCGTTTTCAGTTGATATGACCGGCTACGGCCGTTCCACCAGACCGGCGCCGATGAACGATCTCTGCAACGTTGCGAAGGATCGGCAGGCCGAATGGATCCCGACGCTGCTGCACGCACCGTGCGCGCCCACGTATCCGCAGGCCATGACGACGATCGCGTCGGACTGGGACGACGTTGGCGCGGCCGTCGATTACATTCGGAGCCTTCGCCGGGTGGATCGGGTCAGCATCGTGGCGTGGTCGCTCGGCGGTCCGCGGTCGGGTGGCTACACCGCTCGGTTTCCGGACCGAGTCAAACGCCTCGTGCTGCTGGCTCCGGCGTACGGGCGGAACAGCTCTGCGACAGCGCCGGCAAAGGTGCCGGCCGACGGCGCAGCCTTCAACACGCAGTCACGTGCCGATCTCGACGCGCTCTGGGCACGGCAGACCGGATGCGCGACGCAAGTGGACCCGGCTGTTCCGGATGTGGTCTGGCGCGAGATGATGCAGTCGGACCCGGTGGGTGCGACCTGGGGGCCTGGCGTGCGCCGCGCGCCGCAGACCACCACATGGGGCTGGAACCAGGCGGTGGTGGCGAAGACCCAGACGCCGACGCTGATGGTCACCGGTATCCATGACGGTCAGGTTGGCCCGGCCCGCGTGAGCGAACTCTATGCGGATCTCGGCGCCACGCAGAAGGTGATGATCGATCTTGGCTGCTCCTCACACAACGCCATGTGGGAGCGGAATCACATCCTGCTGTTCCGTGCATCGCTCGAGTGGCTCGACAAGGGAACGGTCAACGGCATGCAGCAAGGCGTAGTGAAAATGGGCTACTGAGCCTCGATCGCGTAAACTCCTCGTATTCTTCTCTTCGAATTCTTCCCGCTGTTGTTGATGATTCTCTCGGCGATCGTGGGCGTCATGCTGTACGTGGCGAACCGCAGCCACGAAGACGACGAACCTCGAACCTAGACCCCGACTCAGAAGCAGAACACGAAGTGGGAAGTGAGAACCCGGAAGGGTGAGCGGTTCTCCTAGTGCGTCATCGCGTACAGCAGCGCGTTGATCCCGAACGCATAGCCGGGCACGGACATCTGGTAGAAGTACTCCGGATTGTCGCCCTCGCGCTCGTACGAATCGCCGAAGTCGGTGTTATGAGTGATCAGGACCATGATGCGGTCGTGGTCATCGAGAATGGCGCGGACGTGCACATCCTTGCTGTCCTCGCCTCGTTCGGACAGGATGCCTCGCTGCCAGTTCCCGATGGCTGAGATCTGCGGCGCCCCGTTCTTCATCTCGAACTGCGACCGCCACATCGGGTGCGTCAACGGCAGATCGACAATCTGATGCTCGGACGGCGGGAACACCTTCTGCATTTCCGATTCGAAGACGTCCCACGCCCGGCTGCCCCAGAAGTCGTCCGCCCAGAGAAAGCCGCCCTTGAGCAAATACGCCCGGAGGTGTTCGGCGTCTTCCTCGCTGAGGTACAACGATCCGACCTCCGTCATCATGATGAACGGGCACTGGAAGAGTGTGTCGTCCGTGAGACGCATCAGGAGATGATTCGGGTCGCCCGCCGGCGCACGGCCGACGGTCGTCTTCGTCAATTCCGACAGACGGATGGAGAGATTGATGTCGGCACGCGGCCAGTCCACGGACCAGTCGCCGCCGTCGCCGATCGGATTGTCCGTAAACATGATTCGGCAGAACTGAAACGTTCCGTCGAAGTCAGTGGGCCGAGCGATCCGCACCGACCTGAAGTTGCGAAAGAACTGCGCCTCGACCTGCACCGCGACCGTGAGGGCGGCAATTGCCACGGTGGCGGCGATGAGGCGCGGTCGAGTCAGCCAGCGGCGCACGAGGCTAGTTTAAGTGGAAAAGTGGAACAAGTGGAAAAGTGGAAAAGTGGAAAAGTGCCTCAGGCGAGGGCTTCGGCGACCGCGTCGACGTGGCCGTTGACCTTGACGTTGTCCCAGCGCTGAACGACTTTTCCATCAGGCCCAAGCAGATACGTCGTCCGTGCGATGCCCATGTATTTGCGCCCGTAGCGCGACTTTTCCTGCCACACGCCATATTTGTCCGCGACCGCATGATCGGCGTCAGCCAATAGCGGAAATGTCAGGCCATGCTTGGCGGCGAACTTCGCCTTGCTCTTCTCGTCGAGAATGCTGACGCCAAGTACCGCGGCCTTGCGCCGTCTATAAGTGGGCAGACTCGCCTGGAACTCGCACGACTCCTGCGTGCAGCCTGGCGTGTCGTCCTTCGGGTAGAAGTAAAGCACCACGTGCTGTCCGGCGTAGTCCGACAGCCGATGCGTGTTGCCGTGTTGATCTTTCAGTGCGAAGGCAGGAGCTTTCTGTCCGGGTTCGATGAGCGCCATAGGGTTGACGATAATACCTCCGATGGAACCACGCACCGCGATCATCGCGGATGGTCGCGCGCATTCGTACGACGAGCTCGACACGGCCTCGATGTGCGTTGCCGGGAAACTGCTCGGTGACAACGCCAATCTGAATCAGACACGCGTCGCCTTTCTGGTCGCTCCGGGCTTTGCCTATGCGGCAGTCCAGCGCGGTATCTGGCGCGCGGGCGGAGTGGCGGTGCCGCTGGCGGTATCGCATCCGCCGGCCGAGCTTGAATATGTCGTGCGCGATACCGACGCGGCCATCGTCGTCGCTGACGCGTCGCTGCGTGACGTGGGAAAGGCGCTCGCGCGCACGGCGCGCGCACGGTTTGTCCTTGCTGAGGACGCGCTCAGCGCTGAGCCATTCGAGGGTCTGCCGCTTCTGCGCTCAGACCATCGCGCCCTGATCATCTACACGAGCGGCACAACCGGGCGGCCAAAGGGCGCCGTCACCACCCACCAGATGATCGGGGCGCAGATCTCATCGCTCATCAGCGCATGGCGGTGGACACCTTCTGATCATTTACTGCTCGTCCTGCCGCTGCACCACGTTCACGGCATCATCAACGGCCTCGGGTGTGCGCTGGCCATTCGGGCGACGTGCGAGATGCTGTATCCGTTCGACGGGCCGCGCGTGTGGCAGCGGCTGGCGTCTGGAGACGTGACAGTGTTTACTGCCGTCCCGACCATCTACCACCGCCTCATTGGCGCATGGGAAAGCGCCTCGACTGAGACGCAGCGCGAATGGTCGGACGGAGTACGGCGACTGCGGCTGATGATGTCGGGCTCGGCAGCGCTGCCGGTGCAGGTGCTCGAACGCTGGCGCGAGATCACCGGACACACCTTGCTCGAGCGCTACGGAATGACGGAGATCGGGATGGCTCTGTCGAATCCGCTCACCGGTGAACGTCGGCCAGGATTCGTCGGGTCACCTTTACCGGGTGTAGAGGTCCGGCTGGTAGACGAGCAAGGCAGCGAGGTCGAGACGGGCAGTCCGGGCGAGCTCGAGGTCCGCGGGCCGAACGTCTTCCTCGAATACTGGCGCCGGCCCGAGGAGACCGCACAGGCATTTCGCGGCGACTGGTTTCGGACTGGCGATCTCGCCGTTCTGGAACACGGGTCGTACCGGCTGCTCGGGCGTCTCAGCGTCGACATCATCAAGACCGGCGGCTTCAAGGTGTCTGCGCTCGAGATCGAAGAGATCCTGCGCACCCATCCCTGCATTGCCGAGTGTGCGGTAGTCGGTGTCGCTGACGATGAGTGGGGCGAACGGGTGTCGGCGGCTGTCGAACTGCGCGATGGCGCATCGTTGTCGCTGGCTGATCTGCAAAGCTGGGCGAAGCCGCGGCTTGCGCCATACAAGATTCCACGGGATCTGCGTCCGCTTGCTGCGCTACCACGCAACGCAATGGGAAAAGTGACGAAACCAGAGGTTGCTGCGCTGTTCAAATCACGATAACCTCCGGCATGCCCTCGCGGCGCGCTCGCTTCCTGATCGCGACCGTCATCGGCGGCGCGCTGATGATCTTCGCCACAGGTGGTGTGTCGGCCCAGCGGTTCTTCCGCGAAGGTGGCTTTGCGGCGCGATACGCTCCAGCGCAGATGCCCGACAGCTCGTTTGTCATCTGCCGCCTGGCCTACACGCAAGTGCGGCGCGAACAATCGGGCATCGGCTGGGAAACCGACTACCCGTACGCGGAGATCAATCTTTCAACACGGTTCTCCGAGCTGACGCGCACACGCATCAGCCGGGATATGAACGGCACGCCGAACTACTACGTCGTTCGCGCGAGCGACGATCAACTCTTCAACTGTCCGATCATCGTGGCGTCCGACGCCGGCACGATCGGATTCACCGATGCGCAGGCGCAGCGATTGCGGCAGTACTTCATGAAGGGCGGCGTCCTCTGGGCCGACGACTTCTGGGGAACCGCCGCGTGGGAGAACTGGGAATACCAGATCGGCCGCGTGCTTCCGCACGACGAGTTCCCGATCGAAGACATTCCGCTCGACGATCCCATCCTGAAGAGCCAGTTCGAGCTGCATGAGGTTCCGCAGATCACCAACATCCAGTTCTGGCGGCAGTGGGGCGGCACCACCACGTCGGAACGAGGCGAGGACAGCGCCGTGGTGCACTTCCGCGCGATCCGCGACTCGCACCGGCGCATCATGGTGGTGATGACCCACAACACCGACGTCGCAGATTCCTGGGAGCGCGAGGGGGAGGATGCGGACTTCTTCTATCAGTTTTCCCCGCGAGGCTACGCGCTCGGCGTGGACGTGCTGCTCCACGTCATGACCCACTGAGCAGGCATTTCCCCTGCGCCGGACGGCCCCGCCGCCGCGAGACAGGCTAAAGGTCGCCCTCCCACAGACCGATGGTTAGTGCAAGGAACGGAGGTTCTGTGCGGCTACGTGTATCGCTTACCTTGATCGTCTGCCTGTCCTGGGCCGGTTCCGCCCTCGCTCAGAACTGGTCGTTCGACGCACGCAGCATCGCCCTCGGGGCGGTCAGCGGCAAAGACAACCTGGCGTCGCGGATGGTCGATGAGCAACGTCACTACAAAACCATCGTCATCCCGCTCGGTCTGCTCCAGGTCCTGAGCGATTTCGATCGATTCAAGCCGGAGTCGGACAATTTTGATCTGGTCCGGGTGATCGAATACAGCGCGTCGCCCCTGCACTATCAGTTCGGACGCGATCAGGAGTCGGAAAGCGGACGCGATCTGTTCACCGACATTCGCAAGGCGACGCTGAGCCGCGATCTCAGCGACTACCGCGGCTACAAGCTGTCCAATCAGCCCGTCGCCGAGGGACTGGCCAGTCCGACGTGGGGAGGAACGATTCGTCTCTCTGGGAGTCGGGGCGGGCCCTTTCAGGGGGTGTACATCGGCGCGGGACCGTATTTTTCGATGCGGACGCTGGCGACGATCGATCAGCGGGTGATCGATATCCTGGCCAGCGACTCGGCGCTGCGGTTTCCGAACACGAACTATCCGCTTGGCACCAACATTCAGGGGCAGATGGCCATGGCGATCACCGGTGGCTATCGCGGGCGCTTCGCGGCCTTCGAAGAGGGCTCCGAGCGAGACGGTTTGTACGTCGCCGCCGACTACAACTACCTGCACGGCTATCGCTACGAGAAAGCCGACGCGTCGCTGCGACTCGATACCGATGCCGGTGGGCTGCTGACCATCAATCCGCTGCTGCCGACGCCGCTGTCGATCGTCCGCACGAGCGCGGAGTCCGGTCATGGATTTGCGATCGACGCGGGTGTGGCCGCGGTGGTCAACGGCTTCGAGGTCGGATTCGGCATTAACGGCATCGCAAACCGGATCAACTGGACGGATGTCCAGCAGAGCAGCTACATCCTGGGCAACCTGTTTCTTGGCAACGACGATTTCGTCGAGAGCGGTCCATTCCTCTCGAACGACGTGCGCGTCGAGCTGCCGAAGGACTACCACGTCAACGCGGGCTATCACGCCGACTTCTGGTCGGTGATGTCCGAGTACGGCCACGGCTTTCAGGGCAATACCCTGCGCGGCGGCGCGGAATACCGCGCCGGTGCCATCGAATTCCGCGGTGGTGGCGTCTATTCGCGTGAGATGTGGAATCCCACCGGCGGCGTCGGCCTGAACATCTCGCCAAAGGTGGGCCTCGACGTCGCGATCTTCAGCACGGCTGCGAATGCGGCGCGCGAGCGGCGCGCTGCCTTCGCCGTTTCGCTGCGCATCAACTCCCGTTAAGCACGACCGTCTTCGTGCTTAACGAGTCTGAACGTCTGCGAGTACGGGATGATGATCCGAACCGTACCGATCACTGACGACCCGCCGAACGACCCGCCATCCATCCGGCACATCAAAGAACAGGTGATCGAGGACGAGCCGATCGCGAAAGGTCGGGGCCGGTCGATCCGGCGTATCGGGAAATCGTTGGAGCATTGAGCGCCAGGCGGGCTCGTTCGGCCCGAGCATCGTGTTGAAATCGCCGCCAGCGATCCCGTGCCCGTCCGGCAGGGCCTGCAGCAACGCCCGCGCCTGACGTCCGCGCGCGCGATCGCCAAACAGGCCGCGCAGCCAGCCGAGCCGGTTTTCGAGGTGCGTCGACACGACGAATAGCGAGTCGTTGTCCAGCTGCACCCTGGCGACGACGGCGCCGCGCGGCTGGCGCTCGCGCGGCAGGTCGATCGTATGCGCGTCGTCGAGGCGAATCGTCGACAGGATCGCGTTGCTCGACGCGCCGCGGACGGGGCTTGCAAACAATGTCAGCGCACGTGACGTTGAGCGGACCGCATCTTCGCGGTCAACGAATTCCTGCAACAGCAGGATGTAGTCACGTGGGGTCGCTCTGGTCAGCCGTCCTGCGTCGAGATCGCCAACCAGGCGGCGCAAGTCGCCCCGCCCGCCGTGCATGTTCCAGGTGATGACGATGAGACGAGCGGTATCGGGAGGGTTGACGGTCGGCGGAGCCTTGCTGCAGCCGGACAGCGCTGCGATAAACGTCAGCGCGATCGTGAAGGCTCTTCTAACCCCTGGCACCGACCCGCTTCAGGAACGCAGCGACTCGCGCAAGTACGGGATCGTCTGCGGACCCTGGGGTAGCACGCACAACGTCGCGCCTGCTCCAGCGCGCTTCAGCGCAGAGTCCACTGTTTGTGCCACGTCATCGATTGGCGTGAAGTGCGCAGCGCTGATCTCGCTGGCGCTCAAGCCGCTCGTTTTCACGAGCACCTGCGCTTTGAGCTGAATCTGTGATTGCACCTGCACCTGCCACTGATCCGGCGTCGAGTAGCCCGGGCTGTTGATCATCGCGAGCAGCGCTTCGGGCGTCGGCTGCGAGGCGAGAATCGCACCGTACGACCCGTGCGAAGGCAGTCCATCTCGGCATTCAGACGCACAGACGATGGCGCCGCCGCGCTTGACGATCTTTGCCGCCGCCGACATTCCCTTCACCGCCTGATAGAGGTTCTGATCGAGTGGATAGCCCGAGTTGGTGGTCAACACCACGTCGAATGGCTCCTCGACGGCGCGCATCGCCGTCTCTTTTGCGTACCCACAGGCTGCGCGATGCTGTTGGAGAATGTCGCCCGCGAATGCCGCGGTGATCTGCTGGTCGCGATTGAGCGTCACGTCGACGGCGAAGTGGACGCCGACCATCGTTGCAATCTCGCGGACATCGTCGTGCACCGGGTTGCCGTCGGTGACTCCCCACGTCGCGTTGGGATGGCCGATGCGGCCGGCATCGTGGAGCGTCATCACCGTCTCGAGGCCGGCGAGCCCTGGCGCCACCATCTTCGGACCACCGCTGAAACCGGCGAAAAAGTGGGGTTCGACAAAGCCCGTGGTGATGCGGACGTCGGCCTGCAGGAATTCCCGATTCAGAAGTACCGGCACGCCGGTGGAGGTACGGCCGACGAACGCAAGACTCGCCGTGTCCCGGCTGTTGTGATTGATGACTCGGCAGGAGGAGAGGATGTCGCGTCCGAGCATCCGTTCGAGCTCGGCGTCGGTGTTCGATCGATGTGTGCCCGTGGCGATGAAGATCGTGATGTCCGAACGTGGGACATCGGGCATCTCCTCGAACAGGGCCGCCAATTGTTCGCGACGTGGCTGCGCTCTGGTGATATCGCACACCGAGATCGCCACCCGTTGCCCCTTGCGGATCCTCTGCCGCAGCGGTGAGCAGCCGATGGGAGCGCGGAGAGCGGCAGTCAGTGTTGCTGCGGCATCAGGCACCGCGGGGCGCAGCACCGGCTCAATGACCGTGACGCGTTCGTCAGGGAGATCAACGTCCAGTCCGTCGGTGCCGTAGTCAAGCCGAACTCGCACGCGGCGCAGTGTACCATTGCCTTCGTGAACGACCGGGTGATTGACGGGCTGCGATCCATCTGTGGTGACGCCGCTGTCCTGCGCGAGCCGGTGCAGTTGTTGGCGTACGAGTGCGACGCGCTTCCGCATCTGCGTGAGATGCCGGCGGTCGTCGTGCTTCCGGGTTCTGCGTCCGAGGTTCAGCAGGTCGTTCAGCTCTGCCATTCAGAGGGGATTCCGTTTGTCGCGCGAGGTCACGGCACCGGCTTGTCGGGCGGCGCGCTCCCCGTGCCTGGCGGAATCGTCATCAGTCTCGCCCGGTTGAATCGCGTCCTCGACGTTGATATTCCCAACCGACGTGTCACGGTTGAACCCGGTGTCACGAACCTCGAGATCACGAGGCAGGTGGCGCCGTTCGGCTATTACTACGCGCCGGACCCGTCGAGCCAGCAGGTGTGCTCAATCGGCGGGAACGTTGCCGAGAACTCCGGCGGCGCGCATTGCCTGAAGTACGGCTTCACCGTGCATCACGTGCTCGAGGCCGAAGCCGTGATGCCGGATGGCGAGATCATTTGCATCGGCAGTTCGCTGCCAGACGCCTGCGGTCCGGACCTGCTTGGGCTGTTGGTCGGCAGTGAAGGCACGCTGGCGGTGGTCACGAAGGTCGTCGTTCGCATCCTGCGAAAACCGGAGACGGTACAGACGCTGCTCGCCGCGTACAACAGCACCAGCGACGCCGGCGCCGCGGTGTCCGAGATCATCGCCGCCGGCATTGTCCCGGCCGCCGTCGAGATGATGGATGCGCTCGCCATCCGCGCCGCCGAGGCCGCGGTGCATCCGAATTTTCCGCCTGCTGACACAGTCCTCATCGTGGAGCTCGATGGTCCCGTGGCGGAAGTGCGCGAGCTGTTCGCCACGGTGGAGGCAATCTGCCGGCGTGCTGGAGCCACGGTCGTTGAAGTCGCCGAGAACGACGAGCAGCGCATGCGGATCTGGCGCGGCCGCAAGGCGGCGTTCGCAGCCATGGGCCGCGTGTCGCCGAACTATTACGTGCAGGACGGCGTGGTGCCGCGCACGAAGCTGCCGGAAGTGCTCGGGCGGATTCGCGCGCTCTCCGAAAGATCCGGCCTGGCCATCGGCAACGTCTTCCACGCCGGCGACGGCAACCTGCATCCGCTCATCTGCTATGACGAGCGGATTCCTGGTCAATCGAAGCTGGCTGAAGAAGTGGCCGGTGAAATCCTGACCTATTGCGTCGAGGCTGGCGGCTCGATTACGGGTGAGCATGGCGTCGGCGCGGACAAGAAGGACTACATGCCGCGCATGTTTTCCGCCGACGACCTGGACGTGATGCAGCAGGTCCGGGATGCCGTCGATCCGCATCGGCTGTGCAACCCGGGCAAAGTGTTGCCGACACCGCGATTGTGCGGCGAGGTGCCGGGCCCGTATCGCGCGCATCCGGTCGAGAAAGCCGGTCTCGCCGAGCGGTTTTGATGATCGTGGATTTCCTGCGCCCGGGCACGGCGGCCGATCGTGTCGATGGAGAAGTGCCGCCGCAGGTAGCGGAGCCCGACACGCCACAAGCGTTTGCAGACGTCCTCAAGCAGGCGTCGGCCGATCGACTGCCGACCGTCATTCGCGGCGGAGGCACGAAGCTGTCATGGGGACGGCCGCCGGCGACTGTCGATCTCGTGGTCGCGACATCGCGGCTGAACCGCCTCATCGCGCATCGGCACGGCGATTTGACCGCCACCGTTCAGGCGGGGATGAGGCTTCGCGAGCTGAACGCCGCGTTGAGCAGCCAACGCCAGTGGCTGCCGATCGACAGTGCCTTCGACCAGGCGACGATAGGCGGGGTGGTCGCGACCAATGATGCCGGGCCATCGCGGCATCGTCATGGCACACCGCGCGATCTCGTCATCGGCATCACCCTGGCGCTCACGGACGGGCGCGTAGTCAAGGCGGGTGGAACGGTCGTCAAGAACGTCGCCGGCTACGACCTTGGAAAGCTGGTCAGCGGATCCCACGGGACGCTCGCGGGCATCGTTGATGTCACCTTCAAGCTGGTTCCGACTCCGCAGACGTCGGCGACGCTCGTTGTCTGGCACCCGGACGCTGCCGCCCTCGCGCGCGACGTGGCGGCGCTCGACGCGACGCAGATCGAGCCCGCGGCCTTCGACGTTCGCATGCAGGACGGCGAGATGCCGTTTCAGTTGAAACTGCGGATCGCGACAAGTCCGGCGGCCTGTGACGCGCAGATTGCTGCGGCGCGAGCGCTCGTGTCGGGTCAGACCACAATCCTGACGGAGATCGCCGAGCAGGCAGCGTGGGCGGCCCAGCTGGACCCGATGGGACACGGCGACGCGACGGTGCGATTCAGCTGGTTGCCATCACGATTGCCCCAGGTGTTGACGATGCTCGAAGAGATGCAACGAAGCGGAACCCGGTTGCTGTTCGCCGGACGTGTCGTCGGCACAGGCGCGCTACAGTTGTCCGGCGAAATGCCGGCGCTGGCCGCTGCGGTCGAGCGTTTGCGCGCGAGCGCTGATGTGGGAAATGTCGTTCTGCTGCGCGGATCGCGCGAGCTCAAGGAGCGCGTGGACGTCTGGGGGCCGGAGCGGCCGTCGGATCGCGTCGCCCGTGCGGTAAAGCAGTCGCTGGATCCAGCCGGTATCCTGAACGCAGGCCGCGGTCCGATTTGAACCCATGAACCCGGTGAACCCCAGTCCAGCGTTTCACGAGCCCGACGCTCCTCCATCAGCTCTGATCGATACGTGTGTTCACTGCGGCTTCTGCCTTCCCACGTGTCCGACCTACCTGCTGTGGGGTGAGGAGATGGACTCGCCGCGCGGCCGCGTCTATCTGATGAAAGCCGGTGTCGACGGACGTGCGGAACTCTCCTCGTCCTTCGTGCAGCACTTCGATCGCTGCCTTGGTTGTGTGGCGTGTGTGACGGCGTGTCCGTCCGGGGTGCAATACGGGCCGCTCATCGAAAAGACCCGCGCCCAGATTGAGCGCCGATACACGAGATCCCTCCCGGATCGCCTGTTCAGGTCGGGGCTCATGGCGCTCGTCCCCTACCCTCAGCGCATGCGGATCGCGATGCTTCCGCTCGTGCTGCTTGGCGGAATCGTGCGCGCAATCGGCCGCAGGTTGATGGTACCCGGCAAGAGAGTGTCCGACGAACAGAACGGTGGTGCGCGCCAGGCACTCCCGTCGGCGGACGCGACATTCATGCAGCGTGTCGCTGCCGCGCTGGCGCTGTCGCCACCCGTGTCACTGTTCTCGATGTTTCGACAGATTCCCGAGCACACGCCGGCAGTCGGTGAGTCACGCCTGAAGGTCGCAGTGCTGACCGGGTGCGTCCAGCGTTTGTCGTTTGGCGACGTCAATCGTGCCACGGTGAACGTGCTTGCCGCCGAGGGCTGCACTGTGGCGGCGCCGGCAACGCAGGGCTGCTGCGGAGCGCTGCCGCTGCATGCCGGTGGCATCGAGCAGGCGCGCCGCCTGGCCAGGCACAACATCGAAGTGTTCGAGGCCGCCGGCGTCGAACGCATTGTCGTCAACGCGGCCGGGTGCGGTTCGGCGATGAAGGAATACAAGGATCTCCTCGCGGCCGATCCGGAGTGGGCGGCGCGTGCGCACGAGTTCAGCGCGAAAGTACGCGATATCTCGGAGCTGCTGATCGAGCTTGGTGACCCTGTGGCGCCCCGGAACCCGATACATGCGCGCGTGGCCTACCATGATGCCTGTCATCTGGCCCATGGGCAGGGCATCCGCGCGCAACCACGCGCCCTGCTGCAGACGATTCCCGGCCTCGAGCTCGTCACGCCGGCGGAATCCGAAATCTGTTGCGGCAGCGCCGGCATCTATAACCTGGTCCAACCAGAGCCCGCCGCGCAGCTTGGCGCCCGAAAGGCGAAGAACATCGCTGTGCTCTCTCCCGACCTGATCGCGACGGCCAATCCGGGCTGCACGCTGCAGATCTCTGCGGCGGCGCGTGTCCTGGGGTATAAATGGCCGGTCTTTCACCCCATCCAGCTAGTCGATGCTTCGATTCAAGGGCGTCGATTGAAGGGCCTGAGGCCGAAGGCCTAAGCCCCAGGGGCTGGTCCAGGAAAAGCACGCCTTCGGCCTGAGACACTGCTTAGGCCCTGGGCCTTTGGCCTTAGGCCTTCAGAGGACCGATGTGGCAGCACAACTATGAACCGATAGGCGGCAGTCTGGGTCTTTCCGCACCTGTTGCCGCGATTCCCATCGTGGTGCTGTTCCTCATGCTCGGGGTACTTCGGAAGCCCGCGTGGGTGTCAGCGCTCTCGGCGCTGGTCTCCGCGTTGGTGGTCGCCCTTGCCGCCTACGGGATGCCGGTCAAGCTCGCGGTGATTGCCACGATCTACGGCGCCGCCTATGGCCTGTTTCCGATCGCCTGGATCGTGTTCGCGTCGATCATGCTCTACCGGCTGGCGGTCGATACCGGCAAGTTCGAGATCATCAAGGATTCCGTTGGGAGCCTGACCGACGATCGACGCCTTCAGGCGATGTTCATCGCCTTTTCATTCGGCGCGTTCATCGAAGGCGCCGCTGGCTTCGGCGCACCAGTCGCCGTCTCCGGCGCGATGCTGGCAGGCCTCGGCTTCAATCCGTTCTACGCCGCCGGCATCTGCCTGCTCGCGAACACCGCGCCCGTGGCGTTTGGATCGATCGGTATTCCAGTCACGACGCTTGCGAACGTCACGCAGCTTCCCGTCGCCGCCTTGAGCGGGATGGTCGGGCGGCTGTGCGCCATGATTTCCGTGATCATCCCCGGCTACCTGATCGTCGTGATGGCCGGGTCGAAACGCGCACTCGAGGTGCTGCCGGCAATCGTCGCCTGCGGACTGTCGTTTGCGGGCACGCAGTTCTACGTGTCCAACTACGTTGGACCCGAGCTGACGGATATCGCCAGTTCTCTCGTCTGCATCGTTGTGATGATTGCTGTGCTGAAGCTCTGGAAGCCGAAGAACATCATGCGGCTCGAAGGCGATCAGCCAGTGTCGCTGGAGATGTCGAGGCACAGTGCCGGCCAGATTTTCATGGCATGGGTGCCGTACCTGCTGCTCGTGGCGTTCGTACTGATGTGGGGCGACGCCGATATCAAGCCAAAGATCAACCACTTCGCCGATCAGTTTTTGCCCGGGTCGTGGCCGATGGTTCCGGAGACCGGCCGATTGGCGAACCGGCTCATGGTTCCCGGCCTCCATAACGCCATCACGCAGATCCCACCGGTGGTGGCCAAGCCGTCGCCGTACGGGGCTTTGTACGAGTTGAACTGGCTGAGCGCGTCGGGAACGGCGTGTTTCCTGGCAACGCTGCTGACCGCGCTCGTGCTGCGGGTTCGGCCTGCGAAGGTCGTCAAGATCTACGTGGACACGTTCAAGCAGCTGAAGTTCGCGATCCTGACGATCGCGTCGATGCTGGGCCTTGCGTATTTGATGAACTACTCGGGGATGACATCGACGCTCGGACTCTCGCTGGCGGCGAGCGGCACCATGTTTCCGTTCTTCAGTGCTGTGGTCGGGTGGATGGGCGTCTTCCTGACCGGCAGCGACACCTCTGCTAACGCACTGTTCGGCAACCTTCAGGTCGTGACGGCGAATGCAATCGGACTCAACCCGATCCTGACTGCATCCGTAAACTCAGCCGCCGGCGTGATGGGTAAGATGATTTCGATTCAGAGCATCGCTGTGGCGGTTGCTGCGACCGGCATGACGCGAGCGGACGAGAGTCGGCTCTTCCGCTTCACCATCAAACACAGTGTGCTGCTGATGGTGGCGATGGGGATTATCTCAATGCTCTTCGCGTATGTCTTCCCGCAGTTTGTGCCCGTCGCGCCGTAAACAGTTCTTCCGGATCGAAGGTATTTCGCGGTGTCGCGACGGCCGAGCGGGCGGCCGTCCCGATCCCAGGCCTAAACATGGATAAACCCTCGCTGCGCACAGTCACCCCTCGTCGCAAGTTTCTCGCCCGCGTTGTTAAATCCATCCACACAGCCATCACCGCCATCGTCGGCGTCGTTGTCGGTGGCGCGATCCTGTCACCCGTATTCGGCCGCCGGGAGGAGAACTGGCTGATCGCCGCCACTCTTCCCGAGATTCCCGAAGGCCGGCCGCTGCCGGTGACCATTCGCGTGGCCCGCAACGACGGCTATAACCAGGTCGTCGAGCGGCGCACGGTCTTTCTGATCAGGACCGGCGAGTCTGATGTCACCGCACTCGATTCGACCTGTACGCACCTTGGGTGTCGCGTTGGCTGGGATGCGGATGCCAAGGTGCTCAGATGTCCGTGCCATGGCGGTATCTATGACACGACCGGCGCGGTCATGGCGGGCCCTCCGCCCGCGCCGCTGGCCCGGTTGATGACCCGCATTGAAGACGGTCAGGTCCAGGTCCAGTTGTAATGAAGCCAGTCCGCTCTCTGATCGACTGGCTGGATTCTCGAACGGGAATCAGAGCGGGCCGCCGGCGTCTCCTCGAGGAGCCGTTGCCTGCGGGGGTCGGCTGGTGGTTTGTGACAGGCAGCGTGCTGCTGATGCTGCTCTCGGTCCAACTGGTGACCGGCGTCGCCCTGACCTTCTATTACGTTCCTTCGCCGGCATTTGCCTACGACAGCGTCCGCTACGTGATGGAGCGCGTCGCCTTCGGGCACCTTCTGCGTGGACTTCACTTTTTTGGCGCCAGCTTCATCGTGGTCGCTGCGGTCATTCACATGCTGCGCGTCGTGGCCCTCGGCTCGTACAAGAAGCCGCGCGAAATGACGTGGATCACCGGGGTGACCCTGCTGCTTATCGTCCTTGGATTTGCGCTCAGCGGTTACCTGCTTCCGTGGGATCAGAAGGCGTACTGGGCGACCACCGTGACGATCAACATTGCCCGGAGCGGGCCGTTTGGTGAGTTCATCGCTGGCGTGTTGAAGGGGGGCCAGACGCTGGGTTCCCTCACGCTGCTGCGCTGGTACGCCGCACACGTGTTCCTGCTTCCCGGCGCATTGATGATCTTCGTGATCGCGCACCTGTACCTGATGCGACGCCACGGGATCTCCGGCGCCCTGAAGCACATCGAGGGGCCGTCACGGCCCTTCTATCCCGACCATGCCCTCAAAGACACCCTGGTGGGTGCGGCCGTCTTCGCCCTGCTGCTGACGTTCGCCAGTGTCTTCAGCCCGCCGCTGGATGCCGTCGCGGATCCGACGGACGCGACCTATGTCCCACGTCCGGAGTGGTACTTCCTCAGCCTCTTTCAGCTCCTGAAGTACTTCCCTGGGCCCCTGGAACCGCTCGCGACGATGGTGATTCCCGGCCTGGTGGTGGGATTGTTGTTCTTCCTGCCGTTTCTCGATTCCCATGTCGACCGACATCCCATGAAGCGGCCGCTCGTGACTGGCGGTTTCGGCATCATCGGGCTGGGCATCATCGTTCTGACCTATCTCGGGTATCAGGACACGCCGGCGCACGCAGATCCAGCGCGATGGACTCCGCTGGCCATCGCGGGGAAGGCGATATCGACCGACCAGCGATGCACCGGATGTCACCGGCCTGGCGGCGCGGCCAATCCGATCCTGGAGACGACGATTCGCCGGGATCAGGAGTGGCTGCTCTCTCACGTGCGCGACCCCGAGGTCATTGCTCCCGGCCTGCGGCAGCCGCCGACCGGAGGGTTCGGTCCCGCCCCCGCGTACGCAATCGTTGCCTACCTGCGGAAAGTCCGCTTGGGCGTTGCGGAGCCAGAACTGACACCGGACCAGCGCCAGGCGGCAATGGTCCTGGGCGCTTTTTGCGCCACCTGCCACATGATCGACGGCGAGGGTGGCTCGAGCGCACCTGACCTTTCGCATGTAGGGGTTACTCGAGATGCGAAATGGTTGAGGGAGTGGATCACAGAGCCCGAGGCCGTGGACCCGTTTGCGACGATGCCGCCGTTCGGGACAGTTCTGAGCGAGGGGCAGATGAGCTCGATCGTCAACTATTTGGCATCGCGGAAATAGGACCGAGAACCGGCCGAAGCCCAACGTCGGCGGCCGGTTGCCTCGGTAGCGGGCTGGCAGAATTACGTTCCTGCGTGTTATATTCGTCAGGTTCTGTTGGGGCTAGGACACCCTATCTAGCCCCGTGTCTATCGGAAGGCCTGAACGGCATTCCTTGGAAAGAGCACGACGCTTTTTCGCCGGGCCGATCGCGAGAGCGATAAGCCCCAGCGACATAAACAGATAGGGTCATCAGCGGCAAGCGCCAGGCGTCGCGGACATACCACGCGCCGTCTTCAGGCTTGTCGCGACGTGTCGGCTGTGAGCTCGCAGTCGCTGCGAATGTATTGAGCACGAGGCGCAGCCTTTGGGCTGTACGCCGTTTTTGAGGATCGATGCCGACTATCAGCCAGCTCGTACGGCAGGGCCGCAAGAAGATCGTCACGAAGACCAAGAGTCCGGCGCTGCAGGTCAGCCCGCAGAAGCGCGGCGTGTGCGTGCGTGTGTTCACGCAGACGCCGAAGAAGCCGAACTCCGCTCTGCGCAAGGTCGCGCGCGTCCGGCTCACGAATGGGATTGAGGTGACCACCTACATCCCCGGCGTCGGCCACAACCTGCAGGAGCACTCGCTCGTGCTGATTCGCGGCGGCCGCGTCAAGGATCTTCCTGGTGTGCGGTACCACGTCGTGCGCGGCACGCTCGACGCCGTTGGTGTGCAGGGTCGCAAGCAGGGTCGGTCGAAGTACGGCGCCAAGCGTCCGAAGTCGTAAGCACGAAGGCCACGAAGAGATCGAAGGACACGAAGAGATATGCCGCGTAGACGAGAGATACCGAAGCGCGAACTTCCCCCGGACCCGCTGTACAACAGCACGCTGGTCAGCAAGTTCATCAACACCGTCATGAGCGACGGCAAGCGCAGCACAGCGGAGCGGATCCTCTACAAGAGCTTCGACATCATCAAGGAGCGGACCGGCGACGATCCGCTCAAGGTGTTCAAGAAGGCGCTGGACAACGTGAAGCCGAGCCTCGAGGTGAAGTCGCGGCGCGTCGGCGGATCGAACTATCAGGTGCCGGTCGAAGTGAATCCGAATCGGCGTCTGTCGCTCAGCATCCGCTGGCTGGTCAGCTACGCGCGGCAGCGCGGCGACGGCAAGACGATGCAGGAGAAATTCGCGAACGAACTGCTCGATGCCTCGAATCTGCGCGGTGGCGCGGTGAAGAAGCGCGAAGACACACATCGCATGGCGGAAGCCAACAAGGCCTTCGCGCACTACCGCTGGTAGTGATCAGGAAACAGGGATCAGGAATCAGAAATGCCTCGGCAGACACCGCTCGATCGGACACGCAACATCGGCATCATGGCGCACATCGATGCCGGCAAGACCACTACGACTGAGCGGATCCTCTTCTACACCGGAATTACGTACAAGATCGGCGAAGTCCATGAGGGCACCGCGGTCATGGACTGGATGGAGCAGGAACAGGAACGCGGGATCACCATCACGTCCGCGGCGACGACCTGCTTCTGGCGCGACATCCGCATCAACATCATCGACACGCCGGGCCACGTGGACTTCACCGCCGAAGTCGAGCGCTCGCTGCGTGTGCTCGACGGCGCGTGTGCGGTGTTCGACGCCGTCTCTGGTGTCGAGCCGCAATCCGAGACGGTGTGGCGCCAGGCGGACAAGTACCGCGTGCCGCGCATCTGCTTCGTCAACAAGATGGACCGCATCGGCGCGGACTTCAAGGAGACGCTCTCTCAGATCGAGACGAAGCTCGGCGCCAATCCTGTGGCGATCCAGCTTCCGATCGGCGCCGAGGACAAGTTCGCCGGCGTGATCGACCTGGTGAAGATGAAGGCGATTACGTACAAGGACGAGACGATGGGCGCCGACTACGACGTGTCGGACATTCCGGCCGATTTGATGGCCGAGGCCCAGCAGTATCGTGAAAAGCTGATCGAAAAGGTCAGCGAGCACGACGACAAGCTGCTCGAGAAGTACCTTGGCGGCCAGGAGATCAGCGAGGGCGAGATCAAGGCGGCGCTTCGCGACCGCGTCATCAAATCGGTCTACAACGAGGACACGGCTTTCGTCGTCGTCATCTGCGGCACAGCCTTCAAAAACAAGGGTGTGCAGCCGCTGCTCGACGCGGTCGTGGACTATCTGCCATCGCCGCTCGACGTGCCCGCGATTACGGGAATCGATCCGAACGCGAAGGAAGAGACGCTGATCGAACGCCCCGCGTCGGACGAGGCGCCGTTTTCATCGCTGGCGTTCAAGCTGATGACCGACCCGTTTGTCGGCCAGCTCACGTTCATTCGCGTGTATTCCGGCGTGCTGACCTCCGGTTCGTCGGTCTACAACGCCACCAAGGGCAGAACCGAACGCGTCGGCCGCCTCCTGAAGATGCATGCCAACAAGCGTGAGGAAATCAAGGAGGTCTACGCCGGTGACATCGCGGCCGCCGTCGGCCTGAAGCAGGTCAGCACCGGCGACACGCTGTGCGAAGACAAGCACCCCATCGTGCTCGAATCGATGGACTTCCCGGAGCCGGTCATCGCGCTGGCGATCGAGCCGAAGACGAAGAGCGACCAGGAAAAGCTCGGTGTCGGCTTGTCAAAGCTGATGGCCGAGGACCCGACCTTCCGCGTCAAGACCGACGATCAGACCGGGCAGGTCGTGATCTCGGGCATGGGCGAACTGCACCTGGAGATCATCGTCGACCGCCTGAAGCGGGAGTTCAACGTCGAGGCGAGCGTCGGCAAGCCGCAGGTCGCGTACAAGGAAACGCTGACGCGTGCGGCGGATGGCGAGATGAAGTACGCGAAGCAGACGGGCGGTCGTGGCCAGTACGGGCACGCGAAGATTCATCTCTTCCCTGGCGAGCCGGGTACCGGCTACGTGTTCGAAAACGAGGTCACCCAGGGCGCCATTCCACGCGAATACATCAAGCCGATCGACGAGGGCATCAAGGAAGCGCTCACGCGCGGTGTGCTCGCGGGTTATCCGATCGACGACGTGCGCGTAGTGCTCTACGACGGGTCGTACCACGACGTGGACTCGTCGGAAATGGCGTTCAAGATTGCCGGCTCGATGGCGTTCCAGGACGCGGCCAAGAAAGCCAAGCCGGTGCTGCTCGAGCCGATCATGCGCGTCGAGGTTGTGGTTCCGAAGGACTACCTTGGCGACGTGATGGGCGACCTGGCCAGCCGTCGTGGGCGCATCCAGTCGCAGGAAGATCGCGGCGGCACTCAGATCATCAACGCACGCGTGCCGCTGTCGGAGATGTTCGGCTACGCGACGGATCTGCGGTCGCGCACGCAGGGCCGCGCGACCTACTCGATGCATTTCGATCGCTACGAGCAGGCACCGAGCAACGTGAGCGAAGAGGTAGTCGCCAGGATTCAAGGGACCAAGTAGCCGGGCACCCCTGACGGGGTGCCGGCGTTTCGCAGGGCGCGGTTTCAACCGCGCCGTTGATAGACGGAGAGCGAACTTCAATGGCGAAGGAAAAATTTGATCGTTCAAAGCCGCACGTGAACGTGGGGACGATCGGCCACATCGACCACGGGAAGACGACGCTGACGGCGGCGCTGACGAAGGTGGCGGCGGACAAGGGCTGGGCGAAGTTC
>Ga0070670_100000474_pt1 | contig 32348 bp, 30 predicted proteins | sample KBSS63metaG_FD_64665 | JGI IMG/M metagenome (GOLD analysis project Ga0070670, IMG submission 64665) | Switchgrass rhizosphere microbial communities from Kellogg Biological Station, Michigan, USA - KBS S6-3 metaG | ecosystem: Host-associated > Plants > Roots > Rhizosphere > Soil ... | reverse complement strand
AAGGAAGCCCTCGGGCGCCGCTCGGTGGTGTCGTCGTTGTGATCCTGAAGACGCATCTGCGGATGCTGTATCCATGAAAAGATTTACGTGTTTGCAAGCGCTGGCTCAGGTTGCCGGCGATGCGCTGGTCGTCAGCTCGGCGGGCGCCATGACTCTGGAATGGAATAGTTTACGGCCGAGCGACGGTAATTTCCGCGTGCGCACATTGGGACTGTGCTCGTCAATTGCACTGGGAATGGCGCTGGGCTTGCCACGGCGCAAAGTGATTGCTCTCGATGGCGATGGCTCTTTACTGATGAACTTGTGCTCGCTGCCGACGATTGCTCGGATGAGTCCCGACAATTTGCTGCATATCGTTTTCGACAATGAAGTCTACGAAGCGTCGGGCAGCAAAAAAACCGCTACCGGAGCTGGAACCGACCTTGTCGGCATTGCGCGTGCCGCGGGCGTAAACAACGCGCGCTGGGCGAATTCCCCTGAAGAGTTTGCCAATGCCATCCGTGTGGCTCTCAGCGGCAATAAATTGTGCTTCATCGGTGTAAAGGTCTCTACCGAGAGAGCCGAAGTGCCGCCCTATCCGATGGACGAAGTTGAAAACAAGTATCGCTTCATTCGCCACGTCGAGAGGATGGAAAAAATCGCCATCCTCAAAGGCAATCTACCGGCGAGTTACAGTTAAATTCAGCGTATCGGAATGAAGATCGATATTGAATTTAACTCTGGCGCGCAGTTGCCGATGGACGCAATCCCGGGGCTGGCGCGTCTGGCGGAGAGCCACGGTTTCGATTGCGCCTGGGGCGGCGAAGCCAATAATAAAGATCCTACGGTGATGCTGTCGGCGATCGCCGCCGTGACGTCTCGGCTAAAGGTCGGCTCGGCGATTTACCATATTCTCGGCCGCACGCCGGCCACCCTGGCGCTCCAAGCAGTAGGATTGGACGAACTCTCGAATGGACGATTCCTGCTCGGCATCGGTTCCTCCAATCCCACCATAGCTAAGTGGCACGGCCAGAGTCTCGATCGACCTTTGGGCCGCGTAGAAGAATATGTCGAGATTGTTCGTGCAGCGATGCGGGGTGACAAACTCAGCTTTGCAGGAAAGTTTTTTTCTGCGCAAAATTTCAAAATGGCTTTCAAGCCCTCGGGTAGAGCGATTCCGATTTATCTCGCGGCATTCGGCCCCAAAATGACCCGACTCGCGGGCCGTCTCACCGACGGCGTGCTCATCAATATGGCGAATCCGAGCGAGATTCACCGCATTACGGAGGAGGTGAGAGTGAGCGCGGAACAGGCGGGCAAAGATCCGGCGAAATTGGAAATCATCTGCAAAATCCGTTGTTCGATCGCGAGTCAATACAGTGTTGCGCGCGAAGCATTGAGCCATGCGCTGACGTACTACGCCCTGGCTGACTACTATCGTGATTTGCTAGGCCGTATGGGTTTTGGTGAAGAGGTCGAAGCGATGCGCGCAGCTTGGAAGGCGGGCGGGTTTCACGCAGCCCGAAAACTCGTTACCGACCGAATGTTCAGTTCGTTGCCGCTGGTCGCGGCGACGAGCGCCAAAGAAGTAATGGAACAGATCAAACCTTACATTCAAGCTGGAGCTACGCGAGTCATTTTGCCCTACGTGGCGGCGTCGGACGACGTTGTCGGTGAAACGCAGAATTTTATCGAGTACTGGAGTCCGGCGACGACCGGATCGTTTTAGCTGAGGCAGTATGGGATTCGAACTGATCAATCCGGTGGGGCTGGAAAAACCGGTCGGCTATGCTCATGTGGCCAAGATCACGGGCGGCACCGTCGTTCATGTGGCGGGCCAAGCTCCTTTCGATGAGCGCGGCCAAGTCGTCGGCAAAGGCGATTTTGTCGCGCAGTTTCGGCAAGTCGTCCGGAACTTGAACACGGCGATTCAAGCAGTGGGCGGCCGGTGCAATCAATACGCGGTTTTGACAATTTACGTCACGAATCTCGAGGCATATTGGAACAATACAAAGCTTCTAGGCTCCGTCTACCGTGAAGCATTCGGGAAATATTTTCCGGCGATCACTCTTGTCGAGGTGAAGCGGCTTTACAATCCCGACTGCATGATCGAGGTTTCCGGGATTGCAGTAATCGACTGAAAGGATCGGTGGAGGAGATTTCCGGAGTATTGCGCCATAAACAGTGTCCCGCTAGACAATCTTTGCACAATTTACCGACATCCATCTCGCTCTGTACGTCCTCTAAGTCAGTCATTCCAGTCACTTGAATCGCTGGCACTCCGTTTGCTTTTCTCGCTGGATACCAATCGAGGGGCGGGTTAAACAAAACCATGAACACTCTTACAACGTTAGACAGAGAACGAGACCAGGACCTTTTCGAGACCGTCACGGAAGAAGAAATTATTTACCTGTGGCGCTCGATCAAAGGACGCGGTTTGTCGGAAGACGAAGCCTGGCAAGCGGTAGTGACGGGAATCGCTCTCGATATGGCGTTTGCTAAGACAAAGAGCTGCAAACAGATTGAGCACTAAGTCGGAGAGTTTTCGGAATTGGTTCGTCCGCTTGTTTTCTGCCGGTTTAAGACCGTTCGCATTGACTCCCCTGCTAAAATTTGATTGAATTGCCCCCAGTTGTCTGGGGGAGTTCATGTCACGCATCACCGTCGAAGATTGCCTGCAGAAGGTTAATAACCGTTTTGAGCTAGTGATGTTGGCTTCAAAGCGGGCACGGCAGCTCTTCAAGGGCGCGAAGCCGTTAATTGAATCTGATAACCGCGAGGTCGTGGTCGCACTACGAGAAATCGCCGACGGAAAGATTAGAAAAGCCGTAGCTCCATCTTGATCGTTGCCGGACGACTTTGCACGGCGACCGCGTGCTTCTCACCCATTAACCAAACAAACCGTCTAGTTCGCTTGAAGGGCCATTCCGCGCTCGTAGCGCCACTCGGCAGCGAGGCGGTTCACGCCACCTATGGCCGACGATAAAAATACTGAACGTTCTTTCCCATTTCCCGAGATCAACCTTCCCGAGCTGGTGCGCGAGGACGATGCTGACACGGCTCCGAAGGGTAAAGCTCTCGTCCCTTTTGATCCACTTCAACGGTATCTCGCCGAAATTCGCCGCTTCAAGGTTCTGAGCCGAGAAGAGGAACACGAACTGGCCGTCCAATACAAGGAGTACGGCGATCTAGAGGCGGCGTATAAGTTGGTCATCGCCAATCTGCGGCTTGTCGTGATGATTGCGCGCGAGTATCAAAAAGCTTTTAAAAACCTTCTGGACCTGATTCAGGAGGGGAACATGGGATTGATGGAGGCGGTCAAAAATTTCGATCCTTATCGCGGCGTGCGCTTTCCATCCTACGCCGTATGGTGGATTCGCGCATACATGATCCGCTACATCATGAACGATTGGCGCATGGTTAAAATCGGGACGACGCAGGCGCAACGAAAACTTTTTTTCAATCTCCAAAGAGAAAAGGAAAAAATCGAAGCCGAGGGTCTCACGCCCGGACCGAAGTTGTTAGCTCAGCGGCTGCAGGTGAAGGAGGACGAGGTCGTGGAAATGGAACAACGGCTCGCGAGCCGCGACCTTTCCGTGGACGTGCCGATCGGCGATGACGATGAAGCGACGCTGCTAAACTTTCTCCAGGATAGTAAACATACGCCCGAAGAACAGATTGCCGAAAGCGAATATCGCGAGCTATTGCGCGACAAGATGGAGCAGTTCGCAAACACTCTCAAGGACAAAGAACTGGTGATTTATCGCGAGCGCCTCTTGAACGAGGATCCTGTTACCCTTCGCGAGATCGGGGAGAAATACGGCATCAGTCGCGAGCGAGTGCGGCAAATCGAAGAGCGCGTGAAAAAAAAGCTCAAAACTTACCTCAAAGATATCAGAGACGTCGACGACGCGTCTGGCGCCCGCTAATATTTCTGTTCTTACTCCGACTCGGCGCCTGCCTCAGTGGCTCTTGCCAGGTGATGACTCGGGGACGTTTTCTTCAGGTGGGCTTTGCTTGCGCGGTTCAGAGGCTTCTGATAGCAAAAAGGAAATCCAATTCGGAGGATGACCCGTTGCAATTTCAAAAGGAAGTGGAAATTCGCGCGCCGCGCGAAAAAGTCTGGCGCTTTATCTGGGACGTCGATCGCTTCATAGCCTGCGTTCCCGGATGCAAGGAAGCCAAGACGCTCGAGGAGGGAAAGCGGTACACCGCGACCATGGTCGAGAAGGTCGGACCGTTCAAAGTCGAATTTCCGACTAACATCGAAGTGCTCGAGCGCGAAGAGATGACCCGCATCAAAGCTCAGGCGTCCGGTGCCGACAATAAAATCGGCAGCCGGATGAAGCTGGATCTCGACGTGAATCTCCGGGAAAACGGTGACAAAACCGTTCTCGCATTTGTTGCTGGCGTAGATATCTTGGGAAAGCTGGCCGCCTTGGGACACGGAATTATCAAGCGCAAAGCGGATCAAGTTTTGGACGAGTTCGCCCAGGCGGTGAAGAAGCAGCTGGAAGGGGATTCGTAGAATGCTCAGAAGGTTTCGCTTGGAAGAGCCGGAAAGTGTGTCGGAAGTTTCCGAGCTGCTCGGCCGCTTCGGTGACAGCGCAAAGATTTACGCCGGCGGAACAGAGCTGCTGCTGGCAATGAAAGAGGGACTGGTCCAGTACGAGCGGTTGATCGATGTGAAAAAACTCAGATGCAAGGATGTCACTCTGGAAAATGGCGCACTCTCGATCGGCGCCTTGTGCACGCATCGTGAACTGGAGACTTCCGAGGTAATCAAAGAGAAATTGCCCGCCTTGGCAAAGCTGGAGCATAACGTTGCCAATGTACGGGTGCGGCAAGTGGGAACGATCGGCGGGAATCTTTGCTTTGCCGAACCTCATGCAGATCCGGGAACCCTGCTGATCGCCCTCGGCGCTAAAATGATTGCCGAAAAGTCTTCCGCCCAACGAGAAATCCCAGCGGAGGAGTTTTTTGTCGACGCGTTTGAAACAGCGTTGGAACCAGACGAAGTGTTGACGAAGATTGTCGTACCGGTTCCCGGCCCGACGGGGCGCAGTGCGTATCTCAAATTCGGCTATCTCGAGCGGCCGAGCGTCGGAGTCGGCGTGGCGTTCAATCTAAACGGCCAGGTCAGCTCAATGCGCATTGCGGTCGGATGCGCCGGACCAGCGCCGCGCAGGGTCCAAGACGCTGAAGCACTGCTCGAGGGCAAAAGCAGAGAGGAGGCGGAGCGCAATCTCGCCCAGGCAGGCGCACTTGCGGGCCGAGCGGCTCAGGCGATCACTGATTTGCATGGCTCGCAGGATTACAAAGAACACATCGTTGGAGTTCTTTTGAAGCGAGCTTTCTTGAGCGCGCTCAGCTGAGAACGGCGGATTGGAGAGAGAATAATTCATGGCCAAACCAATGAGTAGGGTTTCCGAAGCGCAGTTGATCCCAATCTCTTTCACTTTGAACGGCCGGTTACAGGAAATCGAGGTGCAACCGCACGAGTTGTTGCTCGACGTTGTGCGCGAAAGGCTGGGCCTCACCGGCGCCAAGCGTTCGTGCGACGTGGAAGTTTGCGGCGCCTGTACTTTGCTGGTCGATGGTCGACCGGTAAGCGCGTGCACTACGTTGGCATTCGAAGTTCGTGGCCGCTCAGTTCTGACCATCGAAGGCCTGGCGGAAAACGGCAAGCTTCATCCCTTGCAGCAAGCCTTCATAGAACATGGCGGGTTTCAATGTGGCTTCTGTACGCCGGGAATGATCTTGGCAGCCAAGGCGCTTTTGGACGAAAACCCAGATCCGAGCGAAGCGGAACTCAAGCATTTTATGCACGGTAATATTTGCCGCTGTACCGGCTACAAAAAGATCATCGAATCGATCATGGCGGCGGCGAAGACGATGAGATCCGTGGGATAAGGTTCAAGCAGTTAGAACTGTTCAAGCCGTTTTCGGATCCTGATCAGACGGTTGAACGGTTTAAATGTTTTGAACGATTTGAACGCGCGCTACTCCTCGATCCCGTATTCCTTCCAACGGCTCGCAACCAAATCCAGGTGCTCTTTGGGCGGTAGAGAAATCGCCGGATATTTGTGCTTTCTCGTCGCATCGATGCCGACTCGCGACCCGACATACCGGCTGGGATGATGCTGTAAAACATCCGCGGGAGCCTGCGACGGATCAAGACCGACAGCTTGAACATCACGCTCGATATAAACATCCCTTTCCGGCCGCACGTGCCAGCTAAGCGCCCAGTCGACGGCAAAATCATCCCATACATCAATATCCTCATCGACAACCACCGTGATTTTACCGAAGCCGGTTCGTTGCGACCACGCGCCGTACATGAGCTGTCGCACTTGACCGTCGAACTGCTTTTTCAGGGAGATGACCAGAAACGCACCTGCTCCGCCCGCTTCTTTCAGACGTAGATCTCGAATCGGGATACGCAACGTATCCTTCAAATGTTTGAACAGTGGCCATTCGCGGCCGACACCGCGAATGCAACTGGATTCCGAAGGCGGCATCTGGCTAATGAACGCTTGGTAGAGCGGTTTGTTTCGAAACGTCATGCATTTGATGTTGAAAAAAGGCTCGTTGCCCGCCGGTCCCATATAGCCGGTGTACTCGCCGAAAGGTCCTTCCGGCTCAACCGCATTAGGAGGAATTTCGCCTTCCAGAACAATTTCAGCGCTAGCCGGCACTTCCAATGGCACGGTTTCGCACGGCACCAAATCCACGGCTTCTCCGCGCAATGCGCCAGCTACGGCAAACTCATCCAAGGCTTCGGACATCTTCGATACCGATACGTAACCGATGGATGGATCGGCGCCGATTACCACAGCCAGCGGCGTCGGTTTGTTCTGCGCATTATTCTTATAAAGATGCCAAGCCATGTCCTGGCGTTTGCCAATCAATAGACCTGTCTTGTTTGGTCCTTTGACTTGCATCCGGTAGGTACCCACGTTGCGCACGCCGGTCTCCGGGTCTTTGGTGATGAGGTAGGGCGAAGTGAAAAAGGGCGCGGGGTCTTCCCCAACGGTCCACACCGGAACGGGTAATCTGGTAATATCGACGTCCTTGCCGTGCAGAATGTTTTCTTTACACGGAGCCGCTTTGACCATGCGCGGTGGAATCGGACTCTCGAGCGCCTGATCCCATTTGCGGTTAATACCTTCAACGGTTTCGGTCTGGAGCCCCAGGGCGTAAATTTCTCTCGATGCGCCGAGCACGCCGGCGACCACTGGAATGTTGAAGCCCTTGACGTTCTCGAACATCAGGGCAGGACGCTTCTGCGGGGGAATTTTTTTGAAGAGCTGACGGCAGACCGCGGCAATCTCCCAATCTTTGTCGACTTCCTTGCTGATGCGCTTTAGCTTGCCGTGCTTCTCCAGCGTCGAGACATACTCTCTCAGATCTCCGTAGGCCATAGTTCCCCCCACTGCGTGGTAAGCAGAAAACTCCCTGTATCCTAAAGGGAAATTGTTTATGTATCAACAATTCCAATCAAAAACATTGCTGGACAGCGTGAAAAAAATACCGAGGTGATTATGTGGAGGAAATTAGGATGCGCGAATTTCGGCACGCATGAAAATGATGTACGAGATGCCGAAACAGACTGCCACGAGGGCAAACATGGTCGTCAAATGGGGCCAGATCAAATTCAAGCTCTGGCCGAGAGCCAAGGGTGTTGGCAATATCCCCTCCGCCTGGCTTTGCAGCGCCATACCGAACACCCGAGCGGCGGGGTTGAGTAGGATTCCGACACTTTCGGAAAAGAGCGTGCTCGGGGAAATTCGATCAATGACGTTTTCGACGTCGGAGCGGCGCGCGATCGCTTCGGGCGTGGTTGCATCCGGGACGATCATTCCGGAAATCGCGGAGCTGAACACCGAAACAAAGAGGGTCAAAAAAAGCCATACCGCGATGGATGCCAACGCCGCAGTCACGGTTTTCTGGAACACCAGTGAAAACAGCATCGCCAGAGCAAGCCAGAACCCGACATAAAAAATTCCCACGGTGGTAAAGATCAGCATGCGCCAGATCTCTTCGCCATTGGGCGCAAATCCCAATAGCGTGATCCCCAGGCCGATCACGAGCAGCAATATAGAGCCCCATAACACCGCAACCGTCGTCAAGCCGGCCAAGAATTTGCCGTTGATCAAGCTGTCACGATAGATCGGCTGCGACAGCACGCGGCTCAATGTGCCGCGAGCGTACTCTCCGCTGATGGAGTCGAATCCCAACGTGATGCCGACCAACGGACCGAAAAAGCCCAGAAAGGTTGCCAGGGAGAAGAGCGTCTCACCGCTCGAAGTCAAAAGCAGCAGAAATGCATACTGCGGTGGGATCGTGTCGGTATTTTGACGAATCGCTTGCCCGGTCGCGTACGTCGCCCAGAGACCGGACAAAATGATTATGATCAAGAGGATCATGAAGCGGCGGCTGCTGAAGTGGTCGGCGAGCTCTTTCCAGAACACCACGGTCATTTTATGCCTCGCGAAAGTATTTGAGATAGATTTCTTCTAAGGTCGGATCTTCCGAGCGGAGCTGCAGTAAACGAACTCCCTTACGGGTGACCAGCGAGACCACTTCACCGCGCACATCTTGAGTACAGCGGAGGAACCAGCCATGGCTGCGGGGCTCGATTTCGTCCACGCCGGGAATACTCTGAAGATCTCGTTCCAATCCGTCGGTGTTACCGCTCACTTCGAGCAGGAAGTTCCATTGACGACCCTTGAGTATAGATTTCCCGAGGTCATCCATTTGTCCTTGAACGATGAGTTTGCCCTTGACGATAATGCCGACGCGGCTGCAGATCTCCTGAACCTGTTGCAATTGGTGCGATGACAACATGACCGTCAGGCCGTGTTCCCGATTGAGACTCTTGATCAGTTCCAAAATGCGAATGGCGCCGTCAGGATCGATGCCGAGAGTAGGCTCGTCGAGGATAATCGCTTTAGGGTTTTTGACCAACACCTCCGCGATACCAAGGCGTTGCTTCATGCCGCGGGAGAACTCCCGGACCAGCCGCCGAGCATCGTCAGGGAGCCCGACCTGATCCAAAACCTGCGTCGTGCGCCGGCGCGCCTCGTCTTCGGGGATCCGATTGAGCCGCGCCATGTAAAGAAGGTTTTCTTTTGCGCTGATATCGTCGTAAAACCCAGGGCTCTCCGGGAGATAACCGACGCGGCGCTTGACCTCGAGGGATTGATGGGTGGGATTGAAGCCGCAAACTGAAACCAGCCCGGAGGTCGGTTCAGTGAGTCCGAGCAGCATCAAAATCGTGGTTGTCTTGCCAGCGCCGTTGGGACCGAGAAACCCAAATACCTCGCCTTCCTGAACCGTCAGGTTGAGCGAATTGACCGCGAGCTTTTCGCGATACCGCTTCGTTAAATTTTTGGTTTCAACAACCGTGCTCATCTGCGACCCAAACGGAAGAACACCGCGGCAAGACCCAACACGACGAGGCCTACAATCGCGAAGCCGATCCAGCTCCAGATCGTCGGCGTCGATACCGTGACGCGAAAGTCCGCCGATTTATTGGTCTCGGGAGAATTGGCGGTCAAGGTTAACATGTAATCGCCGGCGATGGTTCGGTCCGGCGCGAGAATCTCCATCTTTATTTGCCGTACTTCACCGGGCCCGAGAGCATCGATCTTGTCGGGTCTGAATTCGACGGTCCATTTGTCGCTGGGCTTTTTGGTGACAAAATTAAGATTGCGAATCGGCGCGGTTCCGGCATTCCCAACGACAAAATCAATGGGAGTCTTGGTGCCGGCGATCACTGAAGTATTGAGTGTGCCAGCCAGAGAGCCCATCTTGAGGTCCTGAGTCCCCTTCAGAGAGACTTTGATATTCGCTGCGGCTTCGAAGGCTCCAGCGCGGGCTTGAATGGTGATCGGATATTCCTTGGCTTCGGCACTGGCTGGGGTATCGATCTCGACGCTCAAAGTCTCCGAGCCGTTTTCTTTCAGCTGAATCGAAGAGATCTGCTGGTCACCAAACTGCGGTTTGAAGCGCACCGTCCAGCCTTGCGGCGCCTGCGCGACGATATTTGTCGGCAGCGGCTTGTTCGTTTCATTCTTCAGATCGATGGTGAATTTTAACGTCTGTCCCGAAGCTGAACTGAGAACCGGGTATTGGCTGCTAATTTTAATTCCGCCGGTTTCGACTTTTTTGGACGTCACCCGATAGTTGATGGTCTCCGTATACTGGGTCGATCCCTTGCTATCCTTAGCGATCACCTTCACCGGATAAGTGCCGGGTTTGACGTTATCGGGAACCTTCGCTTTGAACTCGAGCGTGGTGGACTTGTTCGTTGTTTGATCGCCGCCTTGGACCATTACGGAGCGCACAGGAAAGCTTGGATAGCGGGAGTTGAAGTTCACGTCCCAGCCGGTGGGAACGCCTTCTATCGTCAGGCTGACCTCCACCGGTTCCTTGGTGCGATTGACGACTTCGGCGTCCATGGTTGCCTCTTGGCCTTGACCGACGGTGAGATCTTTGAAGGGAAGAATGAGATTGAACGATTCCTTCGATGCCGGAGCGTCTTTCGTCGGTGCCGGTGTGCTGGTTTCAGCTGCATTGCCGCGCGCAGTGAATCCGGCTGACACAAGTAAAAGCGAAAATAGCAAACACGTCCACATTCGCGGCCGATATGTGGTTTCCTCGACCCTCATAACGATCCCCCGTTCATAGAAAATGGATGGTGATAAATAACCATAAACTTTTTTACGGTCAAGGGCCCTCTGAAAAGCTCACGTTTTACCCAATTGCCGTAACGCTTCGTAGAGCACGATGGAAGCTGCGTTCGATAGATTCAGACTCCGAACGCCGCTGCCCATCATCGGTATGCGCAATGCAGTATCCGGATTGGCCTCCAACAGATCTTGAGGCAACCCTCGTGTTTCAGGGCCGAACACAAGAAAATCATTTTCGCCGTAACGTATCGATGTGTATGACCTGACCGCGCGCTTGGAAAAAAACAGCATCTTTCCAGGCCGAGCACTCGATAGAAACTCATCCCAGCAGCGATGCACGCGCAGGTCGACGAACTCCCAGTAATCCAAGCCGGCTCGCTTGAGATGCTTGTCATCGATCTTGAAGCCTAAGGGTTCGATGAGGTGCAGCGGTGTCAAAGTCGCGGCACACAGTCGCGCAACGCTTCCGGTATTCGGCGGGATTTCAGGTTCGAACAGAACAATATGCACGGCCAGCTGATGCAGCTCGAGAAGAATCTGCTTTCGTACTCCATCTTCACTGGTAACAATGAATTGGGCAAATGTAAAAGGGTTAACGATAGATGTGCGACACGGATCCAGCACGACAACGCGTCGTTTCGCGATTGCGCCGTCGTATTGACGCGATTCGTCACGCAGTAGTAGAAGGGCAGAGTGTTATAGCCGACTTGTTTGGGTCCGTATATCCGCGAAACATTTTGGATAATTTATGAAACGATCATTTGCCGTGATAGATGCCGACGGTCACGTTCTCGAAAGAGATCGCGAATTGCGGGAGTTTTTAGCCTCCGAGTATCGGGCGATCGAGGGAAAAAGGGAATACCCGCTGTTTGCCTGGGATGGTTGGGCGCGCGGCGCCTTGTCGCCCCACCAAAGGGAACATCCGAGCGTCGGCCTCTGGCTTCGTTTCCTCGATGCAACCGAGATTCAACTGACGGTGCTTTATCCGAACGAGGGTTTGAACATCGGCCTGCAGCGCGACCGCGATTGGGCTGTAGCGCTGGCCCGAGCTTATAATGATTGGCTACATCATGAGTTCTTGAGAGCGAGTCCGCGCTTTTAAGGCGTGGCGCTGCTCGCGCCGCAAGATCCCGTTGCGGCGGCGAGCGAGTTGGAGCGAGCCGCCAAGGATCTCGGAATGATCGCGGGAATGTTGCCCGGCGTCATGAGCCCGATGCGCGGGCTCGGAGTGCCGGACTTCGATCCAATTTTCCGCGCCGCGGAGCGTCTCGATATTCCACTCGCCGTGCACAGCGGACCGGCGGTCGAGTTGGGCTTGGACCACATGCAATCATTTGCCGGAGTCTATCCGCTGAGCCATCCGTTCGCGCAAATGCAGCAACTGACAAGCATGATGATCTATGGGGTGTTCGAACGATTCCCGGCTCTGCGCGTCGCCTACCTGGAATCCGGCTGCGGTTGGGTGCCTTACCTCGCGGACCGTTTGGACGAAAGCTGGGAACATCGCCGTAAGCGGTGGCCGCATCCGACCCAACGCTCGCCGAGCGAAATCATGCGCGGCGGAAATTTGTTTTATGCGTGCGAACGCGAAGAAAGAACGCTTCCAGCCGTGGCCGAGTTGATCGGCGGAGATCAATTGCTCTGGGCATCGGACTTCCCGCACGAGCGGCCGTGGGAGGAATTCGCCGGCGACATCGATAGACTGGTCAATCGAGAGGATCTGCCGAACTCGCTGGCACGGAAAATTTTGTTCGACAATCCCCGGCGATTCTACAGATTAGAAGTATGAGATCTGTTCGAATTTTGATGTGCCAGTTTAAGATTGCGGATGGAATGGCGACCTTCAATATCGCACTTTGAACGTAAAATAAGCTGCTTCGATGCGCGTTCTCATTACAGGCGCCGGTTTGATCGGCACGCATACCGCAAAGGAGTTGATCGAGCGGGGTGACGACATTACTTTTTTCGATTGCGCGCCTAAATCAGACTACATCCGTCGCGTGACCGGCCGTAACGTCACGGTAATTCGCGGCGACATTCGTGACCTTGCGGCACTGATCGAGGCGTTTCAGCAAACCCGGGCCGAATGTGTGCTTCACCTCGCGGCGTCAGTAGGTGAAGCCAACATCAACAACGTTTATGCGGGCTTTCAGGTTAATCTGGTGGGAACCATCAATGTCGCTGAAGCGGCGCGCCTCACCGGTGTTCGGCGGCTGGTCCATGCAAGCACGCAAGCACTGTATGTGAGTGATGATCCGACAGAGCTTCTTTCTGAGGACTCGCCTATCGATTGCCGAGAACGTGTCTACAACGCGGCAAAATTAGGGTGTGAGCACATCCTTCGAACGTATGCTGCAAAACACAAGCTCGAGTTGGCCTTGCTGCGCTTCGCAGGAGTTTACGGCTATTACGCGGTGGCCGGCGGACCAGGCGTAGCGGTGCAGCAGGCCGTTTGCGACGCGCTCGCGGGCAAACCGGTGACACTCAGTGTCTATGAGAGCGTGGATTTTATCTACGCGAAGGATCTCGCCAACGGCATTGCGCTCGCTATCCATACGGATCCTTTGCCGCATCAGATTTACAATCTGGGGAGCGGTACCTTGACAAGGGTCGAAGATGTCGAAAACGTCCTAGCCAAGATTTTTTCACAAGTAAAAATCTCCCGCGGCAAACTGACTTCCGCGCGGCCGCGGATGGATATCACTCGTGCCCGCACGGACTTAGGATTTAATCCTGAGTACAGGTTGGAGGTGGGGTTACGGGACTATATCGACCAGTTTAAACGGTAAACAAAGCAAACACGCGATAGCTTCGTACCGTTAGCGCGTTTTCGCTGCAGGATTTTGGGAACGTGGTCGATACAACTCCACAAGCTTTCGTCGAACCACTTCCTCGCCTCCCGGGAGGGAATCGAATTGGGTTGTGTTGTCGGTTTGCTTCAAAATCTGCTGTCCTTCCTTATCTTGATGCATGACGAGAAGAATGCTCTGAAGGCGTTTTACGACGGCTTCCGGTAGGTCCTTGCGCACGGATACGAGATATCGCGGCACCGACTCCGTCTCAGCAAGAATCGATATAAGTGGCTTTTTTGCGGTTTCAAGACCCGCGTAATCGTCCGTGCTGAAAGCTCCGGCCATCACTTTTTGTTGCAAGACGAGATTGACAACATCATTACTCGTGCCTGCGAAAATGTAGCCGATCTCACGAGCTGAAACTTTACTTTCGAGACTCGCCTGTTCCGACAGGGAAAATCCTTTCTTGAATAAGAAAAGTTTGGGGAGAAAATAGCCGGACGTCGAGCCCGGGTCTTCGAAAGCGATGATTTTCCCGCGCAGCTCTTTAGACTCCGTGACGCCCCTCTGTTTGCTGGTAAGTATCAGACTGCGATATTCCGCCATCCCTCCCTTCCAGGCTCTCAGTAGTAGCCTGGCGGCGCCCAGCCGGTTGATTAGATAGGTGGGATATGGGCTTTCCATATAGAAGTCGACACGTTTTTCTTCAAGCAGTTTGATCATCTGCCCCGCACTAGGGGCGACGAGGATGGTTCCTTTCGTTTTCGCCTTTGAAGGAAACCCGTGCGCCACATATTCGATCAAGGGGCGAAAATGCGCTTCGACCGGCTGCGGTGCGCCCTGAAATATAACGCCCAAGACCAGAGTCTTGGTGCTGTTAGTTTGTGGTTGAGCGGCGCATTCTCTCGACGCAAACAGCGCGGCCACGACGAGGATGATCATCAGGTGGTGGGAAAATCGTGTCATCTGATCGTCAATCTCCTGCGGCCTGTAGCACCCTCGTTCAGAGTACTGGAGAAAGACTCGCAGAGCTTAGACAAGGTGACGTTATCGTGTCAATGTATATCACGATGCAAATACGCGTACGATGACGCCTTTCGACGCGTAACCGGATCGAGCCGTGAGCGTTGGCAACGTGTAATAGGAACCGCTCCCGAGGTGCTCAAACGCCGATGATATTGACATAAGACGGGTGAATAGTAGAAGGATGGCGAAAGAATTTAGGATCATGGCAACAACCGAAACGCTTTTGACGAGGGCAAACGTCGAATGAAGATTGCCGTCATTGACGATTATCAAAGTGCTTTTAAGACCTTGAAGTGCTTTCCAAAGCTCAGCGCCCATGACGTCCAAATCTACACTGATCCTGAAACGGATCTCGATAAAATTGCGGATCGTCTGAAAGATGCCGATGTGGTGGTATTGACCCAGCAACGGACTTATTTTCCTCGAGCGCTGATCGAGAAATTGCCGAACCTGAAGTTCATCGGTCAAACCGGCCGGGCAGCGACCCATATCGATTTGGCCGCATGTACCGACCAAGGCATCGTCGTTTCAGCCGGCGGTTCGGGAAACTCAAATGCGACTGCGGAGCTCACGTGGGGACTCATCCTGAGTGCGCTGCGCAATTTGCCGTTGGAGGTTATGCGATTGCAGGAGGGCCACTGGCAATCAACGTTGGGGATCGGCATTAACGGCAAGACACTCGGTATCTACGCCTATGGAAAAATCGGCAGCATCGTGGCGGCGGTGGGCAAAGCGTTTGGCGCCCGCGTTCTCTGTTGGGGGCGTGAAGGGTCGAGGGGCCGTGCCAGAGCTGCCGGACTGGAAGTTGCGATGAGCCGCGAGGCATTTTTTGCGGACGCGGATATTTTATCCCTGCATTTACCGCTCAACAAAGATACGCGCGGGATCGTTACGCGCGGCGACCTCGCACGCATGAAGCCGAGCGCTTTGCTGGTCAATGCCAGCCGTTCCGGACTGATTGAAAAAGGCGCATTAGAAGAGGCGCTACAAGCGGGGCGGCCGGGAAAAGCCGCCGTCGATGTTTACGATCAAGAGCCGGTTCTCGGAGCCAATCATCCGCTGCTTAAAATGGCGAATGTTACCTGCACTCCTCATCTCGGCTATGTTACCCGTGAAAGCTACGAGGAATATTACGCTGTCGTGGTTGATGACATTCTCGCCTTCGCGGGCGGTAAGCCGAACCATGTGCTCAATCCCGAGGCAGTAGAGAAGAAATAGGCTCGGTCCGCACTGGTCATAAAATACGGGTAGCGCTTAAGGATCTGCACGGGCCTCCTGCATTTGGACAGGGAGTCTGCTTCTCATCTCTTCAAGAACGCTTGAGAAAAAGTTACTACTGCAGCATCATGAGGTCGCGCTCCGGGTTAACTCTTCACATTATTTTTCTCGTCGCGCTTTGTGGCGCGATCTACTTTCCTTATCTGGGCAACACGCCGTTTTTTGATAAGGGCGAGCCGAGAGAAGCTTTGGCGGTGCAAGACATTGTGCAGCGGGGCGAGTGGTTATTTCCGTTGAAACGAGCGACGGCGATACCGTCAAAGCCGCCCTTGTTCCACTGGTCGGCGGCGCTGGTCAGTGAAATAACCGGTGTCTTGAACGAGACCACGATTCGGTTTCCGTCCGCTCTGTACGCCACCCTCGGCGTTCTCTTGATCTATGGCTTCGGCAGAAAGTTGTACGGCCCTGCGGTGGGTCTACTTGCGGGAGTGATTCTCGCGACGACCATGGTTTATAGCGCTCAGGCGTTGAGCGCGCGCGTCGACATGACCTTGTGTTTTTTTCTGACGCTGAGCTTGATTCTCTTCTATTCGCTCTATCGCGGTTTTCTGGCTCACCGGCTCTGGTATTTTATTTTTTATTTGATCCTCGGAATCGGAACGCTGGCCAAAGGTCCATTGGGAATACTTCTGCCCGGACTCGTCATTGCCGGATTATTGGCGATCAAGCGGCGTTGGGACTTGATGATGAAATTCGCCTTTCATCCCGGCGTCGTTTTGACCGTATTGCTCGCCGGCGGATGGTACGGCTTCGCCATGACACGCGGCGGCGAAGGATTTGTCGATCGCCAATTACTTCAAGAAAATCTCAAGCGCTTTTTCGGCGGCTCCGGACATAGTCATCCGGTTTACTACTATTTCCCCTATCTATTTAGCCTCGGACTGCCGTGGAGTTTGTTTTTCCCTTTCCTGCTGTGGGATCTCGTAAAAAAATCTCGCACCGGCGGTGACGATCATCTGTTTGTTAAATCTTGGTTCGTCATCATGTTCGTTTTCTTTTCGCTATCGGCAGGCAAGCGACCGGTTTACCTCCTGCCTATCTACCCCCCGTTATCGCTACTGCTCGCGGAATGGATTTATCAGCAAAATCGCTCGCTCGGCTGGCGCCTAGTGCTTTATCGAGCGGTGGCCGCTGTTGCGGTCGCGACCGGCGTCGTTCTGCTGATCATCAGTTTTGGGGCGATCTGGAATCACGAGCCAGGATGGTTTTTTGGGCCGATCGCGAGCTTGCTGAAGCCGAAAGACCGCGCGAATCTTTTGGTTGTCCAAAATGCGCTGAATACTTTCGGGGCGATATTCACCGTTCTCTTGCTGGTGATCGCCGGGTTTTGGTTGGCACTTGCTCAGGCGTTTTGGTATGGCGCGATTCGCCGGGCGGCGCTATTCGTGTTCGGCATCAGCATCGGCTTTGGCTTCGTCAGTCGGGGTATCGTTGTCCCCCAGATTGCGGCGGAGAAAAGCTATCGCGAATTCGTGTTGGCAATGGATCATGAGGTTGGATCCGCCGCAATCATTAATCTTTTTGGCGAATTCAACAGTGATCCCGTGGTTTTTTACCACCAAAAACCTATGGAGGTGTTGGATCAACCGCTCGCCGAAATGGCCAAGAAGGTCGGCGCGGGAACTGATTATCTGATTATGCCGCGCCCGACCTGGGAAGAAATTGAAAAAATCCGGCCGGGTCTGCCGCCCCCAATCTTGTCTAGTACCGGAAAAGGCGCGGAAGGCGACGCTCCTCTCGTGCTTGTCCGCGCACAGGTTACTTAACGGTCCCGAGGCGTAATTGGCGGTACTCGCAGAGAGTAAAGGTTGGTTTTGGTAAAGTTTGGCCTCGTCGTTTTCATCTAGATCCACGCTGTTTCATGGCATTGTGGAAGCAACCGGCGGCCGGGTCCGCAAACGCTGACCTTAGGCCACGGAGATGGCGGTGTGCCTGATAATGAGGGCTTTTTTGCTAGTCATTGAGGTTGCCCACCCATAGGTAAGTGCAAGTGACCTGAATAAACTAACAAAACAAAGGGGTCACCATCATTCAAGCGCCACCCGTGCGAGCCCGTACGAGAATACTCTTAATCCGCTCGTTTGATTCCCATCGTGTAACATTTTGGAAATTCCCAGTGTTTCCGCCAGTCAATCCGATCATTCCAGTTCGCCGGCGCGACTTGTTTGGGTTTATGAGTTAAAGCACGATGGCTTCCGGGCGCTCGACCATGTTGGCGACGGCCGGTACCGGTTCGCTTCCCGCCGCGGAAATGAAATGCGGCGATCCAGTGATTTGGCAGCCTGCGGAGCCAGGGAACTTAAAGTGAAAGATGCAATCTTGGACGGAGAAATGGTTGCCCTTGATAGCGCCGGCCGGCCTGCGTTTTACGAATTGATGAAACGGAATGGCCAACCCATTTTTACAGGTTCGATATTCTTTGGCTGAATGGGCACGACCTTCGAGATTTGTCGCTGCTCGAGCGTAAAAGATCGCAAGATTATCTTGCGTAAGTGCTCTTCGGTTGGCTGCGTGAGCTAAGTGGAGCGCGGGGCGCTCGAGACTTACGATCGGATCAAGAAAGCGATCTTGAAGGTTTAGTGATAAAACGAAAAGAGGGCAAATATGCACAGCAAACGCTTTGGTACAAAGTCCTAAATGCCACCTCAAACAGAAAACCGGCCGTCACGAGTTTTTCCGCAGTAAAGCTAGCTCGAAATGAAGACGCAGGATAGACGCCTAGTCTTGATATTCATCCTGGGTCTCATCGCGCTGCTTCTGTCGCTCATTTTGCGTTATTTGTTTAGAGATTTTACCAATGAAACCGCCGGCTTTGCTGGATCACCCGCTTTTCGCTCTCGTAACGAGCCTTCAAATTCCCGAAACCTTGCGTCCAACAGTATCCGCGCGATCTCCAGTCCAAAGCATTTCGCGACACGACCTGTGATGATGACCGCACGAGTTCTGTGACCACAGTATGAGCAATGCATCCGGTTGCTTTCCACTGAGTGACCCGGCCTACGCTCGTATTGCCACTAAACCAGACCTTGTAGTAAAAGCTCGGCAATCTTTGCCGGAAAGATAAGATTCTCAGGAAACACAACTACAGGGAGGGTTTATATGTTTCGCAATTCGATTAACGCTGCTACGTTTATCTCCATCGGGGTGCTCGTTTTCGCATCCTCTCTGGCGGGAGTTACTTCAGCACAGACCAACACGAGCCTGGGGACAGGAGCGCTCGTTAGCAACAGTACGGGCAGCTACAACACCGCGATCGGGTTCAACGCACTTTTTAAGAACACGACGGGCAATTACAACACCGGCAACGGTGTCAATGCAATTGTTAATAACACTACGGGCTTCGATAATACCGCTACCGGAGTCAACGCACTTTTTGGTAATACCACCGGAAGCGAAAACACTGCCAACGGGGTCAATACACTCTTTAGCAACACAAGAGGCACCAACAACACCGCCAATGGAGTCAATGCACTCTTTGCCAACAGCAGCGGCAGCTACAATACCGCCAATGGTGTTAATGCGCTCTTTTACAACGTCAGCGGCAGCTACAATACCGCCAACGGGGTCAATGCACTCCTTACCAACATGTTTGGGGACTTCAACACCGCTACCGGCTACAATTCACTTGTTAACATCAGCTCGGGCAGCTCCAATACCGCCTATGGCGTCAATGCACTCCTTAACAACGGCACGGGCAACTCCAATACCGCCATCGGGGTCAATGCACTCTTTTCCAACAGGGAAGGCGAAAATACCGCCACCGGATCGAACGCGCTTTTTGCCAACACCACAGGCTTCAACAACACGGCTATGGGGTTCTCGACTCTGCAACAAAACACTACGGGCTTTGACAACACGGCCATTGGTGCCTTTGCCGATGTGTCTAGCGGAAATCTAAGCAACGCTACGGCTATCGGTGCGGGAGCCGTCGTCAACGCGAGTAATAAGATCCGCCTGGGAAATACGTTGATCACAGTGATCGAAGGCCAGGTGGCCTACACTTTCACTTCAGATAGGAACAAAAAGGAAAATTTTATTCCCGTGGATGGAGAAGCAGTGCTGGAAAAGATTCGCGGCTTTGAGCTAACCAGCTGGAACTTTATCGGGCACGATCCTAAAGAGTTTCGTCACTATGGTCCCATGGCGCAGGACTTTTTTGCGGCGTTTGGCCATGATGGAGTCGGGCAGATTGGCACTGAGACCACGATCAACTCAGGGGACATGGCGGGCATTCTCATGACCGCTGTACAGGCGCTGGAAAAGCGCACGGCGGAGCTAAAGGAGACGAAAGCAGAGCTTGCGGCGCTGACCGCACGGTTGGAGGCGCTGGAGCTACGACAGAAGCCCATCCAATTAACAGCTGATCCACGGGCTGACTGAACTTTTCTTGTGGTTCACGGCGGTTCCGCCAGGGCAGGCGCACTCGCAATGCCTATCCCGAAGCCGCCAACTTTTATGCAAGCGGTCGGTTTCGCCGATGGGAGAGGAAACGCTGCGTGGAACCGGCCGTGCGGCCATTCGATCAAGCATCTGCGACATGCGGCGCTGTTCTTCATTGCTCAACTGGTCCGCACGCCTGCGTAGCTTTGAATGGAATTCCGGACTACTTCGCTTTGAGGCTTCTTCAATCGTGCAGCAACCTGCCGAAGCTTGCGAACCGTAACGTCATCAAACGTGAATGTCATCTTTACCATAATATGGCCCTACTACCATATCAGCCTGGCGGCAATTGCCGTACTTAACATTACTGCTCGGCTCAGAAGACATTCAACGCGCCATCAGGCAGAATCCGATTGTACGGAGAGGATCCGAAAAAGAAATGGAAACGATGCGACGAAAAGGAATGCTGCTACTAGTTGTCTCCGCTATGGTGTCGTGTTGCGGTACGCAAGGCTACCCGCAGGACGCCCGCAACGTCACAGAGCCGCGAATTCCTCAGTCTTGCGCGACGCTGACGGCATCATTGCATAGTTCTGAGGGGAAACTCGCTTCGAGTGATGAATCAAGGCTCGACACGGAGCGCATTCAGGCAGCGCTCGACAGTTGCGCGCCAGGAAAGGCGGTTGAATTAAAGTCCGGGTCTGATCGGGACTCCTTCGTATCGGGAGCGTTGCAGTTGCGCGCCGGAGTTACGCTGCTCGTCGATGCCAGCGTGATTCTGTTTGCCTCTCGAAATCCGCGAGACTACGACACTCGCGTGGGCGCGTGCGGTGTTATCAGCACAGCTGGCGGCGGATGCCGTCCACTGATTGGCGGAACCCGTGTGGAAGGCGCCGGCGTAATGGGCGATGGCATCATCGACGGACGCGGCGGCGAAACCATGCTCGGCTCGAGCGCGACATGGTGGCAGCTTGCAGACCAGGCACGTACCGGCGGCACGCAGAACAATCCGCATCTGCTGGTTCTCTCCGGCTGCGACAACTTCACTCTTTATCGAATTACTCTTCGCAATGCGCCGAACTTTCACGTGGCGTATAACGGCGGAAATGGTTTTACGGTTTGGGGAGTGAAAATCTATTCCCCCAAAAACGCGCGCAATACGGACGGCATCGACCCCGGCAATTCCAGCAATGTCACGATCGCGTATTCATGGATCGATACGGGCGACGACAACGTCGCAATTAAAGCCGGCGCCGGATTACCGACCACCCATATGACGATTGCACACAACCACTTTTACTCCGGCCACGGAATGTCGATTGGAAGTGAAACCAATGGCGGTGTCAGCGCAATCCGCGTGCTGGATCTTTCGATAGACGGAGCCGATAACGGTATTCGTATCAAGTCCAATTCCACTCGCGGCGGACTCGTGCATGATGTCGTTTATGAAGACGTGTGTATTCGGGATACAAAAAACCCCATCTATATGGATACGCATTACACGGCAACGGTCGGCCCGCAGCAGGGGCTGGTCCCTGTCTTCGAGGACATCACTCTGCGGAATGTTCGCATATCCGGAGAGGGCAAACTCACTCTCGATGGTTTTAATGCCGAATATCGGCTGAAGATGACGTTCGATAATGTGATCTTGGATGCACCGTCCTCCGTCAACATTACGGCCTCACATGCAACTTTAACTCTCGGACCTGGCGCCGTGAATTTCCGGCCTCAAGGCGAAGATGTTTCCACAAGCGGGAATCCAGCGGCTGGCAGCGCCAATTCCTGCGCTCGCAAGTTCGCTCCGTTTCCGCGTTAAATTCGCGGGCGCTCCAAGTGAATGAATTGGAGTTGGGAATGCAGCCGCCCCGCTCAGCCGAGGAGGGGAGGGATGCGCGAATCAAGCAATTTCGCGAAGCATCCAAAACTCGCGCAGAAATCAAGTACGGACCAGTTGGTAAACAAATTGTCGAGTATCTAACAAGACAGCGGCCTTCCCGAAAAACATATGCTGGAGTTCCGGGCGAAAATCGATTCGTACAACGAGGCGGAAAGAAAGTTGGCGCAATCGGAAGGACGCCAGCCGCTCAAGGGCAACTTTGAAAAGAGAATCCCGTCAAGCCCGAACGGACTCGGCATGAAAGTAGAAGTAAAATAGAGCTCGAAACAAATTGTGGAAACAACTCGGGAGAGATCCTTGTTTGCTTCGCGCAAGTTCTTGAAAAATCTGGCGCGCCCGAAGCGGACAGGCTCCATGCGCGCAGATTATTTAACTTGTTTGAAAAAACCTTCCTTCTCCAGCTCTCTCAACACTCGCATATCCACGAAGTCTTCGAACTTGAGCGTCTTTCCTTTTGCCTCTTTTCCGATCTCGTCAAGAACAGTTTGGATGCCTGCCGCAGTCGGGTAGGGGCGCGCATCGAGGACGCGCACGCTGCGAGACAGAGCATAGGCGATGGTTTCGGCATCGTCGGTCTTCAAAGCGGCGCGAATTGCAATTTTGGCATTCGTGGTATCGGTTTGAAGTGCGCGAATCGATTCGCACATGCCGCGGACCAATGCCTTAGCCAAACGCAGGTTGCGATCGATGTAACTCCCCATCATGTGGAGCGAGAGGAAAGGATACTCGATCTTGGTGTCTGCCAGATCGGCAAGAACATTGAATCCCTCGCGTTTAGCCTTGGGGACGAAATCAGCTGCCATGATCGTGCCATCGACGACGCCGGTTAAAATTGCCGTAATGCGCGCGCCGGAATTACCGATTTGTAAGACGGTGACGTCTCTGTCAGGATCCAGGCCGCCGTCCTTGAGCGCGAGATTGCTTTGAAAGTGCGAGCCTGAGCCGAAACGACTGACCGCCACTTTTTTGCCTTTTAGCTGTTTGAACGAGGTGATCGAAGGTGCTGCGAGGTAGACGTGATTAAAATGGTTCGCGATTACGGCGACGATGCGCATATCGGCGCCGCGCAATTTTGCCAGCATCGCCTCCGAGCCCTGGGACAAGGAAACGTCGAAGGTACCGGAGATCAGGGCCTGATTGAGCAGTGATCCGCTATTGACGTAAACCACTTCGAGGTCAATTCCGTTACGCCGAAAAATACCTAAGCGCTTGCCCATCTCCAGTGCATAATTGCTGAGTCCTGTGCCGCTATAACCCAAACGCATTTTTTCGGTCGTCTGCGCGCAAACGGGCTGGGGAAATTCGGTGGAGCAAATGGAGATCGCGAAGGTAAAGAAAATTGCAGCGCACCTCATTTTCATATTCCCTCCGGCCGGCTGCGAGAAGCCGCTCGGCAGTTCTAAAATAGTACGGGAGTTTCAGTCAACGCTGATTTCGTGGATGCGGTCCTTAGCGCGACCGAAGATCCGATCAGATTTGGGGTTAGGCGCGTACCGAGGTGAGTTCGATGTCAATATTTTCTTCTCGTTGAATCTCTGCAAAGCGGTCGCGCAATTGTTTAATATTGCTACGAGTGGGAATAGCGAGATCGGCTTCCAGCTGAAAGATCGGCGTGCCGCTGACCGGCGCTGCGTAGGTCTTGGTCTCCATCGATTCGATATTGACGCCATGGGCGGTTAGCACGGCACTAATTTGGTAAACAATGCCAGGGTGATCCATGCAAGAGGCGGTGAGCCGGTAGGGGAGAAAAGCATCCCGGGTCTTGCGGCTGGATGGCGTCTTCACGGCAAGCGATAAACCGGTTTCCTTTTCGATCTGCTGATAATGGCGCGCGACGTTGGCGAGATTGTCGGCTTCGCCCGTGATCAGCATGATGACCGCGAACTCGCCGCAAAAAACCGCCATCTTGCTGTCTTCGATATTACAGGCGTGGCGCGAAATAAATTCGGAAATGCGTTGCACCAATCCGACTTGGTCCGGCCCAATTGCCGTGAGAATCAGATGATCTTTGTCCGCCATGGCGGTAGCGTAGAAAATTGGTTCAAATAGTTCAAATCGTTCAAGCCGTTCAATGGCTGGCGCCAGTCAATGTTCAAAGTTCAAGGTTCAATGTCAGCCGAGATTGTTTTTGGCTCAACTTTACTCCTTCACGAAAAATCCATTGGTGATGGCGTCGTACCAAAGTTTGGCTACTGACCGAACGATGCCTTGGGGTAATTGCTGATCGCTCCAGCCCCAGGAATGTATTCCAGCACCAAGTGAAACGCTGCGTACGTTGGGCGGGGGATTCATTTTTGCGAAGAGCGGCAGCGACCTTTGACAACGGCCGAGGGTTACGGTGTCGTCGTTGACACCGTGGATCGAAAGAAAATTGGGCACGGGTTTTGTGCCGGGGCCGCTTAGCTCGCGAGTGTAGCCGAGGTAACGCTGCATCAGCGCGTCACTGTCTCGATTGGAGAGCTTCAATCGTTCCGCGGAGACTCGGGCGGCGGTCTCCAGGGCTCGAACGCAATTTTTATGGATGAAGTCTTCGGCCTTGAAATTGGGCCGTTTCTTCGCGCTCTGCCAGCGTTCGAAGATGAGTTCGATAAGCATCGGCAGACCGAGATTCTCGTGCTTCATTCCTTCATACATGTATCGAGCGGTGTCGCGCCAGGTACGCAGGCGCAATTGGTTAAAGGGAAACTCCCAGTCGTCGCCGCTAACCACGGGATACATCCAGCCGAAGGGCGAGCTGCCGTAGCCCACCAGCCCCGCGATATTGGCCACTCTTTGTGATGCCATCATCGCAAACGGCCCGCCCGTGGAATGGCCATGAATGTAGACGGAGAACTCGCTGTCGGGAAAATGGCGGGAAGCAGTTTGCTTGATCGCTTCCTCGAACGCAACCGGCCATGAAGCCATGCGATGGAAAAACTCGGTTCCCTGTTTGGCCGATAGCGAAACGAGCGTGCCGTAACTTTTTCGTTTAGATTGATCCTGGATGACCGCATACTGATCGGGTGTAATCCGAGTTTCCCTGGTCCAAAGAGGGGTGCGCGCGGAGCTGTCGTTGTTTTCCACGTCGCCCGCCCAATCTCGACTACGATCGAGAAAATAGAAACGGCCTGGGAACGTCATGCTGGCTACTTTAATACCAAACTTGCCGGGTAGAATGCGCGCGATTCGTTCGACGGATTTGAAATCCGAAACCCCGCCGTGAAGTAAAAAGATCCCGATCTTTTGCCATCGGGCCCGATGGGAATGTTATCGGCGTTTTCGGGGTCGTAAACCACCACGCCGATATCCCAATCCATCTCCAGCTCTCGAATACGGAAAATGTCCTCATGAATAAGAACCGATAGATCCGGCACGGATGCGACCTGACGATCGAGCTGGAAAACTTGCTCTAACGAAAGCGCCGCGGGCGGCTCCCATGACGATTGCTTGCTCACGAGTGATCTCCTGAAAAGAGTGGCACTTGTACGGTACCTCTTATCACGGCTGCTCGACGGCTTCATTTAGTACGCGGCCGGTAGCATTCTTCGGCTTGGATAGGTGAAGCAGCGAGGCAAGGGTTGGCGCGAAATCTATAATGCCCACGTTCGCAAGCTTCTGTCCGGCCAGAACTCCCGGTCCATTCAAAACCATGATTGTACGCATAGAACTTTGCTCGGGGTCGGCGCCGTGATTGCCGTAGGGTTCGCCCTCGGTGATCAGTGGACCGGGCCCGATGCGCGGATCGAAATCGTATCCCGAGGCAAGGTCAAGATACAGATCGCCGCCGAATGGGCCGCCAATACCCATCTTCAGGCCATAGGAGTCGGCATCATACACCGCACTGACCACAGGCTGCTCGGCGTCGCGCACCGAATCGAGCACTGCGCGCGTTTTGCTGACGACTTGGGCGCGCTCCTCAGGCGGAACGATGCCGTTCTTCCGATCGCTGGAGTTGATCAGGAGATAGCCATTATTGACTGCCGGATAGAGCACCTTGGTCTTGGTTAAATCGACCTTTCCTTGCACGTCGAGTGTCAAGAGCCCGCTTTCTTGCAGCACCCGGTTCAACGCGACGCGCTTGTTCACGCCTTCCATGCCGTGGTCTGAAATGAGAGCGACAATCGTGTTGGACGGACGTTTTTCCAGCAAGAGTCCAAGATGGTCGTCCGAGGTGCGATAGGCTCGTTCAAGGAAGGGACGCAGTCGAGCCGCAGTATCCGGATTGTAAGTGGCGAGAGTTGAATCGAGATAACCGCGCCAGAGATGCTCGGCCTCATCAGGAAATGGTGTATAGGCCAAAAATAAATCCCAGGGTACTTGCTCGATCGCCCACCGATTGGTTTCCATCAGCTGGTGTTGCGCCATCGTCACGGTCTCGAGGTAACGTGCCTCGGCACCACCCGAGCCGCCATTCGGAATGGTTCTCCCGAAGGCGCCTTGATGATAAAGCATGCTCGCGCCATTGCCGATGAAAGTCTGCACGGTGGTGCCCGGAGCGACGTCCGTTTGCGGAATCGGCAGATCGCGCGCCGGACGGGTGTAGTAAAGAAGGAAATCGCTCCCGTCGGACTTTAAATCGAACAGTCGAAAATAAGTTTTTGCTTGCTGATTGCCGGTTACCGTAACCGCGACCGGCGTGCTCCAAAACAGTTCTCCAGCAGCGCTCGCTGAAGCTGGCTTTAGTTTCGCTTTTATTTCGCGGCCGTCGCGAGCCGTCGCGATCAGTAACGTGTCGTAGCCAACTTGAGTATCCGCCGGATCATCGATCAATAACCCGAAAAAACATGCCTCACCGACGAAAAACATGATTTCCACCGGTGGTGCATCGCTGGTCGGCGACTCATTCCAGGCGCCTGCCGTTTCATTTTGAATTGCCCGCTTGGTGACAATCCCATCGCGGCCGGCGGTTAGGGTATAGCCGGAAAAACGCACGGCTTGGTCGGTCAACTCGTCGGCAAACGCCGGCATGTGAGATATCACCACTCTTTTGCCCACACGCGTGGCCACCGACCAGATAGGCTCCGCCTGAAGCGGCGCTTCAGAAAATCCAGCCAAGCTGTCCAGGATGGTAAACTCGCCGCGCGGTGCTCTCGGAACACGATTGCCCGTAATGCCGGTGATGCTTGGCGGTGCGCCGGTCATCAACGATGCAAAGCCGGGCGCGGTTTTAGAGGGGAAGCCGGCTTTGACATCGTCGGCATACGCTCCTCCCTCGATCAGCTTTGCCAAATTGGGAAGCTTGCCATCGCGCAGCATCTCGCGAACGAAGCTCGGAACGGCGCCATCCCAGGCAAGCACAATCGCTTTGGCGGGGGCTTGAGCAACAACGGTCTGCGGTGCAGCGCAGGAAACGGCAAAAACGGCGATGAGCAGGAGAACAACGACTCTGGGAATGAACCTCATGTATGACGATTAGCCCAGCAGGAGCAATTGTATTTTCTTCACAAAACCTGCGCCTCCTGCTCTATGATAGGCGAGGCTGAGAGTAGCCGATGAGGCTCGGACGGTCAATTCAGTAGATATTCTTGTCCGTTAGACAGCTCAGCGCGGATTCGGTATGAGCGTTAGGATTGGCGGAACTCTGGAGGATGCCTATGAGCCGAACAGCTGAGAGATTTCTTGTGACCCTTGGGGCGTGCGTTTTTAGCTCGACCCTGTCCTCGGCCGTATGGGCTCAATCGAAGGGCAGGGATACGACCGACGATCTGCTGAAATCGATCGGCTTGAGCAAGCCGGCGTTTACGCGCGCGCCAGACTTCAATCTAAAGGATGCCATGGGCGGCATCGTGAGCATCAGTGGCAACCGCGGCAACCTGATGCTTGTCAATTTTTGGGCGACATGGTGCGGACCGTGCCGCGATGAAATGCCTTCCATGGAGCAGCTGAGCCGCTCCTTCGGCGGTCAAGGATTCACTGTGCTCGCCGTAAATCAACGGGAAGGCGCTGGGCAGGTGCTCCGGTTCATGAAGACGCATGGACTCAACTTTCGCGCGCCTCTGGATACCGACGGGCGGGTCGCGGCTGCTTACCGGGTCTACGGTATTCCCGCGACTTATCTGATTGACGGGGCGGGGCAGGCGCTCGGCATGAAAGCGGGACCGAGAGACTGGACCGATCGAGAGGTCATGGAAGTATTCCGAAAATTGGTTTCCGAGCGGGGCGGCAGTGCAGTGCCGTCCAGTTCCATCGATTTCGAACCGAGCGCGCCATTGCCCAAGACCCTGCGCGCCCGGAGCAATGGACTGCTATTGCATGCGCAGCAGGATTCGCAATCAGAAATTCTTGCCAGGCTTGAGCGCAGCGATGACTTGGCTGCGCTCGGCAAGGTCTCCGGCGCAAGCGAGTATTGGTACATGGTCAGAACGAAAAACGGCGTAGTCGGATGGGTTCGGGAAACGGAGGTGGAGTCAACCAGCGGTCGGAAGTGAGCAAGTTTTGTTCTGACCGTCTTTTACCGCGCTAAGGGAAGCTACCGCTCCTGCTAAATATTTTCGGCCTCGCATAGAGACGAATATCAATGATCAAGAAAATTCCTACCAAACTCGAGAAGCATGGCCATGTGCGGATCGATAACTATTATTGGCTGCGCGAGCGGGAAAATCCGGAGGTGATCCGATATTTGAACGAGGAGAACGAACACGCGGCCAGAGAGCTCGGCGGCGCGCGCGGGTTCGAGGAAAAACTCTTTCAGGAAATCAAAGAGCGCTTCAAACAAACCGACATGTCGGTGCCCTACAAGCGCGACGACTATTTTTACTATACGCGCTACGCGGAGCAAAAAGAGTATCCAATCTACGCGCGCAAACGCGGTTCCCTCGAGCAACCGGAAGAAATCATCCTCAACGCCAACCTTCTCGCTGAAGGTCACGAGTTCTTTTCCGTCGGCGGCTGGACGGTCAGCTCCGGGCAGGATTTGCTGGCGTATGCCGTGGATGTCGAGGGCCGCCGGATTCACACCGCGTATATCAAGAACTTATCTACCGGCGAGCTTCTATCCGATGTCCTGCCGAACGTGAGCGAGAATCTCGCCTGGGCAAACGACAACCGAACCCTTTTCTACGCCAAACAGGATGAAATTACGCTGCGAGAGTATCAAATCTATCGGCACGTGGTGGGAACCGATCCGGCAAAGGATCAGCTGGTTTTCCAAGAAGACGACGAAACCTTCGTCAGCTACATCTTCAAGACCAAGTCGAAGAAGTTCTTGATGATTGTTTCCGCTCAGACCGTAAGCCAGGAGTACCGCTACCTGGACGCCGACCACCCTCAGGGCGAATTTCAAGTTTTTCTGCGCCGGGAGCGGGAGCATGAGTATCACATCGATCATATCGATGATCGATTTGTGATCCGCACCAACGATGGTGCGAAAAACTTTCGGCTCATGTGGACGCCAATAGCTATGCCACAGAGGGAGAATTGGTACGAGATCATTCCCCATCGGGAGGATGTCTACCTCAGCGACGTCGAGCTGTTTAAAAATTATTTTGTGCTCGAAGAGCGCGCCCGCGGGTTGACGCAAATCCGCGTTGTTCCCTGGTCCGGCCGTGATGACCATTATCTCGCTTTCGACGAGCCCGCTTATCGGGCGAGCTTGGGATCCAATTTGGAATTCGATACGACCCGTTTGCGTTTCGAATACACTTCGATGAAAACGCCGCTATCCATTTACGACTATGAGACGACCACTCGAGAACGGGTGCTGCTCAAACGCGAAGAGATTTTGGGCGGATTCGACTCAGACAACTACATTACAGAGAGGCGTTATGCCCGCGCGTCGGACGGCGTAGAAGTACCTATTTCGATTGTCTATCGAGAGGGATTGACTCGAAATGGCGAAAATCCGCTTCTGCTATACGGTTACGGCTCCTACGGGGTCAGCATCGATGCGGCATTTCAGTCGCCGCGGTTGAGTTTGGTCGATCGCGGTTTTGTTTTCGCGATTGCGCATATTCGAGGTGGTCAGGAGTTAGGACGTCAATGGTATAAGGATGGCAAACTCTTCAAGAAGAAAAACACATTCAGTGACTTTATCGCGTGCGCCGAGTTCCTGATCCGGGAAAAATTCACTCGTGCGGAAAAACTGTTTGCGATGGGACGAAGCGCAGGCGGATTGCTGATGGGGGCGATCAGCAACATGCGGCCGGATTTATTCAGGGGAATTGTCGCGGAAGTGCCATTTGTCGATGTGGTCACCACGATGCTCGATTCATCGATCCCGCTTACCACCGGCGAATATGACGAGTGGGGCGATCCCAATCAGAAAGAGTTCTACGATTATATGCTGTCGTACTCGCCTTATGATAATGTCGGGAATAAATATTACCCCGCGATGCTCGTCACCGCGGGACTGCACGATTCTCAAGTGCAGTATTGGGAGCCTGCCAAATGGGTCGCCAAACTGCGCGAGCTCAAAGCGGATAAAAACCGTGTGTTGCTGAAAACCAATATGGAGGCCGGCCACGGTGGCGCCTCCGGCCGTTTCCGACGTCATCGAGAAACCGCGTCCTCCTACGTCTTTCTCCTCGACCTTGCCGGAATAAAAGCATAGCGTTTACTCGGCATGACATTATCGATTGCTCTTCGCGCCTAGGTTGAGCTTAGCTGAGCGTACTGTTTGCTGGTCAGGTTTTTGAAGTTTTCTTTGCCGCCCAAGACTCGAGCCGTTCCTTAAGCTTTTTTTCGTAGCCGGAATCGCCAGGGGTGTAATAGCGGCGGTTACGGAGTTCTTCGGGGAGATGTTGTTGGTCGACAACATGCTCTTCGTAATCGTGCGCGTACTTGTAATCTTTGCCGTAACCGAGCTTGCGCATCAGCGGAGTGGGCGCGTTGCGGAGGTGCAACGGAACGGCAAGGGAGCCGTGTGCTTCTACGTCCTCGGCCGCGGCGAGCATGGCTTTATAGGAAGCATTCGACTTGGGTGCGCTCGCCAGATACGTGACCGCCTGAGCCAAGGGAATGCGGCCTTCCGGGAGCCCGACAAAATGAAAGGCCTCCTTGGCCGCGATCGCGACTTGCAGCGCCTGCGGGTCGGCGTTGCCGATGTCTTCAGCGGCGAAGATCACCATCCGGCGCGCGATGAAAAGCGGATCCTCGCCGGCTTCCAACATGCGCATCATCCAATAGAGCGCCGCGTCGGGATCGCTCCCACGCAGACTTTTGATGAACGCGGAAATCACGTTGTAATGCTCTTCACCGGTCTTGTCATAGCGTAAGGGGGTTTTTTGCAGCGCTTCCTGTAATTTCGCCAGATCGATTTGGTTCTGGCCTTGAGCCTGCGCCAGAGTGGCCGCTGCCTCGAGCGCGTTGAGAGCCACCCGGCCATCCCCTTGCGACTGCTCGATGAGAAACGCTCGGGCTGGCTCCGCCAGCGTAAGCTCAAAATTCCCAAGGCCTCGCTCCCGGTCCCCGAGCGCACGATCGATAAGCGTACCGATTTCCGTGGGCGAGAGCGCTTTGAGCAATAACCCGCGACAGCGCGAAAGCAGCGGTGAAATGACCTCAAAGGAGGGGTTTTCGGTGGTGGCGCCGATTAACGTTAGTGTGCCGCGCTCCACGTGGGGCAGAAAATTATCCTGTTGAGCCTTGTTAAAGTGGTGAATCTCATCGACGAAGAGGACCGTGGGTTTTCCGCTGCGCCGGAGTTGCTCGGCTTCTTGAATAATTTTTTTCAAATCCTTGACGCCGGAGGTGACCGCGGAAAAGTGGACGCATGACGCCCCTGCGGAGCTCGCGAGAATTTGCGCCAGAGTGGTTTTGCCGCTCCCTGGAGGGCCCCAGAGGATCAGCGACTGTAGTTTTCCCGCCGCCACCATCCCACGCAAAAGTTTTCCAGGACCCAGCAAATGATCCTGGCCAACAAACTCATCGAGTGTGGCCGGCCGCATCCGATCGGCAAGGGGTTGAGAAGGTTTTCTCCCTGCTGGCGGCTTATCAGCAAAAAGATCCATCGACTCTATGCTAGCATAGTGTGATGGACCACATACAGGTTACCAAAGCCATCGTCGCCGTGGCGCAGCGAGCGGAAATTATGTTACACTTGTAGGTCGATTTTCGATTATGAGCTCTACGCAAGATAAAGAGAGCACAGCCTTGGTTCAGGGGACGGCGCCGCGAACGGTATTATTCGCTAATTCGTCGATTTCCGGCAAGCTTAGCTATAACTTGCCGGTCAAGATCGATGGCCATTTTACTGGCGAAATCAAGTCCACTGAACTTTTAGTGATTGGCTCCAGTGCTCAGGTCGACGCGCACATCTCGGCGCGCCAGGTCCACTTGGAGGGCCGTTTGATCGGCTCGGTTCAATCGATGGGCTGTTTTGAG
>Ga0070670_100000470_pt1 | contig 32585 bp, 24 predicted proteins | sample KBSS63metaG_FD_64665 | JGI IMG/M metagenome (GOLD analysis project Ga0070670, IMG submission 64665) | Switchgrass rhizosphere microbial communities from Kellogg Biological Station, Michigan, USA - KBS S6-3 metaG | ecosystem: Host-associated > Plants > Roots > Rhizosphere > Soil ... | reverse complement strand
CTTTTTCTTGCCGTCAACACCTCGTTTCGAGGCGGCTGACGCCGGTTCGTTTCAAACCCCGTGAGGTTTTCGTCGAACCGAGCCGCCCATCATAGCGGCTTTTTTGTTGCCGTCAATACCCTGATTTATCAGGAGGTTGACGCCGCTTCTTGATAAGGACCCGGAGGTCTTTTCGTTGAAGCGAGCCGGCCATATTAGCCTTTTTTTTCACGCCGTCAACACCCGATGTTCGCTAGGTGTTTCCGGCCCCGTTTCGCTTCTGTCGAGCCGAAGATCGGCAGCTGCGTAGCGGGCCGCGCAGTCTACCGGGCCAGAAAAATACGTCAACCGGTTTCTTGCGCTCGGTGCGTACGCGGCATTGAGAGACGCTTCACCGCGGCGTTCCCATTGGTAGTACGCGCGCGTCGCGTACGCGGGCGATAGCGATTGCCTCACGCCGTTGCTGCCGCTGGCGGCCGCTTCGCCGAGAATGCGGGTTCACCCCCCGCAGGATCTCGCGATGCCCTCCACTGCCGGACGTTCCCTGTGGCGCGACGCCTCGCTGCCGGCGCTGGTCGCCGGCTTCGTCACTGTCTTGGTCGGCTTCGCCAGTTCGGCGGTGATCGTGTTCCAGGCCGCGCGCACGCTGGGCGCCTCGCAGGCCGAGATCGCCTCGTGGATGTGGGCGCTGGGGCTGGGCATGGGCGTCACCTGCATCGGCCTGTCGCTGCGCTACCGGATGCCGGTGGTGACGGCCTGGTCCACCCCCGGCGCGGCGATGCTGATCAGCAGCGGCGGCGGCTTGCCGCTGTCCGATGCGATCGGCGCGTTCGTGGTGGCGGCGCTGCTCGGTACCGCAGCCGGATTTTCCGGCGTCTTCGAGCGGATGATCCGGCGCATCCCGGTGTCGCTGGCGTCGGCGATGCTGGCCGGAGTGTTGCTGCGCTTCGGCCTGGACGTGTTCGTGGCGATGCAGAGCCGGCTGGGCATGGCGCTGGCGATGTTCGCGGTCTATCTGCTGGGACGCCGCGCGTTCCCGCGCTATGCGGTGATCGCGACGCTGGCGGTGGGCATCGCGATCGCCGCCGGCAGCGGCGCGCTGCATCTGGAGACCGCGCAGCTGAGCCTGGCGCGGCCGGTGTTGGTGTGGCCGACGCTGTCGTGGCAGGCGCTGTTCGGCATCGCGCTGCCGTTGTTCGTGGTGACGATGGCCTCGCAGAACCTGCCCGGGGTGGCGGTGATCCGCGCGTCCGGCTATGCAGTGCCGATCTCGCCGACGATCGGCTGGATCGGCGTGGTCAATACGCTGCTGGCGCCGTTCGGCGCCTATGGCCTGAACCTGGCGGCGATCACCGCGGCGATCTGCATGGGCCGCGAAGCGCAGGAGGATCCGCAGCGGCGCTACATGGCCGCGGTGTTCGCCGGCCTGTTCTATCTGCTGATCGGCCTGTTCGGCGCCACCGTGGCGGCGCTGTTCGCCGCGTTCCCGAAGGAGCTGGTGATGGCGATCGCCGGCATCGCGCTGTTCGGCACCATCGGCAACAGCCTGGCCACGGCGCTGAAGGAGGATGGCGAACGCGAGCCGGCGTTGATCACCTTCCTGGTCACCGCGTCGGGACTGTCGCTGTTCGGCATCGGCGCGGCGTTCTGGGGGCTGCTGGCCGGCGCGGCGACCTCGCTGTGGTGGCGGCGCCCGCGTTGAGCAGGCGCCGCCCGTGCGCTCAGCGCGGGTCGCGCAACTGCAGCAGCCAGTGCGTGAAGACGCCGGACGGACTGGGCAGCGGTTCGAAATCGAACTGGCGGTGCACCGCCGCGGCGGCCTCGATGCGCAGCGGCAAGGTCACGTAGGCGGCGCGCCCCTGGCGCAGCAGGGTGGCGATGCGCTGGGTCTCGGCGGGGTCCGCGTCGCGGGCGTACAACTGCTCCAGTTCGCTGCCGATCAGTTCGGCGATCTCGCGCTGGAACAGCGTCGCGAAGGCGTCGTTGACGAAGGCCAGGCGGCTGGGCCGGCCGCCGTCGCCGCGCTCGACGATCGCTACCGGCTCGCGCAGCCGCGACAACGAGGCCTCCAGCAGTGCGAAGTCCTGCTGGAAGCGCTTGCGTTCCATCAACTCGATCAGCACCCGCAGGCTGCGCGCCGACTCCAGGCTCAACGGCGACCAGGGCCGCGCGCGGCCGCGCACGGTTTCCTGCCACAGGTCGAAGCTCTTGCGCGGCGACAGGCGCGAATTGGGGATGTCCTGCAGCTTGGACAGTTGCGGGTTGCCGGCCCAGTTGACCGTGCGCACCTGTTCGCGACGGGTCCACAGCAGCGCGCTGCGCGCCTGCGGCATCAGCGGCACAAAGATGAAGCCGGCCGCCAGCGGCGCCAGGTCGGCCAGATCCGGGAAGGTGTCGCCGATCTGGTCGGTGTGCAACGCGCCGACCGCATCGTGGCGCAGCGCTTCGTGGTGGCTGGACTCGATCTGCGCGCGGATGCGCGCCAGGTCGGCGACAGCCGGCACGGTGCCGTGGCGGGTGACGTGCTCGCCATGGAACACCGCCACGCCGTCGGCATCGACCACGTCGAGCAGGTCCGAGGCCATGTCGTCGAGCATGTCCGCGGTCAGCATCTCGGCTTCGTTGAAGTTGGTGATCAGCTTCTCGCGCACGGTCAGCAGCACCGATTCGATGCGCGCGCGCGCCACGGCCGTCAGCGCGCCGATGCGCCCGGCCAGCGCGCGGCTGAGCGCATCGGTGACGTCGCGCATCTCGTGGCTGCAGAAGTACGGGCGATAGTGGTGGCAGGCGATCAGCCCCCACAGCGCGTCGTTGACCACGATCGAGGCCACCAGGGTGGCGGTGACGCCCATGTTGGCCAGGTATTCCAGGTGCACCGGGGAGACGCTGCGCAGGCTGACGTCGCTCAGGTCCGCCGGCGTGCGCAGGCGCGGATGCAGGGTCGGCTCGATCGGCGCGGGCACGTAGCCGACGTCGGCGATCTGGCGCACGCGGTTGCGCAGGTACAGAGTGCGCGCCTGCGCCGGAATGTCGCTGGCCGGATAGTGCAGGCCGAGGTAGGACTCCAGTTCCGGCGCGCGCGCCTCGGCCACGACGTCGCCGTTCCACTCGTCGTCGAAGCGGTAGATCATCACCCGGTCGTAGCCGATCAGCGTGCGCAGGCTCTTGGCCGCGCGCTGGCAGGCTTCGTCGATGCTGTTGTCGGCCTCCAGCCGGCGCAGCATCGGGAAAGCCTCGCGCAAGGTGGCGTCGGCCAGCGGCGCGTCGCGCGGCTCCAGCTCCAGCAGCCACTGCTCCGGATACAGATGCCAGGCGCCGACCCAACGCTGCCGCGGCGGCGTCGCACGGCCCGGGAAGCCGACCTCGCTGTAGGCCAGGTGGGTGCTCTCGGACACCTCGGCCGGCGCCTGCACCGCAAGCAAGGCCTCGTAGTGCTGTCCGAGCACGTCGGCAAGCGACATGCCGAGCAGGTCGGCGGCGGTGGTGCTTGCCTGCACGATGCGGCCGTCGCCCGGCTCGATCACCAGCAGCACGCCGTGCGGCTGGATCGAGCCGGGGATATGGATCGGCTCGCGCGCGCAGGCCTCCATGTCCAGGGGGGCGGCGGTAGCGCTCATGCGGCGGTCTCCAGGGCGAGGTGGGTGTGGAAGTGCGCGAACATCGCGCGTGCGCCGTCGATCGCGGCCTGGCGCAGGGCCGGGGTCGGCAGGGCCTGCTCCAGGCGCTGCTGGAACCGCCGCCAGCTCGCCGGCTCGGCGTGGCCGAGTTCGAAGTAGGCCAGTGCCGGCGTCGCCGCGGCCAGGGTCTGCCGCAGGTGCCGGGCGATCACCCGGCCGCCCAGGCGCGAGCCTTCGACCACGTACAGCATGCCCCAGCGGCCACCGTCGCCGTGCGCCGGCGGCGGCGCTGCCGGCGCTGGCGCTGGCGCATGCAGCGCGGCCAGGTCCTGTTCGAGCAGCGCGGTGCGCGGCCGGTAGCGCCACTCGGCGCCGCCGCTGGCGTGCAGCCAGGCCGACTCGCGCCGTTCCCAGCCGGCGAGCACGGCGTGGTGGCGGCGCAGCACCTGGATGTAGTCGTCCACGGACAAGGCCGCATGCATCAACGCGCGCATGGCCGGCAGTCGTTCGACGGCCTGGTGCTGCTGCGCGGTGGCCTCGCGCAGCAGGCGCGCGGCGGTGGCGGGCGGAGGCGCGGCGGCCCCGTCGGGAAGCGACATCATGACGGCGTGCGGTGAGGCAGCCCGGCAGGCCGCGACGGCGGATAGGCCGCACAGCCTAGCATCATGAATGCGCGTCGCCAGGCGGCAGGCGCGGTAACGCACCGGTTTGTCGCGCCTCAACCTGAGCAATTCATCCGCCGATGCGCGTGGCGTCGGTAGACCGGCATGCTAAGCGGCTGCGGCGGCGCGCTCGGGCAGCCGCGCGGCGCGCCAGGCCAGGACCCAGCCGAGCGCCAGCAGCAATGCGGCCAGCAGCCACGGCGCGCCGGGCAGATGCGCCGGGGCGTGGCTGCCGATGAACAGCGCGAACACCCACGTGTACAGCAGCGGCCCGACGATGCCGGCCAGGCTGACCAGGCTCATCAGCGCACCCTGCACCCGGCCTTGCGCGTCGGCGCCGACGTGGCGGGTGACGATCGCCTGCGCCGAAGGCCCGGCCACCGCCCACAGCGCGCTGATCGGCACGCCGAGCAGGAACATCGCGCCGCTGCCGGCGACGCTGTAGATGGCGAAGCCGGCCACGCCGCAGCCCAGGCCGAACAGCAGCGCGCCGCGCTCGCCGAACCGGCGCACCACGCGCGCGACCAGCAGCGCGTTGACCACGATGCTGCACACCCCGACCAGGGCCAGCACCCAGCTCACCTGCTTGGGGCCCCAGTGATAGCGGTATTCGGCGAACAGCACGAACACGCTGGGGTAGACGTAGTGCGCCAGGTTGGCGAGGAAGATCACCGCGGCCAGCGCGAACACCTGCGGGTAGCGGCGCAGCAGGCGCAGCGCGCCGAACGGGTTGGCGTGCGCCCAGTCCAGGCGCGGGGTGCGCCGCTCCGGCGCCAGCGACTCGGGCAACACCCACAGCCCGTAGAGGAAGTTGAGCAGGGCCAGCCCGGCGGCGAACCAGAACGGCGCGCGCAGGTGGTAGCTGCCGAGCCAGCCGCCGAGCAGCGGGCCGACCACGAAGCCGAGTCCGAACGCGGCGCCGATCATGCCGTAGGCCTTGGCGCGCTTGTCCGGCGCGGTGATGTCGGCGATGTAGGCGTTGGCGCTGGTGAAGCTGGCCGAGAAGATGCCCGACACCACCCGCGCCAACAGCAGCAGCGGCAGGCTCTGCGCCAGCGCCATCACCACGAAGTCCACGCCCAGGCCCAGGCACGAGGCCAGGATCACCGGGCGCCGGCCGTAGCGGTCGGACAGCGCGCCCTGCAGCGGCGAACTGACGAACTGCAGCGCGGCGAACAGGAAGCCGAACCAGCCGACCCACTTGGCCGCCGCGGCGAAATCGCCGCCGGTGAAGCCGCGCACCAGTCCGGGCAGCACCGGGATGATGACGCCGAAGGCCAGCACGTCGATCAGCAAGGTGATGAAGATGAAGATCAGGGCGGCGCGGCGGGTGCGCGCGGCAGGAGGCGAGGACGGCACGGCGACTCTCCGACGGACGCGGCAGTGTAAGCGGCGGCGGCGGGTTGAGGGGGACGGTGGGGGCGGAGGTGGCGATGAAGTGGATGGCCGCCGATGCGACGCGGAAGCCGTGGGTCGGGGATGGCCGGAACACGCTGAGGTGGCGGTGACACCGCGTGCCTTCCATGCGCACGTCGTTGCGCACGGAGATCACGGCGAAGGGTCGGCGCCGCTGCCTGCCGGATCTGCGCGTCGGGACTGACGTCCCTCCCACAAGGACCCCGCAGCGCCTTGCTATCGGCGGGCGCGTCGCTGGGTTGGTCGAATGCGCGATGGCGACAGGCTTGGGGCCAGCGTGCGCTGGCTTGGATCGAGCGCGTCAGGCCGCCGTGTGCGCCGTCATGTCGGGGAGTCGCGTCGGGATGGAAGGGCGCGTCTCATCGCCTGCTTTCGCCACAACCAACCGGATGCAGTGCGCCCTGTAGGAGCGGCTTCAGCCGCGACGAGGCGTTACCGGTAGCCCGTCGCGGCTGAAGCCGCTCCTACAGGAGACTGCCCGAAGTTGTCAGAGGTGCCCTGAAGTCCCTCCCACAAGAAGCATGGTCCGCTTCGTATCGGCATGCACGAGGGCTGGTTGGTCGAACGCGTTGTGGCGGCAGACTGCGGCCTCCGTTCGCCGGCGCAGCCTAGCGAACGGAGGCCACGGCCCGTGCCGTCACAGCGCAGCGACCGCGATGGTCTGCTGCAGGACGTGCTGCGCGCCCGGGGCCAGCTCGATCACGTCGGGGCCGGCGTTGGCCGCCTCCAGGCAGACGAACTGGCGCCAGTGCGGGCCGACGTCGGCCATCTTCTGCGCGCCGGCGTCGCCCGGGTTCCAGGCCACCAGAGTGCGACTGCCGGCGGTGGCGATCTCGATGCGACGCTGCAGACCGGGGTCGCGCAGCGTGTAGCGGCCCCCGGCGCCGGTGTAGATGCGATCGCTGCGGCCCGGATCGCGCGGATCCTGCAGGCTCCAGTCGCCATGCTGGCGGTGCGGCGTGGCGTAGCCTTCGAACTTGTCCAGGTAGTCGAGGCCGTCCAGGCCCTGCACCCGCACCTGGGTGGCGTCGGCGACGCGGAAGTAATTGTGCAGCGCCTGGGTGAAGCGCGCCGGGGCGGTGCCGACGTTGTCGGTGATCAGGCGCTGCTCCAGCGTGGCGCCGATGCGCAGCTGCATGCGCAGGCGCAGCGGCAGGTCGTCGAAGTCCGGCGGCGCCAGGGTCAGCACGATGCTGCCGTCGGCCTCGCGGCGCGCATCGCGCAACTGCCACGGCACGGTGCGCACGAAGCCGTGCGCCGGCACGTCGTCGCGCTGGTCCTGGCGGCCGAAGTACGGCCAGCACACCGGAGTGCCGCCGCGGATCGGCGTGGGCGTGGGCTGCGCGCTCGGCGACAGCCACATCACGTCGGTGCCGCCCTTGGGCACGAACGACAGCAGCTGGCCGCCGAACAGGCTGATCGCGGCGGTGGACTGCGGCGTCTCCACCAGCAGCGAGGGATAGCCGTGGAAGTCGCCTGTGCTCAGGCCGGGGATCTCGGACATGGGATGGATGCTCCGTGGCGCGGGGGTTTGGACGAAGGCCGGGTAGCGTGCCGGCACGCGGAAGCTGGTCGCCGGCCTGCCGCCGAACGGCGATGGCGCGGGCCTGGACGCGGGAACCGGCGCGGCCGGGGATGGCGGCGCGGCGGCGGGTGCGCCGCCGGCCTCGCGGCGTAGCGCATCGAGGATGCGTTGCCCGGCGCGGCCGTCGGCCGGCTGCAGGCCCAGGCGCTGCTGCTCGGCCTGGATCGCGCGGCGGGTGGCGCTGCCGATCATGCCGTCGGGCTGGCCGATGTCGTGCCCGCGCGCCAGCAGCAGGGTCTGCAATTCGCGCCGCTCGGGCCGGCCCAGGCCGGGGTCGTCGGTGGGCCAGGCGGCGGTCGGGCCGGGCTTGCCGCGTAGCTGGTCGGACAGCAGCGCGATCGCCAGCGCATAGCTCTCGGCGGCGTTGTAGGCATAGATCGCGTCGTAGTTGCGGAACACCAGGAACGCCGGGCCTTGCGCGCCGGCCGGGAGCAGCACCGCGGCCGGCGTCTGCGGTGCCAGCGTGGGCAGCGCGAGCGCGCTGCCGTCGCTGGCGGTCAGCCCGCGCGCGCGCCAGTCGGACAGCGGCCGGCGCTGGGTGCGGCCGGCCAGCGCCGGGTCGAAGCCGGCCGGCAGCTTCACCTCCATGCCCCACGGCTGCCCGCTCTGCCAGCCGGCCAGCTTCAGGTAGTTGGCGGTGGAGGCCAATGCGTCGGGGATGCTGGCCACCAGGTCGCGGCGGCCGTCGCCATCGCCGTCGACGGCGACGCGCGCATAGGTGCTGGGCATGAACTGGGTCTGCCCGAACGCGCCGGCCCAGGAGCCGGTCAGGCCCTCGGGCTGCAGGTCGCCGGCCTGCAGCAGCTTCAGCAGCGCGAACAGTTCGCCGCGGAAGAACGGCTGGCGGCGGCCGTTGCACGACAGGGTCAGCAGCGACACCAGCAGCGGGCGCTTGCCGGCCAGGCGGCCGTAGTCGCTCTCCACGCCCCACACCGCGACCACGGTTTCGGCATCGACGCCGTACTGCTGCGCCACCCGCGCGATCAGGTCGCGGTGCGTGGCCAACATCGCGCTGCCATCGGCCACGCGCTCGCTGTCCACCAGCGCGGCCAGGTAGTCCCAGATCGGCGTGGTGAATTCGGGTTGCGCGTCGAGCAGCGGCAGCACGCTCATGTCCGGCTGCAGGCCGGCGGTGAAGCGGTCGAACGCGGTGGCGGTCACGCCGCTCTTGGCGGCGGCCGTGCGCAGCGTGGACAGGCAACCGACGAAGGCGGGGTCGGGCGCCACCGGCGGCGACGTGGGCAGGGTCTGCGCGGCGGCGCAGGGCGCGGCCAGCAACAGGGCCCAGGCGAAACGCTTCATCGGAGTTCCTCGCCAACAGCAGGCCGGACATCATAAACAACCGTGGGGAACGGGCGGCTCACGGGCTGTGGCGGTCCCCAGGATTCCTGCGCTGCTGTAGGAGCGGCTTCAGCCGCGACAGGCGTTATCGGTAATGCCCTGTCGCGGCTGAAGCCGCTCCTACAGGGGTGTAGGCGGCCTGTTGTCGCCGCTCAGGGCGCGGCGACCACGCGGTTGCGGCCGCCGCTCTTGGCCGCGTACAGCGCCTCGTCGGCGCGCTGCACCAGGCTGTTGGCATCGTCGCCGGGGCGCAGTTGGACCACGCCGATGCTCACCGTCGGTTGCAACTCGGGAAAGGCCAGCGCGGCCCGGGCGCGGAAGCGTTCGCGGATGCGTTCGGCGATCGGGGTGGCCTGCGCCGCGTCGATACCGGGCAGCGCGATCACGAACTCCTCGCCGCCGTAGCGGCCGATCAGATCGTCGCCGCGCAGTTCCTCGCGCAGCGCCTGGGCCAGCGCGCGCAGGCCGTCGTCGCCGGCGCGGTGGCCGTAGTGGTCGTTGAGCCGCTTGAAGTGGTCCACATCCAGGAACATCAGCGCCAACGGTTGCCGCCGGCGCCGGGTGGCCTGCTTCAGCGCGGTCAGGCGCTCGTGCCAGGCGCGGCGGTTGAACAGGCCGGTCAGCGGATCCAGGTCGGCCAGCTGCCGCGCCTGGTCGCGATCGCGGCGCAGCGAGGCGCTGCGCTCGGCCAGGCCCAGCGACAGCACCAGTGCCTCGAACGCGCCGGCGGCCAGTGCCGCCTCTTCGCTCCACGTCCAGTGCGCCACCATGCCGAAGCCCTGCAGGCTGCCGAGCGCGGTGACCAGCAGCAGCGGCGTCCAGCCGAGCAGGAACAGCCCGGCATAGCGCGAGCCGCGCCACGCCGCCGCCACGGCGATGCCGAGCAACAGCGGCCCGCCGAGGATCAGCAGCGGGTTGACCAGCGCCCGGCCGAGCGCCCCCAGCCACGGCAGCGGCAGCAGCGCCGGCAGCGCGATCACCGCCACCAGCAGCGCGTAGCCGCGCAGCCAGCGCCGCGCGCGCGGCAGGTACCGTTCCAGGTCGGCGAAGCGCTCCAGGAACAGCACCGCCGCCACGATCGACGTGGCCACGCCCAGGCGACCCCAGAACCGTGCGCTCTGGCCGATCGTCTCCAGGCCCAGCGGATGCACCACGTAGCCGGTCTCCAGCGCCATCACCAGGCCGTAGCCGAGCACGTAGACGGCGTAGTACAGGAACGTCGCCTCGCGCAGCCGCCAGGCGAACACCAACGCCATCGCCGCCATGCTCAGCATGATCGCGAAGCTCAGGCTGGCGACCACCAGCCAGCGGCCGTCCTGGCGCAGGTAGTCGGACTCGCCGCGCAGTTGGAAGCGCAGCGCCGCGGCCATGACCCCGCGCTGGTCCACCCAGAGCCGCAGCGGTTGCCCGGCGGGTGGGGCGACCTCGATGCGGAAGCCGAGACGGCCGTTGCCGGGCAACGCCTGCGGGTCGTCGCGCATCAACCAACGTTGCTGCGGCGCCGCGCCGGCGACCGGTGCGAACAAGGTGACCCGCTGCAATGCAGGACTGGGCACTTCCAGCACCCACGGCGCCGGCGGCCAATGGCCCTGCGCCGGCCACAGCAGCACCCAGGCGCCGGCATCGCCGCCTTGCAACTGGGTCAGCCGGGTCGGATCGAAACGTTGCAGGGCGGGATCGGCACGCGATGGCGGCACCCCGCGGTCGGCCGCGACGACTGGACGCCAGGCGCCTTCCAGCGCCGGCATGGGCGCGGGTGCCGCCACGGCGCCCTGGCTGGCGAGCAACAGGCAGCCGCACAGGAAGGCCCGGCAATGGCTGCGCCAGCGGCGCAACCGGGCGAAGCGCGCGGTAGCCAGGAAAGACGTCACGGCTGCAGGAACGGCGGACACTGCGACATCATTGGCCAGTCCCGCGCAAACCCGATGCCACGCCTGGCCATGGCGTCAGTCCAGCGCGTCCAGGTAGTACCAATGGCCATCCTCGCGCACGAAGCGGCTGCGCTCGGTCATCCGCACGGCGCTGCCGCCGCCGATGCGATAGCGCGCCAGGAACGCGACCTCGGCGGTGTCGGCGCCGGTGTCGGCGACCTGCTGCACGGTCAGGCCGAGCCAGGTGGTGTGCGTGTCCAGCGCAAGCTCCGCCGGGCGCGTGGACGGGTGCCAACTGGCGCGCAGGTAATCGGCATCGCGGCGCACGTAGGCGCTGTAGCGCGAACGCATCAGCGATTCGGCATCGGGCGCGGCGGCGCCGGCATGGTAGCGCCCGCAGCACTGCGCGTAATCGCGCGGGCGGCCGCAGGGACAGGGATCGGCGAGGCGTGGTGCGGGCGGAGACATGCGCCGATTGTGCCGGCTGCGGCGCCGCGGCGCACGCCCGCGGTCCGGCGCGCCGATGCGGCTATGCTGGCGCCCCCCGATCGCCTGGAGCGCCGCCTTGCTGGAGCTGATCCCCGCCGAACTGCCCTGGCTGCTGTGCATCGCCTTCGTCGCCGGGCTGGTGGATGCGGCGGTCGGCGGCGGCGGCCTGATCCAGTTGCCCGGGCTGTTCGCGACGCTGCCGCAGCAGGCGCCGGCGCTGTTGCTGGGCACCAACAAGTTCAGCGCGATGGCCGGCACCGGCGCGGCGGCCTGGCGCTACGCGCGCAATGTGCGCTTTCCGTGGCGGCCGGTGCTGTACGCCACCGCGGCGGCGTTCGCGTTCTCCTTCCTCGGCGCCACCGCGGTCAGCCTGCTGCCGAAACAGGCGGTGCGGCCGTTGATCCTGGTCCTGCTGATCGCGATGCTGGCCTACACGCTGGTCAAGAAGGACTTCGGCGCGCTGCACCGGCCGCGCCACATCGGCCGCCGCGAACTGGCGATCGCGCTGGCGATGGGCGCGGCGATCGGCTTCTACGACGGCTTCTTCGGCCCCGGCACCGGCAGCTTCCTGATCTTCCTGTTCATCCGCTTCTTCGGCCTGGATTTCCTGCGCGCCTCGGCCGCGTCGAAGGTGGTCAACCTGGCCACCAACCTCGCCGCGCTGTGCTTCTTCGTGCCCAGCGGCAAGGTGCTGCTGGCGGCGGCGGTGCCGATGGCCGTGGCCAACGTCGCCGGCGCGGTGGCGGGCACGCGGCTGGCGCTGCGCGGCGGCACGCCGCTGATCCGGCAGTTGTTCCTGGTGCTGGTGGTGGTGCTGATCGGCAAGATGGGCTGGGATCTGCTGCGCTGAGCGCAGCGGCATCGGCGCAGGATCGTCCGCGCTGCGCCGCGTCAGCCGGCCAGCGCGGCGCGGATGCGCGGCCACGCATAGTCCCAGGCGATGCGCTCCTGCTCCAGGCGCGGCGCGGGGCCGAAGCGGCCGCTGCGCAGATCGGTGTACAGGGCCTGCTCCGCGGCGGTGAGCGCCTCCAGCCGCTGCGCGCGATGCTGGCGGCGTTCGTGTCCCCACAGGTCCGATGGCGTGGCGCGCAAGGTGGCCGCGTCCATCAGCAGCGCGACCGTCCGCGGCGCATGCCGGCGCAGGCGATGCAGGATCGCCAGGCCGTGGGTATCGATGTCGCCCCAGTAGTACAGCGGCAATTCCTGCAGCCAGTCGATAGAGCGCACGTAGTCCACCGCGTACCCGCGCGCCATCAACAGCAGCGTGCCCGGCAGATCCTCGCAGGCCAGGCCGGTCTCGCGGTTCTCCACGATCAGCACCTGCCGCACCGGCAACCGCAACGCGGCGATCTGCGCGATCGGCGCCTGCAGGTCCTCCAGCCCGCCGAGCCGCGCGCGCAGCGCCGGATCGAGCAGGCGCAGGCGCACCCGGTCGGGCGCGCGGCGCAGCCCGGACAGGCTGTCGAAGCCGCGCGGCTCGGCGATGCCGCGCAGCCCGGCCAGCCAATCGGCGACGACCCCGCGGCGCAGCTCGATCCATTTGCTGTCAATGCCGGCGATCGGCAACTGGCGCAGGAACAGGCCGCTGTGCGGATGCGCATGCAGCCAATCGACCACGGCGAGCAGGCGCTGGAACTCCGATTCCGGCGCGTCGGCGAGCAGGTCGAACTGACGGCGCAGGCGCGCGGCCAGTGCGGCGGCCTGCGGCCAGCGCGCCAGGAGCACGGCACAGCGTTGGCGCGCGCGTTGCCAGCGCGGCTGTTCGCCCAGCGCCAGCGCGGCCTCGTCGGCGCTGACCTGCCAGGCGGACGGCAGGCGTTGCGGACCGAGCTGCGGCCATTTCACCTCGCGCATCTGCACCTGGCCTGGCAACGCCGTGGCGCGCCAGGCCCGCAGCCAGGCGCCGAACGCCTCGAACCCGGCGCTGGCCTGGGCCTGGGTCGGCATGCGCAGCGCCACCGGCTGCGGCGCGGCCTCGCCCAGCAGCCAGGCGCCGCGATGCAGCCGCCACTGCGCGCGCAAGGCGGCCAGCGCGGCGTCGGGCAGCAGCATCGCGGTGGCGCGCGCCATTCGGGTCAGGCCTTGGGGTTGGTCTTGGCCTTATCGCTGGCCCGGGCGTTCGCCTTGGCGTTGGTCCTGGCTTTCGGCTTGGCCTTGGCCGCAGGCTTGGGCTTCGGTTGGGATGGCATGCGCTGCGCGGCGGCGGCCATGGCGACGGCGGCATCGGACATCACCGCGTCGGCAGCCGCGGCACGCACCACCGACGCGCTGTGCGCACGCAGGCGCTGCGGCGCCGATGTCGCCTGCTCGGCGTCCGCCACCTCCGTCTCAGCCACGGCCACGGGCGCATCCGCCGCGGGCGCGCCGCGCGTGCGTTCGGGCAGCTTGAGCCGGCGCGCCTGCTCGTCGTATTCGATCAGCAGCACGCCCGAATCGTGGCGACCGCTGATCTCCACGAAACAGGCGCCGCCGATGAACGGCTCCAGCGTCATCACCGATTTCAGCGGTGTGGCCACCACCATCTGGAAGCCGAAGTTCTCGAAGATGTTCATCGCCAGCGCGGTGAACTCGTTGTCGGCCTTGTCGAAGGCTTCGTCCAGCACCACCGCGCAGTAGCGCGGCGGTTCGCCGTCCTCGCCGCCGAGCTGGTAGCGCAGCGCCGCGGCCAGGCAGGTGGTGGCCAGCTTCTGCCGCTGGCCGCCGGACTTGCCGGCGCCGCTGCGGTAGATTTCCACCTGCTGGCGGGTGGCGGCGTCCAGTTCCACGCCGACGAACTCCACGTGCAGGCGCACGTCCAGCACCAGTTCGCGCCAGCGCTTGTCCTCGCCGTCCTGCGAACCGAGCTTGCGCACCAGTTCGCGCAGCACCGCGAACTGCTGTTCGGCCAGGTCGCGCTGCTCGGTCTGGTGATGGCCGAGCACGTCGCGCAGGCGCTGGTGGAACTCGATCACTTCCGGCAGGCGGCGGTCGCTCAGCTCGATGGTCAGCAAGGTGCCGCGGTTGAACGGCACCTGCTCCAGGCTGGCGTTGACCTCGTCCAGGCGCTGGGCGATCGACTTGCGCGCCTCGGCGGTATGCCGCTGCAGGGCCAGCAGGTTGTTCTTGCTCTGGCTCTGCAACAGCTCGAAGAAGCGCGCCTCGTGCTGCGGCAGGCCATCGCGTTCCAGGCGCTGCAGGCGCGCGAGGAAATCATCGGCGCTGTCCACGCTGACGGTGAAGTCGCCGCTGTCTTCGGGCCAGGTTCGGCAGTAGCGCTTGAAGCACTCCAGCAGCAGCTGCTCGATGCGGTTCTGCGCGGTGAGCGATTCGGTGCGCTGCTCCTCCAGTGCCTTGGTGATCTCGCGGAAATACGCGTCCAGGTTTTCCAGGCTGAGCACGCCCAGGGCTTGCACGCGCTCGCCCAGGCCGCGCTCCTGCAGCGGCGTAAGCGTGCGCTCGCGCGCATCGGCGCAGCCAAGCCGGATCTTCTCCCAGTGTTCGCGGTCGCGCTCCAGCTTCGCGCGCTCCTTGCGCACGCCATCGTAGGTGCGCTCGGCCTGTTCGATATTCCCGCGCGCCAGGTCGATCGCCTCGCCCAGCGCGCGCAGGTTGGCGTCGCCCTCGCGCAACTGGCGCAGCGCCGTGGCGATGTCGTCCAGGCGCTGCAGCGGCGCGGCCACGTCGATCTCGTCCCAGGCCAGGTTGGCCAGGGTGTGCTGGGCCAGGCGCCGCGCGCCGTCGCGTTCGCGGCGCGCGCGCAGCGCGGCCACGTCGGCGTCGCAGGCGGCGATGCGCTGCGCCAGCGCCAGGCCCTCTTCCTCGAACAAGGCCAGCTTGTCGCGGTTGTCGAACCCCAGCAGCCAGCGCCGGCGATCGTTCACCGCATGCCGGTCGTCCTTCTCGTAGCGCTCGCCGGGATGCTTGACCTGGCCTTCGCGGGTGATCGCACGCTCGGCATGGCGCAGCGCCTTGGCGCTGTCCACGCAGTCGTAGTCGAAGCGCTTGCCCAGCTCGCGGCGCAGCCAGCCGGCGAAGGCGTGCTCGCGCACCTCCAGCTTGTGCAGCAGCGAGCCCGCGGCCGGCGCGCGCGCCGCCAGCGCGTGTTCGTTGTCGCGTACCCGGTAATAGACCAGGCGGATGCCCAGATGGGTGCGATTGACCCAGTCGGCCACGTCGGCGTAATGGCGCTCGTCCACCAGCAGCGATTGCGCGAAGCCGTGCAGCACGCGCTCGATGGCGCCGCGCCAGTCGGATTCCTCGCTGCGCACCTGCAGCAGCTCGCCGACGAACGGCAGGGCGGCCTCGGGCACGCCGGTGTCGGCGCTCAGCCGCGCGCGCAGCGCCTGCATCGGCGCGGGAATGTTGGAGGGGTTGCGCTTGAGCGCCTCGATCTCGGCGCGCACCTCGGCGAAGCGCCTGGCATCCTCGGCCTTGCCGGCGATGCGCTGGCCGATCGCCTCGTCGAGTTCGGCGGCCGCGCGGGTGCCGTCCTCCAGCGCCGCGCGCGCCTGGGCGGCCTGCTCGGCGAAACCATGCGCGCTGCCGGCCAGGGTCTGCTCGAGCTGGCGGCAGGCCTGCTCGGCCTGCGTGCGCTTGGCGGCGCGGCGGTCGCGCTCGGCTTCGAGCTGGCCGCGCTCGCGTTCCAGCGCATCGATGCGTTCGCCGCCCTGCGCGCGGCGCTGCGCTTCCAGATCGTCCAGGCGCTTCTGATGGTTCTCCAGCGCGGCGCGGCGTTGCCCTTCCTCGCCGGCCAGGCCGCGGTCCTGGGTGTCCAGCTCCTGCAGCCGCGCGTCCAGCAGCGCCAGCCGGCGTTGCTCGCGGTAGCTGTCGATGCCGAGCTTGAGTTCGTCCAGTTCGCTGCGCTGGCGGCGCACCGCCATCAGTTCGGCGTGGTGCGCGCGCGCCGGCAGCAGGGTCTCGACCTGGCGCCGCGCGGTCACCACCGCCTGGTGCGCGCCGTCGAGTTCGGCGAAGTCGCCGACCAGGCGCTCGGCGGCGTCGAAGGTCTTGGGCTCCTCGAGCATGAAGCCGCGCAGGAAGGCGTTGAGGTCGCCCAGGTTCTTCGCCGACTGGGTCTTGTGCAGCAACCGCAGCGCCATCTCGTTGCCGATGCCGAGCTGGTGGCGGAAGCGCTCGGCGTAGCCGGCGAAGCTGTCGAAATGGTGCACGTCGTGCAGGCGCTGCTTGAGCTTGCGCAGGTCCAGGTCGAAACCGTCGAGATCGGTGGCGATGTCGAACGCGCGCTCGGCCACCATGTAGTGCTTGCGCACGTCGGCCGCGGCGGTGCCGTTGCCGGCGATCCAGAACAGCCGCACCAGGCTGACCACGCGGTCCTCGCCGTCGCGGTACTCCAGCACCAGCGCGGTCCAGGTGGCGCCCTTGCGCAGGTACTGGGTGGCGATCTCGCCCGATTCGCTGTCGTGCTGGTCGGCCCAGGCGCCACGCACGTAGGACACCAGGTTGCGGTCGCGGCCGCTGCGCTCGGCCTCGCGCGCGGCGGCGTTGAAATCGACGATGCTCGGCGGCGTCAGCAGCGCCGACATCGCATCGAGCAGGGTGGACTTGCCCGAGCCGGAACGGCCGACGAACAGGAAGCCGCGCTCCGCGATCGGGATCTCGGTCAGGCCGGAGAACGTGCCCCAGTTGTGCACCTGCAGGCGGCGCATGCGGAACTGCTGGAGGCGCGGGTCGGGCAGATCGCCGGCAAACAGGGCTGGCGTGGAAGCGGAGGATTTCATCCGCACAGTCTAGGGATGGGGCCGCGCGGAACCAAGCCGGCGCCGATGCGGCAAGGTCCCGACGCCGAACCGGCGCGCCTAGGCGTCCTGCGTCGCCTCGGCGTCGTCCTCGCCGCCCGGGCCTTCGCGCAACTGGCGATAGACCTGCGCCAGCGCGGCCACGTCCTCGGCCGAGAACAGCAGCTTCAGCGCCGGAGAGACTTCGTAGCGGTCGTCCTCGCCACGCAGGCGGGTCAGGATGTGGTTGTCCTTCATCTTCTGCACGGCATTGCCGACCCGGCGCAGGAAGCCGGCGCGGTCGGTGGAGAGATTCTTCTCGTACACCGCCAGCGCCTCGCCCAACTGCGCTTCCTCCACCACCGCGCGCACGCCGCGCGCATCGGCTTCGGCCAGTTGCTGGCGCAGGTGCAGCAGCAGCACCGAATCGATGAAGGTCAGCGGCGCCGAGCGCAGCAGCACCGGCGCCTCCAGTTCGCCGGTGTCGGCCTGGCGGGTGAAGGCGATGCCGGCCTCGCGGTCCAGCACCAGTTCCAGGAACAGGTCGGCCAGCGCGCTGCGGATCGGCGCCTCGTTGCGCAGCAACGCCGGCCACAGCTTGCTGTGGCGCTGCGCGTCCACGCTGGGGCCGCTGAGCAACTGGCACAGCGCGCGCCGCGCCTCCACCGGCAGGCGCCCGCTGTCGCCGGGAAACAGGCCGGTACCGGCGTCGGGCGATGCGTCGTCGGCCGCGTCGGGCAGGCGTTCGTGCTCGGCATCCAACGTGCCGTCATGCCAGTTCATGGCGTTTCTCCTGGGTGAACCACACCAACGGAATGCGCGCGCGGCGCCACTGGCCATCGCCGCCGCGCCATTGCGCGATCTCGTGCTGCCCGGCGGCGACCACGCCATGACGGGTGCCCAGCGACAGATAGCCGATCACGCTGCCCAGGCCCTGGCTGGCCTCGCGCTGGGTCAACACCTGGGCGATGGACAGTTGCGGCTGCTCGCCGAGCAGGTCGAACAGGTCGCGGCGCAGGCTGCGGAAGTCGATTTCCGACTGCGCCACCAGATCGCCGACGCTGTCCAGCGAGATCGCCGCCGCCTCGTTGCGCTGGATGCCGCCCTCGACCTGCTGCTGGCGCGGGTCGTGCAGGCGCCACTGCGCCAGCGAGCGCAGGCGGCTGGTGGTCAGGTTGAGGTCGCGGCCGATGCCGCGCTGCGCGGGAATGTGGTCGCGCAGCGCCAGCGCCTCGGCCTGCGCCTGCTTGAGCAACTGGTTGAGCCGGCGCTGTTCCAGATAGCCGCGGCTCTGCACGAAGCCGCGCAGGCTGCGCGCGAAATGCTGCATCACGTCGTGCACCTGGCCGCCGCGTTCGAGCATGGTGCCGGTGAGGCCGCGCAGGAAACCGCGCTCGCGCCGATCGAGCTTGCGCGCGAAGCCGCGCGACAGCACCGCCTCCAGCGCCGCGTCGAGCTGGGCGCTCTGTTCGGCGTCGTTGAGCAAGGTCCAGAACGCCTGGAAACTGCGGCCGGCCTCGCTGTCGCCGATCACGTCCACGCCTTCGAACAGCTTGCCCAGGATCTCGCCGCGCTCGCCCTCGTCGTCGATGATGCGCTCGCGGAAATCGCGGTTGAGCTGCTCGAAGTCGTCGCGCACGCGGCGGAAGTCCTCGGTAAGCTCGTCGGCCAGCGCGATCACCTGGCGCGCGCGTTCCAGCGCGCGCTTGCCGTCCAGCGCCGCGACCTTGCCCTTGGTCACCCGCGCGATCTCCGCGTCGATGCGGTCGCGCTCGTCGCGCAGCGCCGACAGCCGCGCATCGGGGTTGGTCTCGGTGAGCGCCGCCAACTGCGCCAACTGCTGCATCACCAGCGCCAGGCGGCTCTCGGTGGCCGCGCCGCGCGCGTGTTCCAGGCCATCGGCGAAGCGGATCGCCTGCGCGGCCTGGGTGGACAATTCGTATTCCTCCTGCTGCGCGCCGTCGGGCAACCGGCGCTCCAGCCAGCCCTGCGCCAGCCAGTGCGCCACGTAGGCCTGTGCGGTGCGCGGCAGTTCGCGCGACAGCTCGTCGGCATTGAGCTCGTCGAGCATGCGCTGCAGGCGCTCGTGCAGCACCGCCGCCGGCAGCCGCCGCTCCGTTTCCAGCAGCAGCGTCTGCAGCAGGCCGATCACCTCCGGCGCCTGGTCGGCGGCGAGCAGCTTCCACAGCGGCTGCTCGCGCAGGGTGCGGTAGCGGGCGATGCGGGCGCGGTGCTTCATGGCGAAGGAGCGCGGCGGAACGGGCGTGGCGACGGCGCGGACGGGCTAACGCGGCAACGCATGCGGCACGCTCAGCGCACGCCGCCGTCGATGAAGCGCAGGAACTCGGCGCGGGTGCGCGCGTCCTCGCGGAAGGTGCCGAGCATCTTCGAGGTGACCATGCTGACGCCGCGCTTGTGGATGCCGCGGGTGGTCATGCACTCGTGCGCGCCTTCCACCACCACGCCCACGCCCAGCGGCTGCAGCACGTCCTGGATGCACTGCGCGATCTGCGCGGTCATCTTTTCCTGCACCTGGAAGCGCCGCGCGTAGGCCTCGACCACGCGCGCCAGCTTGCTGATCCCCACCACCTTGCCGCGCGGCAGGTAGCCGACGTGGACCTTGCCGATGATCGGCGCCATGTGGTGTTCGCAGTGGCTTTCGTACTCGATGTCGCGCAGCACGATCAGCTCGTCGTAGCCGGCCACTTCCTCGAAGGTGCGCATCAGGTACTCGCGCGGGTCGGCGCGGTAGCCGCTGAACCAGTCGCCGTAGGCCTCGGCCACGCGCCGCGGCGTATCCAGCAAGCCCTCGCGGGCGGGGTCTTCGCCGGCCCAGCGCAGCAGGGTGCGCACGGCGTCTTCGGCCTGCGCCTGGGTCACCGGGGAGGAGGGAGTCTTGTCTGAATCGGCCATGGGGGAACGCCCGTAAGGGGGCTGCATGGTACCCGAGTCGTCCCGGCGCCGTCGCATGCACGGCGCCGGGACGGCCAGGCGCATGCGCCGGCGCGGGTGCTCCGTTCAGCGTTCGTGCCATCCGGGTCCGGACGGCACCGCGCCGCCGCCCGCGGTCAGCGCCGGCGCGCGTGCATCTCGCCCTCGTGGTCCAGCCAGTTCGAGCCCTTGTTGGTCAGGAAGAACACGTACACCACCAGCGACACCGCGATCACCGCGGTGGCGTACCAGGCGAAGGTGCCGACATGGCCGGTCTTCAACGACGCCTGGTACAGCAGCGGCGCGGTGCCGCCGAAGGCCGAGTTGGCCAGCGCGTAGCCCAGGCCCACGCCCAGGGCGCGGATGTGGGTCGGGAACAGTTCGGCCTTCACCACCGCGTTGATCGAGGTGTAGCCGGTGAGGATCACGAAACCGCCGGTCAGGATCGCGAACGCGGCCAGCCAGTCGCTCTGCTTGGGCAGCTCCATCACCAGGAACCAGGTGTAGAGCACGCCGCCGATGCCGAAGAACACCAGCAGGGTCTTGCGCCCGACGATGTCCGACAGCCAGCCGCCGACCGGCTGCATCAGCATCAGCACGGTCAGCGCGACCAGGTTGATCACGGTGCCGGCCATCACGTCGCCGCCGGCGAACGCGGTCTGGATCATCTTCGGCCCGGTCACCGAATAGGTGTAGAAGGCCACGGTGCCGCCGGCGGTGACCAGGAAGCACAACAGCAGCGGGCGCCACTGGTGCACGAACAGTTCGTGCAGCGAGCCGGAGGCCTTGGCCCCGCCCTGCTTGGCCGCGGCGATCTGCTCGGCGGTCAGCGATTCGTCCATCGTGCGCCGCAGCCAGAACACCACCAGCGCGCCGACGCCGCCCAGGCCGAAGGCCACGCGCCAGCCCCATTCGGAGACCTGGCCCTTGTCGAAGAAGTGCAGCATCACCAGCAACACCGCCTGCGCCAGCACGTGGCCGCCGACCAGGGTGACGTAGTGGAACGAGGACAGGAAGCCGCGCCGCCCGGGGATCGCCGCCTCGGACATGTAGGTGGCGCTGGTGCCGTACTCGCCACCGGTGGCGAAGCCCTGCAGCAGCCGCGCCAGCACCAGCACCACCGCCGCGGCGGCGCCGATGCTGGCCACGGTCGGGGTCACCGCGATCACGAACGAACAGGCCGCCATCACCGAAACCGACACCGTCAGCGCCAGGCGGCGGCCGTAGCGGTCGGCGAAGCGGCCGAAGTACCAGGCGCCGATCGGCCGCATCAGGAAGGTCACCGCGAAGATCGCCCAGATGTAGAGCTTGGCGTTCGCGTCTTCCTTGGAGAAGAACTGCGACTCGAAATAGGTGGCGAACACCGAGTAGACGTAGACGTCGTACCACTCGACCAGGTTGCCGGCCGAGCCCTTGAGCGTGTTGGACACCGAGCGGCGGAGGCTGCCGGGCGCGGCGCCGGCGGTGGAGGCAGAGGAAGGCTGCATGCGGTCGGCCTGGTTGGAGAACACCGGCCGAGTATAGGCAGGCGGGTGCGAGCGTCCTGTAGTGAGCGGGCCTGGCGGCCCTGGGGATGGGGAAACGGGAATGAGGAATGGTGGTGCTGGAGGCCGTGGTGCCGACGCCCGGTTCGGCGCGGCCTGCCTGGACGCCGGCAGGCGGGCGCCAGCGCCGGCGCTTCAGTTCCCCCGCCGCACGCCGCTATCCATGCGCTCCCGCACACCGCGCGGCCACTGGCAACCGGATCGCCCTTCCGTCGCCACTCACCGCCGGATTTCCCCTCTACGCCGGCTTCCCCACTCCATGCACGCCTTCTCGAATCTGCGCATCGGCCAGCGCCTGGCCCTCGGTTTCCTCTCGATCATCGTGCTGATGGTCCTGCTCACCGTGGTCGGCATCCAGCGCGTCCACAGCATCGACCGGCGCCTGACCGCCATCAACGAGGTCAACAGCGTCAAGCAGCGCTACGCGATCAACTTCCGCGGCAGCGTGCACGACCGCGCCATCGCCCTGCGCGACGTGGTGCTGCTGGACAACCCGGCCGGCAGGCAGGCCACGGAACGGCTGATCGACAAACTGGCCGCGGACTACCGGCGCTCGGCGCAGCCGCTCGACGCGCTGCTCGCCGCCTCCACCGATCCGCAGGAGAAGGCCATCCTGCAGCGCATCCAGGGCGTGGAACAGCGCACCATGCCGCTGATCGCGCAGGTGCGCGGCCTGCGCGAGGCCGGCGACGACGCGCAGGCGCGCACGCTGCTGCTGCAGCAGGCGCGTCCGGCCTTCGTCGACTGGCTGGCCAGCATCAACGCCTTCATCGACCTGCAGGAGGCCAAGAACCGCCAGGCCGCCAAGGAGGCGATGGCCACCGCGCGCGGCTTCGCCCTGCTCATGATCGGCTGCACCGTGCTGGCCCTGCTGCTGGGCACCGCCATCGCGTTCGGACTCACCCGCAGCGTGGTGCTGCCGCTGCGGCAGGCGCTGCGCCTGGCCGAGCGCATCGGCGCCGGCGACCTGGGCGGCGCCGACACCGCCACCGCCAACGACGAATCCGGCCAGTTGCTGCGCGCGATGCAGCAGATGCAGCGGCGCCTGCACGAGGTCATCTCCGCGCAGCGCGAGATGGCCACCCGCCACGACGCCGGCGCCATCAGCTACCGCATGGACGCGCAGCGCTTCCCCGGCGAGTACGGGCGCATGGTCGCCGACACCAATGCCCTGGTCGATGCGCACGTGCAGACCCAGCTGCGCATCACCGAGGTGATGGGCCGCTACGCCATCGGCGACCTCAGCCAGGACATCGCCCACTACCCCGGCGAGAAGGCCGCGATCACCGCCGCCATGCAGCGGGTGAAGCAGAACCTGCACGCGATCAACGTGCAGATCCAGGCGCTGGCCGAGGCCGCCGGCGCCGGCGACTTCGCCCACCGCGGCCAGCCGCAGAAGTTCGAGCACGCGTTCCGCACCATGGTCGAGAACCTCGACACCATGATGGCCACTGCCGACGCCAACCTGGCCAAGTTCTCCGCCCTGCTACGCAGCATCGCCGACGGCGACCTCACCGTGCGCATGAGCGGCCACTTCCACGGCGTGTTCTCGACCATGCGCGACGACGCCAACAGCACCGTGCGCCAGCTCACCGACATCGTCGCCCACATCCAGCGCAGCACCAACAGCATCGGCTTCGCCGCCGAGGACATCGCCAGCGGCAACCAGGAACTGGCGCAGCGCAGCGAACAGCAGGCGGCCAGCCTGGAGGAAACCGCCGCCTCGATGGAGGAACTGACCTCCACCGTGAAGCAGAACGCCGAGCACGCCCAGCGCGCCAACCAACTGGCGCTGGGCGCGGCCGGCGTGGCGACCGAAGGGCGCGACGTGGTCGGCCAGGCGGTGGACACCATGAACGGCATCGAGGCCGCGTCCAAGCGCATCTCCGACATCATCTCGGTCATCGACGGCATCGCCTTCCAGACCAACATCCTCGCCCTCAATGCCGCGGTGGAAGCCGCGCGCGCCGGCGAACAGGGCAAGGGCTTCGCCGTGGTCGCCTCCGAAGTGGGCACCCTCGCCCATCGCGCCTCCAGCGCCGCCAAGGAGATCAAGACCCTGATCGACGATTCGGTGCAACGGGTGAGCCACGGCGCCGCGCTGGTGCACAAGGCCGGCGCCACCATGGACCAGGTGGTGGCCAGCGTGCAGCACGTCACCGACATCATGGGCCACATCTCCGCGGCCTCGCGCGAGCAGGCGCACGGCATCGAACAGGTCAACCAGACCATCGCCCGGATGGACGAGACCACCCAGCAGAACGTGGCGCTGGTGGAAGAGGCCAGCACCGCGGCGCGGGCACTGGAGGAACACGCCGCGCAACTCACCCAGGCGGTGGAAGTGTTCAAGGTCGGCGCCCACGTCTGAGGGCGGGCCAGCGGCCGGCGCTGCGGGCCGCGCGCGTCGCGGGCCTGTCGTCTCGCCGGCCGGATCCGGTCGCCCGATGTTCCGTGCCAGCCGTGCCGCCGCCGGCCCGCCGGCGTGCGCGGCAACGCGTGAACGCGAGGTGTCGGGCGATGGCGGGCGACGCGGGCCGCGACACAGCGGCTGGCGGCGTACGCGTTAGGATGGCGCCCTCCCACGCTCGCCCTTCCCCGCGCACACCCCATGAAGGCCCGCACCCCCGACGCGGCCGCGACGGCATGAGCCGCGCGTCGAGCCGAGCGCCCACCCGGGCCGAGACCCGCAGCGAGCGCTGGCAGCGCTGGATCGCCCTGGCCGTCAGCACGCTGCTGCACGTGCTGATGGCCTTGCTGCTGCTGTACGCGGCCAAGCCGACCATGTCCTCGCCGCAGGGCGCGGCCGGCGGCAGCCGGATGAAGGTGGATTTCATCGGCGAGACCAAGCCCACCGATCGCCCGGTGCCGCCGCAACCGACCCCGCCGCCGGCCCGCGCACCCGCCCAGAAGAAGCGCGCCGCGCGCGCCGCCACGCCCGTGCAATCCACCCTGGTCGCGCAATCCGACGACCCGGTGCCGCCGACCGACACCGCCACCAAGGGCGCCGAGCAGACCCCGGCGCCCACGCCCACGCCGCAACCGGCGATGCCCACCCCGGCGCCGGCCCAGGACACCCCGATTCAGAGCCAGGCGCAAACTCCCAGCCCACCGCCGCCGCCGACCGAGCGCCGCCCGCAGACCTGGACCGGCCGCCCGCCCGGCGCGCTCGACACCGACACCGCCCCGGACAACAACGGCCTGACCGCCGGCCCGAGCAGCCGCGGCAACCGCCACGACGTGGACGCCGCCCAACCCAGCCTGGAAGTCGGCGGCTATCTGGTCTACTACGACCTGGGCAGCGAGAGCCAGTTGCGCGCCTGGCAGGCGCAGGGCATGAAGGAACTCTTCATCCTGTTGCCGGGCACCGAATACCGCATGGTCTGCCCGCTGCAGATCGCCCTCGACCGCAGCTCCGGCAAATGCCGCGCGCTGCCGCCGGACTCGCCGGAACTCAAGGGCATCGGCGACGCCCGCCAGGTCATCACCATGCTGCAGGTCTACCGCCGCGGCGAACTGGTCTGGCGCGGGCCCGGCCCGTATCGCTGAACGCGCGCGCCGCGCCCTCACGCCCGCTTTGCAATCGGCGCCGGAGCGGTTGCTAGAGTCTGCGCGCGCCGTCGCGGCCCGCGCCTCGCGTCGCGGCGATGGCGGTTGTCGTCTTTCCTCCATTGAAGGAGTCGCCCATGCCCTGGAAACATCCCCTCGCGGTTCTCGCGCTATCCGCCCTCGCCGCGCCGGCGTTCGCCCAAGCCGACCGGCAAGTGGTCGAGGACATGCTGACCCGCTCGGCCAACGTCTGCCCCGGCCACAGCACCGACCGCACCGCGCCCACCGTGAAAGCCGTGCCGGTCGGCGCCTTGCGCGTGATGCTCGACCGCGGCCTGGTCATGTGCCCCGACCGGCGCCTGGACGCCGAGGCGCCGGCCGTGTTCTACGGCAGGCTCGGCGTGTTCGCCTGGAACCCCGAAGTGAAGGCCGGCTCGACCGTGATCGTGAAGCAGATCGACGCCATGACCCGCAACGAGGAATACCCCGCCGAGACCCTGGTGTGGGACGCCAAGGGCACCGCGCTCAAGCAGCAGACCGTGCCCATGTTCGAGCCCAAGCCCGGCGCCGCCGTGCTGTACAAGGTGCGCTAAGCCCCCCCGCCCCACTTCTCTGCGGGAGGTGCCGACCGCGGTGTTCCCACACCGCGGTGCTTCAGCCGGCGTCCAAGCCGACGCCGGTCCCCGTCGGGGCCGCGGCCATGCGTGCGCCCCGTTTTGCGGCATCGGCCAGCCAACGGCCCAGCGCATACGCGAGCAGCGGCACCGCCCAACTGCCCCACAACAATGCCGCGATCGTGTTCGGCGAAGGCGCCATGCCGGCACCCACCGCACCATAGAGCGCGATACGAAATACCACCGGCGCCAGGGTCACCAGATACGCCCGCAGCATCCAGCGCCGGTGCACCTCGATCTGCCCGCGCAGGATCGCCACCACCCCGATCGACGCCACCACCAGCCACGCCGCTTCCGTCGCCGCGAAGGCCACGCGGATCGGCATCGGCGCCGGCGAGGTGGCGATCAACGCGGTCGCCCCGAGCATCGTCACCAGCATGCCGGCGAAATAGGCGCGCCCCACCCAGCGATGCACCCACGCCTGCCGGCGCCAGCGCTGCGTGGCGAACTGCAGCGTGCCGAGCACGATGCCGACGGCGCCGCCGCCCAGGTGGCACCACAGCCAGCCGCGGCGGGTCAGGAACATGGCGTAGGCGGGCGAATCCAGCGCCGCGTATTTCAGGTACACATGGCGAACGAACTCGGCCGCGAACGCAGCCAGCGCTATCCACAACAGCACCCACACCACGCGCGCGGCAGGCCCGCCGCGCGGCACCGCGACACCCTCGCGTATTGGATCGGTCCGCATGCCCTGCTCCCGTGGCCTGCCTGCTCTCGGCAGCGGAACGCTAGCATGACCGCGCGGCCGGGGCGCGGGCGCGGATGGCGGGGGAATGGCGGGGGCACGGGGAACACACGCGAGCCGGTTTGCTCCATTCCCATCGTGCGCACCGTGTAGCGGCCTTAGACACGATGCCCGCCTACCGCGTCAGTCCGCACCGGCCACGCGCACCACCAGCTCGCCGTCGCGCACCTCGATGCGCAGCGTGCTGCCGATGGCGAAGCCCAACTGTTCCAGCCAGCGCCCGCGCAGGCGCAGCGCCGGCACCATCTGGTTGCTGGCCGGGTAGTAGCCGTAGCCCATCTTGCAGCGGTGTGGCGGGCGCGTGCGGCGCGGTGGGCGCTGCGCGCGGGTCTCCTCGGCGGCAAGCTCGGCGGCGATCTGCTCGGGCGTCAGCATCGGCGTGAGCGTGGGTTCCGCGATGGTCCAGCCGCGACATTGCGCTGTCTGGCGCAGCGCCCGCTTGCGCGATGTAGCGACGGTGCGGGAAGGCGGCTTACGCATGGCGTGGCTCCCCGTGCGACACCGGCGCCAGGCCATCGCCGCCCAGCCGCTGTGCGTGGATCTCGTCCACGATCCCGCGCACCGCGCGGGCGGCAGTGAAAATGCTCTCGCCCAGGATCGACACGCTCTTGTCGTCCAGCGGCGCGCCGCTGCACACCGCCACCATGTCGCTCTGCGCGGTGATGTTGCGCAACAGCGCGTGGAAGCGGTCGAGCTGGTCGAGCGTGACGCCGAAGGTGAAGCGCTCCTCCTGCGGGTCCAAGGCGCCCGCCGGCGCGACGCGCGGCCGGGCGAGAGTGGTGCGGGCTTGCGAAGTCGTCATGGCATCCGTCCTCGACGTGGGCGGACGGGGTGTCCGCATAACCACCGTAGCGCGCGCTTTTTGATATCCAAAAATCAGATATTCACTGGAAGCTTCAGTCGCGAGAGCTTCAGCCGCAATGACCCTCGTGCCCATCACCTCGAACGGGTGCAGTCCACTCGACCGCTACCCCCTAAAGCACCTCGCGTCTCGTTTCGTAGACGGCACAATCGCCAGGCGGACAACTGCTGATTCTGGCGCTATGTTTGGTTCTGGGACGGGGGTCGCATGGGACGCAAACGGGGAAATACCGGTTTTGATGCGCTGGCTGCGTTGCCGTGGCCGCTTGGGCTAGCGATGGGCATCGCCGGCTTTCTTGCCGTGCGCTATGGACTCGCGTGGTGGCTCTCCCAGCACGGCGGCATGCTGGCGCAAGGCATCGCGCAGCACTCGGACAGCACGCTCGCACCGCTTGCATGGATCGTGCTGATCGTCTGTTGGATCGCTGCGCTCTTTTCTTTCCTCGGCGCACGCCATCGCCGCCGCCTGCTGGATACCCGTACCACCCTGGAAAGCCTTGCCGCCGGCGGATGGCGCCAATTCGAACTGCTGGTCGGCGAAGCCTTCCGCCGCCAGGGGTACAGCGTGGAAGAAACCGGCCTGGGCGGCGCCGACGGCGGCATCGACCTGATCCTGCGCAAGAACAGCCGCCGCACGCTAGTGCAGTGCAAGCAATGGAAGCGGCAGCAGGTCGGCGTCAGCGTCGTGCGCGAGATGTATGGGCTGTTGGCGCATCACCAAGCACACGCTGTGAAGATCGTTTGCATCAGTAGCTATACGAAAGACGCGGCACGGTTTGCACAGGGTAAGCCGATTGAGCTGATCGGTGGCGAGCGCTTGTTAGAGATGATCCAGGCTGCACAACGCGGCGGCGCGGCTGGAGCATCTCCCAAATCCCGGATCGAGCCGGCGCTTGACCCGGCGATCGACGCTGCCGCTCAATCGCCCGCGTGCCGACAGTGTGGAAGCGCACTGGTACAGCGGACCAACAGGCGCACGGGTGAAGCCTTCATTGGCTGCAGTCAGTACCCGCGATGTCGAGGAGCCGGATAGTGGATCTGGCTCCATTGATTGATCTACTGATTCTCAAAATCACATGGAATAAGTCAGTTCTCGCCGTGTAATGAGGCATACAAACGCACATGAAGTCACTGCCACTCCACCTAAATTCATTACACTTCTAAGAATAGGCAAGTCTATGGAGCGCGCACTCCCGCTTAATATTTACCTATTAAAAAAAGGTCGCCTGCCTGATAAGCAAATCAACCTATCTGATTTTAGGCCGACCATATCGATCCCCGTAGACAGGAATTACTTTTCAACTCTATACTTTAAAGTAAGTGGTTCAGAGCCAGAATGGATTACTTCACTAAAATCACTAGCGAATAGTGATACCGATTTCGCAAAATCGGCATCACCTCAGGCCATTCTATTCATTCGCCATAAGCAGCGCTGGTTCGTTGCGACGTTTGGTCATGCTTGGCAAAAGGTGGCTTCAGCTGAGATTGAACCCGACTTCGGTACTAGATGTGTTCTCAATATTGCCAAACCTGAATCCCTAAGCTCAATTAGGCGGGATCGAGTAGCTGACTCATCGATACAAGCTATCGAGCAGATACCCGAGAGCGATGATATAAGTCGATTTGGCATGGATGTTGAGCGAGACATACTTAGAGGCGTTAAAGCTAAAATTGATAAAAGCTATAAATTTGGCCATTTAGTTGTTGGCGGAGATTCATTTAAGGGAACAATTGATCTTTCCTCAGACTCTATAGGCGCATTCTGTCGTCGCGCATTAAAATGCTATGGCAAAAAAGACATAGCCGTCAACTTCCCTTGGTTTGACAAGATAAAGCCGGTAGTTGACGACAAAATAATCGAAAGCCTTGAAAAGCGACTAGCCAAATCGATATCACTTCGCGTTAAATCAATAACACTTTCGGTTCCAGAGCTTATGGCGTGGGATGAATTTGACGCCTATTCTTTTACAAAATCGAAAAGAGGGCAATTACCTCTATCTGAACCTTTGACTATTGAGCAGTGGAGAAATGCTCATGTTACTGGAAAAGTAGTTCCGTCAACTTTACGATCCAGCTTTGTTTACGCATATAAAGCAGGGCAAAGTCACCTTGCGAGAAAATGGGATGTAAGGCAATGCGTAAATGCGACAATAAGACTTAAAGGTGAAACCTACATCACTCAGCTCGGAAAATGGTACAAGGTCGATAACAACTTTGTCGAAGAAGTACAGACCAGAGTAGGGCAAATACCATCTGAAAAAATGAGCTTTCCTAAGCTAAGACATGCAGGGGAAAGCGAGGGAGATTATAATAAAAGAATTGGAATATCATTTAGTTCGCGATATTACTATCTCGATAAAGACCTCATTCACGTCGTAGGCAGAAACTCGATCGAAGTCTGCGATCTTCTTCGATTTGATGGCTCCATGATTTGTCTCAAACCTTGGGGCGGTCGCTCTCAAGATCTTAGTCACTTATTCCAGCAGGCCATTGTTTCCGGCCAGCTGCTCGCAGATCACCCACCCTTCGTAACCGGCGTATCTAGCAAAATATTGAATCCGGGCTTTAAAGCAATATGGGATAAAGAAGCCGCTAGGAAATCAGGAGCGCGGTTTGTGCTAGCGATAATCCGAGGCGTTCCCAAAGAACGACTTCCATTCTTTGCTCAGGTCGCACTAGTTACTTGCTTTAGGAATTTGAGAGAGATGAGATTTGATGTTTCCTATGCCGTAATTTTATAAAAGCAACCAATTGTTTATTTATACAAGTCAAAACTGGGGTCAGGGTCTGAGGTATCCCCACGTTTTTCATGAGGGAGCCAGCATCTGATCGAGCACGGTTTCCGGTAGGGTTCGTAACCGCCTTATCTGGAAACGGAAACCGGGGTCAGAGTGCACTTCTCCCCGGCCGCCATTGCCTGGCGGCATCGACGTCGCCTCCAGCCCGCCAGCCGTTGCCCGATTGACGCGTCGCCAGAGCGCACCACAGAATCCGCTCCCGCCCCACAGTGGGCTGTCTTCGCCGTTGCGCCTCATGCAGCACGCTCCTCCCGGCTACGACTGTCCGTTCTGCGGTATCGCGGCCACGCTGCCCTCGCCTGCACCGGAATCGGCCATCGTCCTGATGGATGCCAACGTTTACGCCCTGGTGCCCACACACCACTACGCCGGCATCCAAGGCAACTGCCTGGTGATCCCGCGTGGCCACTACGAGAACGTGCTGGACATGCCGGACGAGCTGGGGCGCGAGGTCTTCCGCGCCACGCGGCGCCTGGCGCACGCGATGCTGGCGGCCTTCGGCTGTGAAGGCATTTCGACGCGCCAACACAACGGGCCGGCCGGCAATCAGGATGTATGGCACTACCATCTGCACGTGTTCCCGCGCTACACGAACGACGGGCTGTATGGGGGGCGGAAAGTGCCCTACACCACCGAACAGCGCATCGCGCTGGCGGCCCGTCTGCGGGCTGCGTTGCCGTAAGCCTCTCCTCCCATGACCGGTTGCCGCCGGTTCTGACGTAATGCAATGCGCCAGGAGCGGCCCTTGTGCGCTCCGGGGCCGGCGCTGCTACCTGTCAGGTGCAGCGCAATGGACTTTCGTGCAGGACAGGGGAAAGATGCGCCGAGCGCCGTCTCTCAAAGGTCAGGGGTCATGAACGCCACACGCTTTCTTGCCGCGTTTTTCCTGGCCGCGCTGGCTGCGGCCGATGCCTCGGCGCACGACCCCATGCACGACCACCCCGCGATGGAGCGGCTGGGCGAGGTCCACTTCCAGACGTCGTGCAATGCGGCGGCGCAGCCGCGGTTCGATCGCGCGGTGGCGCTGATGCACTCCTTCCAGTTCGGCCCGGCGATCGCCGGCTACCGCGCCGCGCTGGAAGCCGACCCCAGCTGCGCCATCGCCTATTGGGGCATCGCGTTGAGCAGTTGGAGCAATCCGTTCGCCGGGTTCAAGTCCCCCACGCAGTTGCAGCAGGGGTTGGAGGCGGTCGACGCGGGGCGGGCGCTGCAGGCCAGGACGCCGCGCGAGCGCGCCTATATCGAGGCGGTGGCGCATCTGTACGCGGATGCCGACCGGCTGGACCAGGACGCGCGCACGCTGGCCTACGAGCAGGCGATGGAGCGGCTGGCCGCCGACTACCCCAAGGACACCGAGGCGCGCATCTTCTACGCATTGGCGCTGGCCGCGGCCGCCGATCCCGCCGACAAGACCTATGCGAAACAATTGAAGGCCGGCGCGATCCTGGAAAAGCTGTTCGCCAAATATCCCGATCATCCCGGCCTGGCCCACTACATCATCCACGCCTACGACGAGCCGGCGCTGGCGTCGCGCGCCGCGAAGGCCGCGCAGCGCTACGGCGCGATCGCGCCGTCCACGCCGCACGCGCTGCACATGCCGTCGCATACCTTCACCCGGATCGGCGACTGGCAGGCGTCCATCGACACCAACCTGGCCTCGGCCGCGTCGGCGCGCGCCGCAGGCCAGCCGGCCGACGAACTGCACGCCAGCGACTACATGATCTACGGCTATCTGCAGACCGGGCAGGACCGGGCCGCCGGGCAATTGGCCGCCGCGTCGGCGCAGGTCTTCGCGCGCTTCGATCCGGCCAAGGCGAACGGCGCGGCGCCGGCCTCGGCCGCCTTCTATGCGCGCGCCGCGATTCCGGCGCGCTACGCGCTGGAGCGCCGCGACTGGGCGCAGGCGGCCACACTCGAACCTGTGCCGAGCCGTTTTCCCTACGCCGATTCGATCACCTACTTCGCCCGCGGCCTGGGCGCGGCGCATCTGAACGATGGCGCCGGCGCACGCGCGGCGATGGCCTCGCTGGACCAGTTGCACGCCACGCTGGCCAAGCAGGGCGAGGACTATTGGGCCGGGCAGACCGACATCCAGCGGCGCGCGGTCGCCGCGATCCTGGCGTTGCAGGAAGGACATGTGCCCGACGCGCTGGCGGGCATGCGCCAGGCCGCCGATCTGGAGGACAAGACGCAGCTGGCATCGGTCACGCCGGGGCCGCTGGCGCCGGCCCGGGAAATGCTGGGCGAGATGCTGCTGGCGCAGGGACAGGCGGCCGACGCGCTGGCGGCGTTCGAAGCCTCGCTGGTGCAGGAGCCCAATCGCTTCTGGTCGCTGTACGGCGCGGCCGCGGCGGCCAGGCAGGCCGGCGACCGTGCCAAAGCCCACGCCTACTACCAGAAGCTGCTGGCGGTGGCGCAGCGCGCGGATCAGCCCGAACGCGCGCAGTTGATCGAGGCGCGCGAGCAAGCCGGGCATTGAGCGCGTCGCGCTGGGCAAAGGGGAGCCGAGGCACTTGATCCGTCCGCCGAGGGCGATCGATCAGCGCCAACTCGCCGGCAATCCGCGGCCTGGCACATCGGCTCGCCATTCCCACGGGACGCATTGGGCGACGATGGGACGACGCCCGGTCAGGTTCACCGCCCGCCGCCAGCCGACCTCGCCCGGGTCGCGACGTGGCGTTGCCGCTCTGCCGGCGATGCCGGCTCAGCTCGTCACCGCCTTGTCTGGTTCACCCTGCTTGGTCGGATAGGTCAGCAGGTAGAGAAGAACCAGGATGCCGGCGACCGGCGCCAGGCTGATCAGCTGCCACCA
>Ga0070670_100000469_pt1 | contig 32645 bp, 30 predicted proteins | sample KBSS63metaG_FD_64665 | JGI IMG/M metagenome (GOLD analysis project Ga0070670, IMG submission 64665) | Switchgrass rhizosphere microbial communities from Kellogg Biological Station, Michigan, USA - KBS S6-3 metaG | ecosystem: Host-associated > Plants > Roots > Rhizosphere > Soil ... | reverse complement strand
TCTTCCAAAGTGGTCTGTTCTCTTCCAACGCCGCTTGTCCGATTCTTTCGTCCGTATTGCCCAAGGCTCGGACTGATATAGCAAATTCATGACAGAAGTTTCCGGCTCCATCCACTGTCCTGCCCCGCTTGATCGCCGTCGCCTCCGGAAAGAGCCTCAACGCTTGAAACAAAACGCAAATATGTGCTTTTTAGTCGTGTACATATCTGTGACTAATCCCTTGAGGGACGCAGGCCGACGTGGCCGAGGAGGAATTATGGGCGAGCAAGTGGAGAGCCGGGCCGTTGAACTTGAGCTGCACGGCAAGCGCCGAATCTTCGACGTCGACGACCCGATCCTGCCCGAATGGGTCGAGGAGAAGGCTCTGTCCTCCGGGGATTTTCCCTACAAGAAGAAGATGAAGAGCAGCGACTACATGCAGGAACTGAAGTCGCTGCAGATCGAGTTGGTGAAGGTGCAGTTCTGGCTGCAGGCGACCGGCAAGCGGATCATGAGCATCTTCGAGGGGCGCGACGCGGCCGGCAAGGGCGGCGCCATCTTCGCGACCTCATCCCACATGAACCCGCGCCTGGCGCGCGTGGTGGCGCTGAGCAAGCCGAACGACCGCGAGGCCGGACAGTGGTATTTCCAGCGCTACGTCGATCAGTTTCCGACCTCGGGCGAATTCGTCCTGTTTGATCGCTCCTGGTACAATCGGGCCGGCGTCGAGCCGGTCATGGGCTTCTGCACGCAGGAACAATACGAGGCCTTCCTGCACCAGGCGCCGCAGATGGAAAAGGTCATCGACCATGAAGCCATTCTGTTCTTCAAGTTCTATCTCGATATCGGCCGGGAAATGCAGCTGAAGCGCTTCCACGATCGACGACACGACCCGCGCAAGGTGTGGAAGCTGTCGTCGATGGATATCGCCGCGCTCGACAAATGGGACGACTACAGCAAAAAGCGCGACCGGATGCTGAAGGACACCCATACCGACTACGCGCCCTGGACCGTGGTGCATGCCAACGACAAGCGCCGGGCGCGGCTGAACCTCATCCGCCATATCCTGACGACGCTCGATTATACCGGCAAGGACCGCGACGCGATCGGCGAGATCGACGGAAAGATCCTCGGCTCCGGTCCTGCCTTCCTCAAATAGGCGGCCAGCCGCGCCTCAGGGCGCGGCGTTTCCGGGCAGCACGCGGATCGCATAGATATTGACGCCGGTCGACTTGCCGTCGACATCCGTGTTGAAAACCAGATTGCCGGATGCGTCGGCGGGCAGCGTCGCGTTGAAGCGCAACTGGAAGAGCGCGTCGGATTTCTGGCGTGTCACATCGAACCGGTGGCGCCCGCAGCCGCCGTAGGAACCGAAGCTGCATTCGACGGTGATTTGCGTCGGTGCATCGGTGATGGCCTGCAGCGTCATGGCAACGGTCGCCGGCTTACCCGACAGCTTCTGCAGCACCGCTGTCGGCACCGGGATGGCAACATTGCCGGTCGTGCCAGACGACTGCGAGGTCACCCGGACCGTCGGCCCTTCGTTCTCCGAGGCATTCTCGACCTTGGCTTCGGTGCCGCTCGTGGCCTTGCCTGCATCGGTCGGCCCAAGGATCTCGATCCAGTCGGCCGAGAACCTGTCCTGCGGGTCGATCGTGGCGAGACCTGCATTGCTGCCGGAATCGAGATCCGCATTGTTGTCGTTGGCGTCGTCGTCCTCCGGCGTGACCTGGGCCGGCTGGTTGCGCACGGCCGTATCGCGCTGGGCCGCGGTCAGCAGCACGCCTGACGTCTTGATCCACCAGGCACCCATTCCGAGAAAGGCAATGAGGATGCAGAACACCAGCAGGCGCGAAAAGAACTTGCGAGGCTTGCGACGGCTGACAGCGCGCTCGGGCTTGAAATCGAGGCCAGGCGATGCGGCCGGTCGCGCGGGAGCGTCCGTGGCGCCAATATCGGCCGCAAGATGGTCCGTTGGGTCTGCACGCATGCCGCCAAGATCGCCGTCATCCGGGACATCGGCAGCGGAGGCAACGGTGCCGCGCGTTTCGCCGCGCAACTCCATACCCGGCTCGCTCAAGGCTGCCTGCTGCGGCGCCTGGCGCGAGACACCCGTGAGCGGTGGTGGCGCCAGGGGCGGCTCGATCGGTCCAGCAGGGGCGGCAGGGGGGACTGGCTGCGGGGCGACAGGGCGGGCCGGCGGGACCGGCTGCTCGTGAACGGGCTCGGGAGCGGTCGGCGCGGCGGCACGCAGGCGCGCGCGTTCTTCGCCTTCGATGCCGCGAATCGTCATCTCCAGCCGCTGGCGCTGCGCGGTGATGATCTCGACATCGGTGATGTCCTGCTTGCGCAGACCGGCTTCCAATGCCTGGCGGGCCGACTGGTAGACGCGGGCCCGGACCTCGGGATTATCGCGCTCGGATCGCTCCAGAGCATTTCTGATGGCCGTCTCTAATCCGCTCACATCCGGTCCTTCACTCTGACGCCACGCAATCTTTACACATTACTAACGAAAATCGGTAATGCCCCATACGCCGATACGCAAGTGTCGGTCCCTTCCCCACGCCATTCGGTCGGGGATAAACGCCCGTTGGGCATTCGCAGCAAGATAGCGGCCGTCCAGCCACCATCAAGGGTATGGTCGACAGCACCTCTGATGCCGTCGAGCCGAGCGCTGCTTTTGCCGGCGCCTCTAAGCTGTTATCAACAGGTGGCGTTTGCGGCTGTTCCAGCGGCAAGTCAGGAAAGGGTGTCGCCCATGGCTCTTCCGTCTGTCCTCACACACGGCCTGCGGCTGCCGGTGGTCGCCTCACCGCTGTTCATCATTTCGCATCCTGCGCTGACCCTGGCGCAATGCAGAGCCGGGGTCGTCGGCAGCTTTCCGGCGCTGAACGCCCGGCCTGAAAGCCAGCTCGACGCGTGGCTGGCGGAGATCACCGAGACGCTCGCAGCCCATGACGCGGCCCATCCGGACAGGCCGGCGGCGCCCTATGCCGTCAACCAGATCGTCCACAAATCCAACCGGCGGCTGGAGCGCGATCTGGAACTCTGCGTGAAATACAAGGTGCCGATCGTCATCTCGTCGCTCGGGGCAGTGCCCGAGGTCAACGCGGCAATTCATTCTTATGGCGGTATCGTGCTGCATGACGTGACCACACTGCGCCATGCGCATTCGGCCGTCTCCAAGGGGGCCAATGGGCTGATTGCGGTGGCGGCGGGCGCCGGCGGCCATGCGGGAACGCTGTCGCCTTTCGCCCTGGTGCAGGAAATTCGCCAATGGTTCGCGGGGCCGCTGCTTCTGGCCGGCGCTATTGCGACGGGCGGCGGCATCCTGGCAGCGCAGGCAATGGGCGCCGATCTCGCCTATGTCGGCTCGCCCTTCATCGCCACGATCGAGGCGCGGGCGAGCGAGGCCTACAAGCAGGCGATCGTCAGTGGGAGCGCTGCCGACATTGTCTATTCCGACTATTTCACCGGCGTCAGCGGCAACTACCTGAAAGCTTCGATCCTTGCCGCCGGCCTCGATCCGGAGGCACTGCCCGCAGGCAAGGCAAGAATGGATTTCGAAGAGGCGACCTCAGGGGCAAAAGCCTGGAAGGACATATGGGGCTGCGGCCAGGGCATCGGCGCTGTCGATGCAGTCGTTCCGGTCAAAAGCCTCGTCGACCGGCTGGAGCGGGAATATCACGCCGCCCGCTCACGGCTGCTCGCCTGAGGCGGCACAAGGCGCGTACGGTTTTTTTCCAATCCACCGACAGAGCCCTTGAATTCTCCATCCAGAGCCTGTATCAGCCCCAAGCACACCGCAGCGCTGCCTCAAACAGCGCAATCGCCGCTTTAGCTCAGGTGGTAGAGCACATCATTCGTAATGATGGGGTCAGAGGTTCGAGTCCTCTAAGCGGCACCAAGGCTTTTCAATTACTTAGAACCGTTATTCGTCTTGATCTCGCCGCCGCGTTTTCCCCTGGGGTAACAGGTGGGGTAACAAACCTCACAATGGCTATCACCAGCTACGCATTGTCACCGCTGAAAAGTATACCGATCGGCCCGAGCGTTTGCGGTCTGGGCGATAAAGGGGGATTGACCGACCCCAATCCATCGCCCTAAAAAGAGTTTGCCCCGCGATCTTTGCAGGATCCGGGGCGCGACTGGTGAATAAGGTTTGGGACCGATACCAGTGACGTAAAGATATACCAGCGTCACCATTTCGACAATCCTCCCCTCTCTTTTTCTGACCAGTCATTCGGCGAGATCCGGGTGTCCATGGGGCCGTTTCGCAGTTTGATATCACGCAGGTCGGGTTGGACAGGGTGGACCCCTCCGTTATCGGGGGTAGGGACTGGCAAGCGTAAGGGGACCGTTACCCCGCCAGTGAGGCTCTGGAAGCCAATATAAAACGGCATGACTCGCTTCTGGCGTCCCGTCATATGGGATAGGCGAAGATGTCTTTGAAACCTCGGGTTCGAGCATTTCAAAAGACAGGAACCCGGCGGCTGGCATTGCCCGGTCGACGCAGGGATTTCTGTCTTTATTTCCTGGGTTAGAACACCCCGTTGGGGTCTTCTTGGAACTATCATCTAATATGAATGTGGAGCTACGCGACCTTCGGTCAAAAGAAAGAAACATTTTCAGGAATGGCAGGGAAGAAGAAGGGGGAAATGACCTTCAACAGGCCGAGAGGGTAAAGGATTTCGCGGCGTCGCATGGCTAAATTGAGGGCAGCCAAGGGTATTGTCGCCTGACCTATTGGCTTCTTGAAAAAAATCGTTGATCAATGCGACTGTCCCCAAGTTGGGAGACTTTGGGGCATAGTTTTCAATATGGCTTTAAAAAACATCGAGGCTTTTATTGAGGCCTATACGCGTGAGTTCGACTATTATGACGCAGCCGCGGAGAGCTGCGCAAACCAGTGTGAGACTTTACTTGCAAGGCAGGGCATCCGGGCGATCGTTAGTCACCGTGCGAAGCGGCCATCGAAGTTGCGGTTAAAATTAATTCAACGGGATCCTAAGAAGAAATACCAAACTAACGAACAGATTAGAGAGGATATCCCTGATCTGGCTGGAGTGAGGATAGCTCTGTATTTCCCGGCCGATCGGGAGCGAGTCAAAGCAATGATCGCAGGCAATTTCTCTGTCGAGGCCACGAAAAATTTTCCAGAGAGCAACAAAAGGAAGCGCGGCAAGCGGTTCGACGGCTATCACGCCGATCATTACAGAGTGCAGTTGCGAAACGTTACTCCGACCGAAACACAAAGCAGCTATTCCGCAGCCCGTATAGAAATCCAAGTCGGGTCAGTGCTAATGCATGCGTGGGCGGAGGTCGAGCATGATCTGATCTACAAACCCGAGAGCGGAATTCCTTCAGAAGATGAGAATGCAATCCTCGACGAACTGAACGGCTTAGTTATCGCAGGAGAGATAGCACTCGAGCGCTTACAACGGGCAGTGGAACGCCGCCTTAGCCAGAAATCCGATACTGTTTTCCAAAATCACTACGAGCTTGCGGCATTCTTGGATAAATGGATCCGGAAAGAATTTGCTGGAGAGGACCCGCCCCAAATCGGAAGGGCCGACATACTTTGGAATTTGTTGAGACGAGCTAAAATGGATCGGTCAGCCGAAATCGAACCGCTACTCGCCAATATCTCCGGTGAAGCCACCCTTTCAGATCAGATCTCTGAAGCGGTGCTTGCTATACAACCCGACCTTTATCGTGATTTTGTATCGCTGCAGTCAAACCCCACGATGAGTTCGTCGATCGGTGGGCGAAACCCTGATATGCAGTCGGAAGCTATTGGCAAGTTTCTGTCGATTTGGATAATAATAGAACGGACCTTTGCCCATTTGGCGATGGAAGATCCCGGTAGGCCGCGTCGCAATTCCATGAACTTGGATCTTGCCAAAAAAATAGGTTTATCCGCCAGTGCGGTGAACACTATTGATCAGGCCAGGCGCACCAGGAACCTCCTCGTGCACGGGGTTGAAATTCCGTCTTCTGAGTTTCTCATTACTGAAACCAGTTTCCTGGAGATGGTAGTGAAAGAAATGGCAGAGCACCCTAACCCGGATGTTCGCAGTGCCGTCGAAAACGCTGGCAGGCCCTTTGATCAGTAGTCGTGACGTGCACCCGGGTAGAAGGCAACAAACCTCTCAGAGGCTGGAAGCGAAACCAAGATCCTCACCTCACCGCATACGCTCCGCTGTTCGACCTGCTGCTGATCCCAGATGCGGACGGACGGCCGTGTAGCTACAGATAGCGACTATTGCCGGGCAGACCGGCCATCATGGCCCCTGCCCCATCGATGGCTTACCCACCACGCACCGAAATCCATGAGAGCCACACGCAGCCGCACCAGCACGCGGCGCCTCGCTCTCGCGTCATCACAAGGCGATGACCACACGACGCGCCCCTTGGTCAACCTGATCAGTCAAAAGAGACATTAGGGACCGTACGCTAGACCTCTTCCCCTGCGAGGCGCAGCATCCCGGTATCTCGCCCAAATTGGTTTCTAGGAGGGGTGGTCATCTCACTTTTCGCGAAAAACGCGCAAAACGGCGGATTTGTGCCTTTGAGCACAGTCCCGCGCCTCGGCGGACCTCTCGCGGCCAGCTTAGGAGCCCCCAAACTTGGGGGCTGGCAGCGCCACACCCCACGGGTCCAAAACCGTCACCGTGACGGATTTGGCGGCAACAGGATTGAAATGGGAAAGTCGGCTGAAGCTCGCCGAAACGTATTACGAAAATGGCCTCCTCCCACAGGGCGGACACCGGCCAGAGAGAAAAGTGTATTACGCGCACGTTGCTGATATCGCTTCAGAAATGGCGAATTGTTGAGAAACGAGCGTAATACACTCTGGCCTAAATTCGGCGAGGGAATTGCCTAAAAATTGGGGAAAGGGGCCCGCAGGTTGCTTTTGACTTCGCCCAAGCAACCGTCGATATGGTATCGAGTGACTCCGCCGGCATCTGCCATCGCGCTTTCCAATCCTTTGACCATTGAGGCTCGTTTTGACGGAAGATCCGACATTTCGCCAGGTTTCGCTCAACAGAGCGGACAAGTTAGAAGAAGTTTCAATGGCGGCTGCGAACGATGGGCTCAAGGCATTGCTTTTGCTGAACGGCGGCGCCTGCATCGCCCTTATTGGCTTCCTTGCCAGCCTTGTATCAAGCGAACACTTCAGCCCTGCTCAAGTCGCCCTGGCTTCGGGAGCGATCCGATCTCTAATTTGGTTTTCCATTGGCGCCGGGCTAGCGGTATTTACGAGTTTCTCTGCATATCTCTCGAACCAAAGCTATTCATCTCACCTTCGCAATCCGACGGACAACCCGAAAGCTTGGTCGACAGGAAACTCGTATGTGCGTCTCGGCCTCGTTTTCGCATTGGGATCTATGCTTTCGTTTGCAATTGGCGTCTACAAAATCTGGTCAACGTTTGGGTGAGGTATCAACGAGCCATGCCCGGGAGTGTCATATGAGAATGATTGCCGCGATCGTTGTTATGCTGGGAGTGACTGTACCTGCGGCGCACGCTCAGTACTCGAGCGTCAAGCCCGTCGAGGATGAGAAGATGGGCCGCCAGCGGGTAATAGCGGAGACCTATCAGGAGGCCGTCGCTTGCCACGTGGAGAACCTGTCGTTCACCGTAGCCGACATCACCTCGCTGAAGGCCTATTTCCAGAAGCTCAGCTACGAGAATGGGCTCGACCAGGCGGTGCGAGACGCGATCTGGGCCAAGGCGGTTGAGTTCGAGAAGACCCGACCAATCACGCCTGAGCTTTGCAAGGAGACCATGCAAGGACTGCGCATGGCTTTGCCGGACGCCCTTCCAGTTACTGCTAAACCCAAAAGCCCGTTTTGAGCAGGTTGCGCAAACGATCGAGTTATGGCAATTGCAGGTGGAAGCGGCGGTGGAGTGCGTATGTCCCTCGACATTGATTTCGGACTAGTGATGGCCGCCGGGCGTGACATCCAACCCTACGAATATCTGCACACCCCGAGAAGCCTGACGCTATTCAACGACGAAACTGCGCCGCTCCTTAAGCAGATGCTAGCGCAGACTCCACTGAAGATACTGAACATCTACCCGCAGGTGTTTCCGATCCTCTGGGCCCGGTCGATCCGATTGTGCAAAAGGTGATTGCGGCCACTCGGTAAAACGCTCGTCGCGTTCCTTGTCCGTCAGATCAAGATTGCTCGCAACTCGTCCGCAACATCGTCAGCGAGTTCTCTTCCTTAGCCGCGAGGCGCATGACGAAGAGCATAAGGGTGTGATAGTCGGGGCTGGTCATAAATTGACACAGGCTGAGCGGTTTTAGATCGAAATTTTCGGCGTGCGATCGTCTCCGGTTCTGCCGGAGATGAAAGTGATAGTGGGTCTTTTCACTTCGGGATTAAAACGGATAGCAGGACCGTCCGCTGGCCTACGTGTGGCATCTCGGGAAACGAAGAGGGCCTCCGGCTCGAAAAAGCTTCTGAGCACTTGCGCCGAGGCGATATCTTGCTTGCTGTCATCGACGGTTTGCAGCCATGACTTTCGAAGGGACGTGAAGACATTATCTGGAGACGGCACATCATCTCCCGGCTCAACTGATGCGCAAAAAATCGTAGTTAGATCAAAAAAGTGCGGCCGAAGATGAGAAAGCCGTTTGTGATGCAACCGCTTGGGTTTGGCTGCCAGTTTCGCGTTGAGTTCGCCCGCTACATCATCTGCGAAAGCCAAGTTTATGCCGCAAACCGCGGGAATTGCACCTGCAAAGTAAGGATCACGTACAACCGAAGCATGATTGTAAAACATGTAGAGGGGTAGAAATGGCCCAGCCGACGCAATCAACGTTTTAAATTGATGGACGCCAGTGGAGGGCACCACGTGCAGAAGCTCATTGTAGGCGCGATGCTTTACTGCGACCATTTTTTTGTTGTTTTTCAGAGCATTGAGGCGCTTAGCTTGAAATCGAAGGCGCAGGTGGCGTCCACTCGACACGTGCAACAAATCAAGATCAAGATCACCTCCCGTTACAGCCTCATCCGGATACTCGATGACCATACTCGGCCCTGCAAACGCCGCGAGAGATGCAGTAATCACGTCTGTCAGTGTTTCTTCCCGAAAGCGACCTTTCTGCAGCTTAGCCTCGCGGTCAAGTAGGGCCCCTACGAGATCCGGTAGTTTCGCCGCGAGTTCACAAAGTGTGGTCATGCCTTCCCTCCCCGCCAGCGCTTTGCCTTTGGCGCGCTCTCCCGCCCGGCACGGATGCGGGCAAGCAGGTGCGTGGCGGGCTCGTCATTTTCATCCTGCGGGACCAGTTCTCCGCGGAAGGCCTTAGCAAGGATCGTCTCGTCCAGTTTTTCTATCAGTTTCAAAGCGCGCTTCGCCTCGATGGAAAGCCGATCTATTTTAGCGAACGCCGATTCGATGCGGCGGACGGTTTCCTGTTGTTCTGCAAGAGGCGGAGCTAAAATTGGGTATTGCTTGAGCTGCGAGAGATTAATCCGAGGTCTCGTCGCTCCATGCACCTGCTGCACGAAGTGTAGATAGGTCGCCTCCGACGTTAGTTGAAACAGGGCAAATTGCGGATCTACTCTGTCGGAGTTTAAACGAATGCAAAAACAGTCAGCTTTATTGATAGCCTTAAAATGAACATGGGGTGGGAAAAGACATGCCCGTATCTCTTCGCTGACGAACGACGAGAAAAGTAGATCGTTCGATTTAAGCAAATGTCTTTCAAGGGATTGGAATTTTTTTTCGCTTATGTGTGTCCGCTTTTCCTCGACGAAAACGCGCGCGCCAATGTTCTCAAGGCGAACGACTCTTGGCCCCTCAAGCACATAGTCGGCAGATTTTAGATGTGAGCCGAAGGGACCGTCAAACATCATCTCGGAGAGTTGCCCAAGCGGTTCGGAGGGCCATTCCCGCGTTAACTCTCGGCTGAATGCTCTGTTGAGCACAGCCTGTCTATAGCGGGAGACCAGGGTCTCGATGCGCGCGAGTTCAGTGCGGGCGCGGCTGGTTTTTGCGTTGACAGCGTCCAGCTTAGCTACGATGCGTTTTTGCTCGACCAGGGGCGGGAGGGGTACCCGGAAACTGCCGACGTCCCCCTTTCTGATTGACGGAACAGTTGTTGCAACCGCAAAAGGCGCAAAATCTATCGTGGTCATGAAACGATACAAATACTGCGGAAATATCGCTCCATGATGGGGAGTTACGGCCATGCAGTTATTGTCTAATACAGCTTCCACGCCCAGCAGGACACGTCGATTTAATTTAAGCGCTTCACCAATTTTTGCAAAAGCAATAGATCCCGCAGAAACGGTCCTTGCCTTCAAAGCCATGAGGTCGCCACGGCTGACATAGTTCGCAGCACTAGTTAGGCGCCCTCCCCCATATCGATAAGCCTGCGAGATGTCGCTTACCTTCGCGAATGGTAGTTCGCCCGTCGAATTGCCTTGGAAGCGTTCAGGAAATCCGAATCCAGATGTTATAGTCCCGATATCCTCAATGGAACTCTCAACCCAGCCCTTTGGCAGCACGTTCATTCTGCTGCCTCCAGCACATCAACGTCCAACTCCGCGATCAGCGACTCTATTTCGAGCGATGCGACCATTAGATGGCCGAGGATGGCGGCCGCAATGTCGTCGGGTTCAATAAGCCCCTCTTCCGCCTCTTCCTCCGCTTCGCGCAGCCAGGATAGATCAAGATTGTCGCCGCGTGCAGCGATCTCAGCGCGGGTGAATTTACGCCAGCGGCCAGCCTTGCCTTCATCTGGCCCTCGCTCTTTTCCATAAGGGCTTCTACCAAAGGCCTGTTCAAAGCCCGCGAAATGACTTTCCGTCAAAGGCGTAGTCTTGCCGAATTTAGGCATCTGGGCCCGCAAATCATAGATCCAAACGGCTTTGGTGTTGTCCGACTCCGTCTTGCCGCGCGTCAGCAGCATGACGTTGGTCTTGACGCCCGGCGCGTAAAAAATGCCGGTCGGCAGGCGCAGGATGGTATGCAGGTCGCACCAGTCCATGATCATACGGCGTAGTTCCTTACCGCGCCCGTCTTCGAATAAGACGTTGTCTGGCACGACGATGGCAGCGCGGCCGCCGGGCTGCAGCGCCCGGATGCAGTGTTCGACAAAGGGAAGCTGGTAGGAGGAGACTGACGCGGTGACCGACAGGTCTTCCCTCGTGGGCGCGCCGCCGGCCGGGCCGAAAGGCGGGTTGGTGAGGATGAGGTTCGCACGGCCCAGCGCCGAGCCTTTGTCCGACAGTGTATCGCCCAGATGCACGTGATCGCTTTCGATATCGTGGAGGTAGAGATTCATCAAAAGCAGGCGCAGCGTGCCGGGCACGTTTTCCATGCCGTGAATGGCCTGGCGCTTCTGAAAAGTCTGCTGCTTTTCAGCGAGATCGAAATAGTCGCCGCTATTGGCGCGCATGTAGCGATCGGCGGCTATGAGAAAGCCCCCGGTGCCGGCAGCGGGGTCCTGGATCACCTCGCCGGGTTTTGGCTGCATGAGGCGCACCAGAAGCTCGATCAGCACGCGCGGAGTGAAATACTGACCGGCGCCGCGCTTGGTTTCCTCGGCGTTCTTCTGCAGCAGGCCCTCATAGAGATCGCCGAACTGGTCGCGCTCGTCAGAGAACCAGTCCAGTTCATCGATGGCGGTCACCAGCGTGGTGAGGTTCTGCGGTTCGCGGATGAAGGTGGAGGCGTTGTCGAAGATTTCCTGCACCATTTCCGGCAACGGGCGGGCATTGGCGTAACGCTTGCGCTCTTCCAGAGTGGCGCTGGCAGACGGCGGCAGCACAAGCGAATCATCCTGCCCAAGCCGTGTGCTGGTGGCGCCGAGTGTGACCAGCACGTTTCGGTAATGCTCCAGCTTGGCAAGGCCGTTCGCCGCGACCAGATCCGCCCAACGCATGGTCTTCGGCAGGGTGCCAGTCTCGCGGCTGCGCTCGGCCATCATCTTCAGGAACAAAAGATAGGTCAGCTCGGTGACATATTGCTGGTAGGTGATGCCGTCTTTCCTAAGGACCGTACAGAGGCGCCAGAGTTTCTGGACGATGGCATTGGCATTCATGGCGGATTCTTTTCAGATCAGGGATCGGTTGTTGCGTTTGTAGCGAGCGACGGTCTGGGGTCAACCAAGGCCTGTCAGTTCAGGCGGCGGATGGCGTCCAGATCGCCTCGTTGAAGGCGTGAAGCACATCATCCAGATCGCCGTCAAATTCCTGGGAGATACGCTTGAAACCTCCCTTGTCGGCAAACACGCCCTGGTCAAGCAGTGTTGGGTCAGCCACCGGCTTATCCTTCAGCGCCCGGCCGATGCGGCGCAGCCATTCCTTCTGCTTCTGCGTCCAGCGTCGCGAGGCCTCGATCTTCAGGATCGCGTTTTCGACACGGGTGGCATAGGGAACTAGCGGATCGCCAAGAGCGGCCTGCCGCACGAAGCCGATGATATGAGCGGCAATATCGGCATTCCGAGCCTTTCCATAAGCCGCACGCAGCATGGCCTCGGAATAGTTTTTCTCATCCAGCAGGCCCGCGAGTTGGGACAATTCCTTGCGGGTGAGGTCCCGCGGGCGCTGCGTGACGGCAATCAGCGCTGGCAGCTGGTTCATGTTTTCGCGCACGAAGCGTTCGAAGCTGGTGATGTAGTCCTCCGGCGTGGTGTTCTTGCCAAAGATTTCCTCGATCCGTAGCAGCTCGTCCTCATGGGCGGAGATGACGACGCCGTCGTTTTTGTCTGTGCGCAGCGGGCGTCTCTCCATGAGTTCGACCGCGCGGGGATGGGCGGCAAGCCAGTCCTGGAGTTCTTGACCAGAGCATGTGGAAAGGCGCTCTACGGCCATTTCAGGTGTCTCGGCGTTCTGACGCTCGAAGCTCTCGCGAGTTTCCACATCCATACGTTTCGCCATGGCGCGCATGCGTACGATAACTTGGCCAGCGACCCAGGTCTTATCTTCGTCGCTTTCGGCGTTGCCCAGGTCAGTGGCAAGCTGGCTGAGCGAGATATCCGGCTTGACCACGACGGGTCGCATGTCCGTCATGTCCTGCAACTCGGCATAGAGATCGACGGCATCGAAAATTCGGAAGTTCTCCTTGCCGATCTCCGGGCAAAGCCTTGTGGCCCGACCGAGCATCTGGTCATAGAGAATGCGACTTTTGACCCGACGCACGAAGACAAGGTTGCAGATGGAAGGTACATCTATGCCGGTAGTCAACAGATCCACGGTGACCACGTATTTTGGGTAGGGATCGTTCTTGAACTTCAGGATTAGGTCGTCGACCTTGTCCACTTTGCCGGTGATCTTCGTCACCATACCGTGCGGCACGGCGTCCTTGCCGTGTTCCTCCTGAAGCTCCTCGACCAGCAGGCGCACGATGTCCTCGGCATGGGCGTCGCGGGCGGCGAAGATCAGCGTTTTTCCAGCCTTGGCAGGCGGTATTTCGGTCGCAATGGCACGGCAGACGATGCGGTTGAAGGCCTCGGAGTAGACCCGCCTGTTGAAATCGGCGAGATCGTAATCAAGACCTACCTCATCTGGCAGTTCGAACAGATCGATCTGGCCGGTTCTGCGGTCGACGATCTCGATCTCCTCGCCGCCCTTGAAATGGATACCGGCTTCCGACAGCGCCGTGGTAATGCGCTTAGGCGGCAGGTGATCGTTCAAATAGCCTTCGACGACGGCTTGGCGGTAGCCGTAGTGAAAAACGGGATGGCCGAAGATTTCGCGGGTGTGTAGCGCAGGCGTTGCCGTCAAAGCTACCTTTACGGCATCAAAATAATCGAGGATCTGGCGATAAGCGGACTGGTAGTCATCGAGGTTACGGAAGCCGATATCGCTCTCGCGCAGCTCTGCATCGAGGGTGTAGCCGCGATGGGCCTCGTCGACGATGATGCAATCGAATGTGCCAGGCGTCGGACGCTTAGCCGGGTCGGGCTCGTTGAGGATGCGGGCGATCAACGATTGCACGGTCGCAACCTGCACCTGGTCGTCATCCTCCGGCACCTTTGTGTCAGGGCTCGCCACCTTGTAGATCTGGGCGAAGTTCAGCATGCCCTCAATCGCGGTCGTCTCTAACGCGTCGCTGGTCTGTTGCCCAAGAGCCTTGCGATCCACCAGGAAGAGAATGCGCCGGAAGCGCTTGTGCTTCAGAAGGCGGTACATGAGCGCGATGGCTGTGCGCGTCTTGCCTGTACCTGTGGCCATAGAGACGAGGATATCCCGCTGGCCCTCCACCACCGCACTCTCTATCGCGGCGATAGCATCCTCCTGATATGGGTACATGCGACCCTTGCCGAAGCTCTCTTCAGCCAAGCCCCGCGCCGCGGTATCGACATCCGTGTTGAGCTTGGCTAGCAGATCCTCGGGTGAGAACCAGCTCGTCATGGCGATGGAGTGGTTGGTTTCTCTCCGGACATCACGGTACCAGATCCCGGACTTCGTCAGCCACTGACGCACATAGGGTCTGCCATTGGTGGCAAAGACGAAGGGCACACGGAAGGGCTCGTCCAGACCGTGCTTCCATGGGCCATGCAGATGCGCCTGTTCCGGGGCAAGGACGATGGTGCGGGCGTAGCGTTCGGCCTGCTGCAGCGTGGATGGCACATCGACGCTCTCACGCTTTGCCTCGATCACACCGACACAGATCAGACCGACGAAGAGGGCATAATCCGCTCGACCGCCTTCTGAGGGCCATTCCGCGATAGCCATGTTGCGCCCTCCTTCCGGTCGCGCGCCCGTCTGGTAGGTGAGGTGATCGCTATCTGCCTCCCAGCCTGCATCCACGAGTTGGATGTCGATCAGGCGTCGGGTCTGGCGTTCATCAAGTTCCAGCCTGCTCGCGGCCTTCAGGCCGGCCTGTTTATACTCCATTTGTAATTGCAGCGGCTGTACCTCTGCGGCCGTCTGCATCTCCGCCAGCTTGCGTGAAAGGGCAGCCTGATTGGCTTCCATCTCCACAGCCGTCTGTTCCCATACAGCGCTGTCGGCTGCGGCCTGACGCGCCAACTCCTCGGCGGCAGCCCGTGCCTGAGCCAGTTCCTCGGCCGAAGCATGGGCGGCAGCCAGCTGTTCCTCAGCTGCGCGGACTTGGGCGCGAAGAGCGTCCAACTCGGCCCGTGTCGCCTGATCAACGTCCGACAAAGCTCTGGGTGGCACGAAGGCCCCAGGCTTGAAACCGGGATCGCGGCCGTAGGTGCGACGATACCAGACACCCAGCGCCCGGCAGAACTTCAGCGCAGCGAGCGCTTCCGCTGGGGAGCCGCCCAGGCGGTGAGCCGCTTCGTTGCCGCTCTTGCGTACGGCGTGGAAGATGTCGGCGACCTCTCGTGGCAAGACCTGCTGTGTCGTGAGCCTTCGCAAGAGATCGTTAGTGGTCTCCCGCGCGGACGGGTTGTAAACGCCGGACAAAGCCGCGATCTCCTTGACCATGTGTTCGCCAAACTGGCGGCTCTTGATCAGCGAGGTGTTGGCGTCTTCGGCAAAGAAGCGCTCCGCCAATATGCCGAGGCGATGGAGTTCAGGACTGATAGGCTCCAAATGTCCGAAATTCGCTGACAACGACTTCTCCCGATTTTACGGGAGAAGACCACGCCACGCCTAAAAGGTATACTTCAAACGCGAAATTCCATTGTCACGACCATCAAATTCTTCAAGCTCGGGTTGCTCGGCGGCCACACACCCTGCCGTTTCGAGCAGGGTAGAGGCTTCGTCTAACCCACGGTTCACGCCGTAAGCTGCCTAAGAGGTTCTGTTATCTCCCTCAGCGATGATGTCCCAGGATCCAGCCTTCGATTGATCGTGTGTCTCCCTCGGCAGGCAAGCACTCTACCCTCCGGTTCGTTACGACATCCAGCATACCAAGTAGGCCCACCACGGCATCGAAGCGATCCTCTCCAGAACCGCCGGATCCAAAACCATCAGCCAGGCCGCTGACAACCGCGTCTATGTCAATGTCCGGGCGCTCAGAGGCCCATGCTAGGATGTTGGCGGCAACGCGCTGGCGATCGGAATGGCGTTTTTTGCTCCATCCGCCTCTTGGAATACCAAGTTGGCTGTAAACGTCACCGGGGTATGTCTCACAGATTATAATCGGTTTTGAAGATGTCAGTTCAAACAGGGTGCCGTCAAAGGGCCAAATGGCGACGTCATCGAGACGAGGCGCTATGACCTCTTGCCATCCGGTTATCGCACCCTTCCCAACCTGATTACCGCCAAGCGTCCAGAATAGCGAGCAACCCGCCTGCCGCAGCGCTGTTGATTTCTCGCACTCCCGCAGCAGATCAAGCCCATTGCCGATTCCGAGCGCATCATGCAGGTGTGACCTCAGGGTGCCGCCTGGTCGCATTGGATAAAACGGCCGCCGGTGAGATATCTGTTCGCGGTGATCTGCGACACTGTACCATTCGGACCAGTCGCCCTTTCCGAAAAGAGCGATCGCCTCACGAAACGAGGAGAAGCCTGCCTCCCTGGCATATGCATTGGGCAGGCCGATTGGGAAATCAAATCCCACCAGCACTGACCCGGCAGCCCCTACTGGCGCCGAGAGGCGCTCGAGTAGCGTCCCCGTGCTGCCCGCCAACTCCGGAGCCGCAAGGGTCCATCCACTGACCGTCCGGGTGGCGGAGGCCATCCAACGCTTCCCATGGTCCTTACTCCAGTCGCAATGCGCGCAGATTTCAAGCTTCATAGGACCACACTCTAAAACGGAGATAGAAATTAAATTTCCCGCAGTCGCCGACGATCGATAGCTTGCAAGATCGCCCCTTTTCGACCAGCAACGCATGAGGGGCCGGAGGAACCCGGTGTGCACGAACACACATCCCTATGTCTCCTTTTCAGGAGATTGAGCATCTTTGAGGGGCAAGACCTTTCCAAAGTCGGGGTGAGTCGAGAACGCCTGTTTCATCTGGCCGGCCGCAGGAGCGTTGCTTTCGATTTTCGACCGCGCTTCGTTGACCGCAATTTCATGTCTGATCCTAAGGGAGCGCCGCAGAATGGCGGGAATTTGGCCTGCACGCCAAAGGACGAGGCCGGTTGCTCCACATACGAGGGTCTGTCCCGCTCTGGGTAGAACCTCAGTTGTAAGATATGGAACTGTGGCAAGGACTGCCGCTGGCGGTATTGAGAGGGATACCAAGGCTGCAATTGCGACGATGATGCACCCGAACAAGAAAAGAAGCGCGTCGATTGCTGCCTGCAGTTCTGCGTGAAGATCGTTAACGGCACTGACAGATCTACCAGTGGCACTCATGCTGTTGATCAGAAGTGAGACTGTAGGGAGGATGCTTGCCGAGAACAAACCAAGGAAGGTAACAAGCACGCGTCCCGCGTCGCCGGAAATCGTTCCCGGCGTCAAGGCTGCGCCTCCAATGAGGAGCGCAGCAAATAAGCATTTTCCCATCACTCGAAACGGCAATCGATCTTTCCTGATGCTGCCCAATCACGCAAGGTGTTCACAATCTGTTCCATCGCGTCAGAAGGGTCTAGCAGCGACTGAGTTGTTTCGACACTGCGCTGAACGGATAATTTTACGATACCATTTTTCTCGCTGCCATCGCCGCGCAAACCCAGGTCAGCAGCGTCGATATTCCGCAGAGCCTCGTTGATGGTTGCTCTGGAAATAGGCTTCCGCTTCCTCCTTTCCTTTATGAAGACGCGAAAGAATCCCTCGATCCAACCGTCATCCGGCACCTCTGCGCGCAAGCTATCGATGGCCTCGTTGCTCCAGCCAAGAGTAGCAAGGACGTCGAAGACCGTGGCCCCGCGATCACGAGCCTGACCAGCTTCCCTTCCGATAACCTCTCCACCCCGCGCCGGCGCATCAGTCGTGTGGCCGCCATGATTCGGTTTGGCAGCCACTACCATCTCGGTGGATTCGTCGAGTTCCTTGCCATCGCCCGCCAGAAATTTGCTATTCAGGATCACAGCCTGCCCGGCCTCAAGTTCCCCGGATCTCTGAAGCAAGGCGGTCAGATACCTTTCTAAGGTACGACCACGGACCTGAGCACCTTCAATAAGGCCCACGTGGTTGCCGACCACCGCAAAATAAAGCGCGCCCTTCAGCACGCGAGCTCGTTCCCCCACGTTCAAACTTTGAACTAGAAATTCCGAGGTGTCATCTTCTAGAGATTGCATGACAGCGTGAACATCTGCCCCTTCCTGAAGATGGATTAACTGTCCGGCGAAGACTGGGCCTCCCCAGGTGGCCGGGTCGGAAACCTTGTTAAGGATCACGAAGCTCTGGTCCTGGTCGAGATCTAAAATTCGAAGCTTGGCGTTGTCAGCCCAACCGCGCCTGTTCAGCACATCGACCAGCATTGGCTTGAGTTCGATGCCTTCCCACAGGCCCTCCGTCTTTAGTTGACGATATTGAATGGTAGTCTTAACTGACATTTCGCTCCCCCTAGTTGAGCTAGCAAATCAATCAGAGACACTGATGATTGTCGAGTCCGGAGGGGGCGGCCTCACAGCGGCCCACCTCTTGGGAACGAGGGGATCAGCGTTGCAGAGCGCCAGCGGCGTCGACGCTCGGACATGCGATCTTGGCCATCCGACTTAAGCGCCAGAGCGGCCCCCCTCATTCGCCAAAATCTCCTCGACACGCACGAAATGCGATTTTTAAATATATTACGCCTTAAAATTATTTTTGAAACTCAATGCATACAAGATTGACATAAGGACTTTCTATGCGCATTATATGCCCATTCAAATACGGAGTGCGCAATGCGGCGAATGAATATCTCGATCCCAGACGACCTTCGCGATCGGATGGACCAACACCCGGATGTCAATTGGTCGAGCTTAGCTCAGTCCACATTCGAGTTAGAGATTAGATCAAAGGCTCAAGGAACCGGCGACATGGAACAAGTAATCGAGCGTCTCAAGGCTTCGCGTGAGCAGGCCGATCTGAAGTGTAAGCCGCAATGGATCGCGTACGGCGTGGCCTACGCCTCTAACAAAGCCGAGTATGATGAGCTCAGACGGCTTTCGCATATCGAGCCAGAATACATTTTGGACAACTCCGGTGGCTATAATCTGCTGAAAGAGCTTGCATCCGCGCGGGACGGCGTACCAGCCGACGAAGCCGAGACCATCGGCTTCTTTGAGGAGGCGATGGGAGGCATTGAAGAACTACCTGTTATGTCGCGCGCAAAGCTGCTGTGGTTTCTCGAGGGAACGATGATCATTTGGAACCGAGTGAAAGACATCGTTTGATCGGGCGAACTCGATCATCCCGCAAGCCCGGCTTGGAGAATGACAGTGAAGATTGATATCGGGACCACAGCAGACGGCCGGACAATTTCCTTGCCCCTGAAGCGCGCGAATCGTCATGGCCTCGTCACCGGCTCGACCGGCGGCGGCAAGACGGTGACGCTGCAGCGCCTGGCCGAGCAATTTTCCGCCGCCGGCGTCCCGATCTTCGCGTCCAACGTCAAGGGCGACCTCTCCGGCATCGCAACCAATTGCCCGACGCAATTCTGGGATCTCTTCGGCACCCACGGCCTTCCGATCCGGACTTCCGTCCAGGCCATGGGCTCGGAGCTTCTGGCGCGCATGCTGAAGCTCAATGATACCCAGGAAGGCACGCTGGCGATCGCCTTCAAGAAGGCGGAGGACGACGCAGACTTCATGCTGACCACCGGCGACCTGCATTTCATGCTGATCGACATGGCCGACAACCGCGAATCCGTTTGCCAGAAGTATGGCAACGTCACGGCATCTTCGATCAATGCCATCCGGCGCAATTTGCTTACGCTGGAAGCGCAGGGCGGCGACAACCTCTTCGGCGAACCGCCCTTTGATATCCGCGACTTCATGGCGACCAATTCCGCCGGCGCCGGCATGGTCAACCTGCTGCATGCAGACAAGCTGATGGAAGCGCCTAAGCTCTATGCTACTTTCCTGCTTTGGCTATTGACGGAGCTCTTCAGGAACCTTCCAGAAGTCGGCGATCTCGACAAACCGAAGATGATTTTCATGTTTGATGAGGCGCATCTACTTTTTACAGATGCCCCAAAGAATCTGCTGCAATCGATCGAACGTCTGGTCCGCCTGGTGCGCTCCAAGGGTGTTGGCGTTTTTTTTGTCACGCAATCGGTGTCTGACATTCCGGATACCGTCCTGGCGCAGCTCGGTACCAAGATCCAGCACGCCCTCCGCGCGTTCACTCCGAAAGATCAGCAGACTATCAAGGCGACGGCGGCGGCTTTCCGCGAGAACCGCGGCGTCGACGTCAAACGCGATATCACGACGCTAGGCGTCGGCGTCGCATTTGTCAGCGTCATCGACGAAGAAGGAATTCCAACAAAAGTCGAGAAGGTTTCGATCTCCAAGCCATCCGGCCAGATCGGCGCGATCGAATCCTTGGAGCGCGACGTCATCCTCAAGGCGTCACCGCTGCGCCAGAAGTATTCCTATGCCAGCAGCGAAGGCGAAGCGGCCAAGGAGTTCGATAACCGTATGCGCCAGGAACGCGGCCTGCCGCCCCTTGAGGCGAACGGCGACTGGCCGGAGGGCACATACGCCGCATACCTGCCAAATTTGACCGTGGACGCGGTTCGTCGGCCCACGCGTGCCGATGCCCTACGCCGCGTTGCTTCGTCGTTCTTGATCCTCGCTGGCGCCGCCGGCCTTCTGTACGCCGGTACGCATCTTTGATGGCTTTGCCGACAGCGTCGGCGGCCCGAGAATTCCACCCTACCTTATCCCCTCTGAAGGGGCGGGACGCCGCGGCTAAAACGCTGCATAGAGACTACTATTTCGCCTGAAAATACCGGTTCCATAGGGGTTTCGGCGGTTTTTTGCTTAACGCTGACTCCGGAAAACTGTACTCTCTGATGACGATCATGCGGCCGTTCAGTAGAGGGTAAAGCCAAATGGCAAAGACGTTCATCGGCGAACTCATCCTTCGCTTCAAAGACGAGAGCGCAGGCGGCGCGAAGAAATCTGCGGCCGACATCACGGCATCCATCGGGAAGATTGAGGCCGCGACGAAGCGCATGAATGAGATGCCGTGGGGAGGCAAGTTCACTCAGCAGATCGAGAAGCTCGGCGCATCGTCGAAGCAAATTGATCGCCTCCGGTCTTCGTGGGACAAGCTGTATGCCGACATGCAGTCTAAGAACCTGTCGAAGGCACTTCAGAAGTCGGAGATGGGCAATTGGAAAAATGCCACTCTTCAGCATTTCATTCAGCAGCAGAAGGCAATGCGCGACGAGCTCGACAAGACTGAGAAGAAAGCGCGGGGCTGGCGCAACAACATGAATTCTATGTTGAAGGTCGGCGTGGCTACCGTCGGCGCCGGAGCTGGCACCTATCTCGGCGGCCTAGCAGCGCGCGGTGGCATCACGGCATCGGCCGAATGGGAACGCGAGAAGTTTCGTCAGCAGAACGCAAACATCCCGGCTCCGGAGCGGGAAACAATCATTGCCGGCTCCGAAAAGCTCGGATCTCAATACCAGTCGGTCTCGATCACCGACATCGCTGAAATGGCGCGCGGCGCCAGGGCAATGATGGGGTCGACCGAGCGCGCGATGCAGATCATGCCGGATGTCGTCAAAGGCTACGTGGCCCTGCAGACCTCAAAGGGTCCGGAGGCCGCGATCTCCGAAATGCGCATGTTCCTGAAGGGTGCCGACAACGCCGGCGTCAACGTCAACGGTCCCGACGGCATCACCGGGGTCAGCAAACTGCTCGAGGCGTGGATTCGTGCATCCCAGATCGAAGGCAACGATCTGAATATGGGCGACTTCCTGTCGATGGCGAAGCACGGCAAGACAGCGATCCCGGGGCTATCCGATCGCTTCCTCGCCACCTCCCCTGCGTTCGTCCAGGACGTCGGCCCGTCCACGTTCTGCGTCATGTTGCAGCAAGCATTTCGCGCCTTCGTGCTCGGTCTCAAGGGTGCGGCTGGCAAGGCTCAAGTCGGCGCGCAGCAGGATCTCGGAATCAGAACCGAGGGGACGGACGCCGAGCCGATCGGCCATCTCATCCAGAAGGACCTCTTCACCCGCGACCCCTACCAGTGGGTCAAAGAAGTGCTGATCCCGCAGATGGAGAAGCAGAAGATCGATACGAACGACCCTGGTCAGGTCGCGCAGGCTCTTTCAAAGCTTGGTAACTCGTCGGCGACCGATCTCCTGATCCGCATGGTGACGCAGCGCCAGCAGATCGATCGAAACATTGGCATGTACGACAACGCGGTTGGGCCTCAAGCCGCGACTGATGCAGCTTCGAAGGACCCCTTTGTCGCGTACCAGGGCTTCATTGCCTCGCTGCAGAACCTTGCCGCCGCCCTAGGCGAAGTCGCCATGCCGCGGGCGGTTGCCGCGATGAATGGCATCACGTCGATGATCAACTCGCTGCAGCAGGCTTTCAGAGATGGAAGCCCGCTCGGCAAGATGGCCATCGCCGGTGGCGCCGCGGCCGGTGGCTTCGGCATTTGGAAAATCTTGTCCGGGGTCTATGCCCTGGCGACCGCCGGCCCCGCGCTGACCGCCGCCGCGGCGTCTCTTGAGGCCGCTGCCATAAGTTTGGGCGGCGGAGGTGTTGCTGGGGCGGCGACGCGAGGCAAAGGTCGTGGGGTAGGCCGATGGATAGGGTCGATGATGGAAATCGGCGGCCTCCTCGGAAGAAGTGGGCCTGCAGCTATCGTCGCTACATTAGGTGCGATGCAAACGAGCTCGGCGCCGCCGATCACCCCGGCGCAGACCAAGCATATCACCATGCAGCGCTACATCGACGAGCGTAACCGCCGATGGAGAAACGAACAGCGCGGTCCGGATCCTGATATCAACGCGCAGCTCGCCGGCCAGCGTGCAGCATCGGGCGGCGCCAATCCGCTACAGGCAGCTGTCGACCACGCCACCAGCGTCGGCGGGGAAATGAAAGCTGCTCTTTCAATCACGGCTAAGCCGATTGTCGATACCTCAAACTTGGACGGGGCGATCGAGAAAGCGGAACGGTTCAATGCACTGATGGGTGTTTCTGCCTCATTGGCGCGGCAGGCTGCCAGCAACCTTTCTCTGCCGTCATCCGGAGGATCGGTTTCCCGCCAAATGAACAGATCCTTTGCCGATATCGGTACTGGCTTTGGTAATGGAGACTGAACAAAAAGGGGGCGGAATGTCCGCCCCCATCAATCCTGTGAAGATAAATAGTTAGCCCAAAGCACGCCGAACCTCGGCTAGATCGTCCTCTTTAACCCGAAGCCGCATGCAGTCGCCGAGCGAGACGCAATCGTCCGGTCTCACCACCCGATCCAAGGTGCCTTTGCGGCTCCTGGCTTTCTCGATTAACGTCTTCCCTTCGCCCGAGGTTGCCCGCACGCAGAGGTTACTGGCTTCCGCGATGTCCGCCACAGGTTCCGGCACCTGCCGTTGCCATCCCTCAGGCACAATCTCCAAACCGCCGAACTCAGATCCGTAGTAGCTGAACGATTTTTTCACGAAAACGGTGATATTTGCCGGCGCGGACGGGCGAATGTAGTCTTCAACGACGGCCTGTTGAGCCGGCTTCTCGACATCGGCGGCGCCGGATTTCAGCGCGGCGGCCTTCTCTCGCAGTGGCGCCGAGACCAATGCGTCGATGATATCACCGGTCCCAAGCGGCACTGTTGGTTCCATCGCCTCCCATGTTGGTTGCGGGGAGTGAGGGCTCAAGCATCGGAACAATCCCGCCCGGTATCCGTCGCGTGCGTCCGCTGTGTCGAAGGCCCACGGAAGTGCCTTTGCCAGTGAGTCCGCGAGAATAGCGGCAGCGACTTCGCGGCCTGTCGCCTGGTGTTTCCGTTCATCGATGCTTCCCTCCGGCCGGACGGCGTTATGAGTTGGCCAAAAGCCGACATCGGTCCCAAGGTCAGCTTTCAATGCGCCCACCACCCTTGCGAGGTTGCCAACTGCCTTTTCGATTTCACCTACGCGCAGCTCAGCGGAGAGAGCGATCTTTTCCAACGCCGCGGCGGCGGCGGCGCGCTCGGCTTCGTCCATTGCCCTCGCCAATCGGGCCGCCGCATCTTCGCCCTGGCTGTCGATGTCAACAGTCAAAGCCTCAAGATCTGCCAACTCAAGAGTGAGTTCGCGGATTCTCCCGGTGAGGCCGGCAAGATCCCCGTCCGAACTCAAGGTCTCGCGGCGTTCGAGTCTAGCGGCCTCTAGCGCCGCATGAATGCTGGTGATGCGCTCGCCGACCTCATGCCTGCGTTTGGCTAGAGTTGTCATCTCGCCTTCAATTGCCCCGATCGTCGTCCGTGGTTTAAATGGGTTTTTCAAGATTTTGATCCTTTCGTGATCAACTGTTTAAACTGATGGTTTTCACGCTTGGCGCTTGGACGGTTTCCCGCGCGCATGTGTGATGAGAACCGAAACCTTGTGCTCAAGGTCAGCGATTTTCTCTCGATTTCGTGCATCGAGCGCGATGAGCTTAGCGACGTCGCGCTTGAGGGTAGCAACGGCCGCGATCTGATCGGCCGTCGCCTTTTCTTCGGCCTTGAGTTTTTCTTGCTTCAAACGTGCCGCTTCCATCTCAAGCTCGATCGGACGAAAAAAAATGTCTATGCTCACTGCACTGTCCTCCGTAGGTCTTTGACGGCTAGACCAAGGATGTGGAGGCCTCGCACAGCGTCGGCTTCGTTAGCGATGCAGCGCGCATTGGAGAGCAGGCGTAGGCAATGAGCAGCGTCAAAGTCTGTCTGGTCTATGAGGAACTGCGCGGTGGTAGGCAGCACCACGGCGTCCGGTGAATCGAGAATGGTCTCGCGCCGATCTTCATCATGGAAGGCGATTTTCATCTCGGATCCTTTCGCGATCGAGTTATGTCGTCAGCGTGCCAGATCGCCCGCTGACTCATCGGTGGTTCGTGAAGCTTTTGATAAGAACCGGGGCTCAAGGTTGCGTGAGGCTTCCACAGATTTGCGTGGCGCCATTCCCGCGGACTCAGGACGAAGAACTCCGTTGTGCCCCCTCGTTGCGGGTAGACAGCTACTAGAAATCCTAGGTCTTGAAGGGCGATTTGCGCCCGCTTGATAACGGCGTAGCTTCGACCCAACTTCGTAGCCATGTCTTCTGCGGGGATGGCTGCATAAGGATGTTGCTTCGACGCTCTGCGGACAAGGGTTTCGAACACAAGGACCGCGTCCTGGCCTGCCACGTGTCTCGGTGCCACTTTCTTGAGATCGCGGAGAAGCGTAGCGCGCCAACCCATCAGATTCCTCCGAAGCCATCGGCCGGTACCGATAGTCGAATGACTCGTCGACGGCCCCTGGTAGCGACGGCCAGCAGGCCCAATCGCTTCAACAGTTTTATTTCTCGATTGACGGTTTTAACGCTGCAAAATCCGGCGGCGCTGGCCAGTTCCGCGTTGGTCGCCGTGATCTGCCCATCTGTCGGAAGTACTTTGCGCAAGCCGATGACAAGCGCGAACCCGCTCCGGCCGTGGCGCAAGGCGCGCATAGCGTGGCCCTCCCAGTTTTCGAAAGTTCTACGGCGTTCCCGCGTCGTTGCAGGCCATGCCAAGGCAATAGCCTCAAAGCGTTCCACGGTCTCCGATCTACGCCGGCTCGCCCACTTTTCGCGCCAGACATCGGGCGGAGTTACCGGCCGCTCAACTGCCTGGTAATCTGCCTCTGGAAAAGCTGTGGTTTCAGAGCCCGTCCCGGATCCAAAACCGGGGCGGGCTTTGGATTCGCGGGCGCTCATTCCGAGGCCTTTCGAAATTTGAGACCTCGGGATAGGGTTACGGCCTCACATGCCCGTACGGCATCGAGCTGGAACTGCTGCTTGACGGCAGATACGGCGAGCTCCGGCAGCGTTTTTTGACGCTGCAACCAAAGGGCCGCTGCCGCGACCTTGGTCTCGACGGCGCGGGGTTTCATGCCGCCTCTCCCGTGCCTTGGAGGATATCCCAAGCATCAAGAGCTTCGACGTCATAGAAGCGTCGGCGGTTGATTTTCAGTGGCTTGGGGAAGGCGAGCTTGTCGTCGCTGCTTGTCCAGCGATAAAGCGTCATTTCGGAAATGGAGTATCGCTCCATCACCTGTGGCCCGGTAAGGTATTTTTGAGAGGTTTTCATCCCCGACTGCTCCTACTGTTTCCAACAGGAGCAATCATCGTCGGCCTCCAGCAGGAAGTCGTCCGGCACTTTAACCGGAGACTCTGCACTAAGTGGCGGAATGCGTTCTTCTAAGCGTCGGCATTTTGTCGCAAAGCGATCTAATCGTTAGGAATTTTTCGTTTGGAAAAAAAATGGAGAAACCAGCTTCTAGAAAATTATAGAAGCCATCGAATGGATGGCCCGGCTTTGGCGCGGGGTTAAATCCAACAGAGGCTGGATCAACACCAGCGGCCTCACAGAAACGGCTAAAGAGATGCCAAATTAGCCGATCTCTCGCGCTGTCGTTATTTGTCTTTCCTGGCAGAAGCGCCAGATCTTCAGAGACGGATTGGGCTGCTGTATCTATATCGGTTGCGATTCTGCCCAGCACCCTAAGCGCCGCATCAAGGTCGCGGTGCCAGTTCGAGCCGATCTTCTCCACCTCGTCATGCGCGAAGGGTGAGGTCAGATCGCTGGCGTGCAAGGCAGATCCTAGATCCTCGAAAAGAAGTGATGGGCGTAGCTGCTCCTGCCGAATAAGCTTTTGGACGATGCAGAGCGCATTATGCTCGAGCTCTAGCAATTCCCGCGTTGATCCAAGCTTAGCAAGTCCGCTCGACTTTTCCGTTGCTGTGTACGCCGAATACGCTGCGGTCACGACCTGCAACCACGCCTCCAGGATGAATGGATCGATATCCCTTGGCAGAGGCAGAAAATGAACGGACGCTTCTGCCGCCGCCCTTTCTTGCGGCAGATCTGGAGCGAACGTTTTCGCTTGATCAACATCAGATATCATTGGCGCCCCCGCATGGGCACGACGTTGCCCTTGGACGGCGTAACGAGGCTTTCCACATGCTGCGCCCATGCGAATAAGGCGCGGCGTTTTTCGTCGGCGTAATTGTGCCTATTGTAAACCGCCGCGATCCCAGAGACCGACCCGCTTTTATGGTTGAGCACTGCCTCAACGACGTGTATCGCCTGGCCCAACCGAGCCATACCAGATGCCGCGGTCCGTCGGAGGTCATGCCATGTCCATGGTGCGATAGCGACTTTTTCAATGTCGGCGCCACGTTCTGCGGCTTCTGCGCGAGCAAGTTCAAGCATCGCAGTGTCGAGAGCTTCTTTCGCCCGGCTAAAGCCGCTGATTCCAGTTCTGCCTGTCGTTGTGAGAACATAATCTTTTTCCGCCTCAGCCATAACGGGAAGCGCTTTCAAAATAGAAACGACCACTGGTGACAGCGCCACGAAATGTTCAGTGTCGTTTTTCGCTCTTGATCTGGGTATAGTCCACATAGGCTCCGCAGCGTCGAGATCGAACTCTCTCCACTGAGCGCCGGCAACCTCCTCACGCCGCTGACCAGTAAGCAACAATATTTTGCCCATATCGCCGAAGGGCCAGCCGATTTTTTCGCAGCCGAGCCACATCAACTTGATCTCTGCGTCATCGAGATATCTATCCCGTGAAACCGGTTGCGACGGAGGTGCAATGCCTTCAGCAGGAGATGTCGACAGCAAGTCCCGCTGGACGGCCCAAACCAAAAAGTGCCTGACAACGGCAAAGACGCGGCTCGCAGATGCAGGGCCACCCCTATCGCCGATGTCGTCCAGCATTTCGAGGATCTGCCGTTTTTGCAAATGCCGAAGCTTAAGCGCGCCCAGGGCCGGCCGCACGTAGAGCGTGAGGAAGCGTTTGGTCTCCCTTGCAGTGGATTCCCGATTATTCTTTTCGACATGTTTTTTGACGTAGTCGTCCAGGGCGGCATCCACGCTATCCTCGCCAGACGCAGAAGCCTGTTTAGCCCGCTTCTTTTGCTCAAATGGATCCTGGCCTTCCTTCACGGCATCCAGAGCAGAACGAGCTGTGACGCGAGCCTCGGAAAGCGTATGGCCCTCTCCCATTTCAGGCAGTCGCCCATTCGCCAGTGGTGTGGCACGTTCGAGCAAGACGGGGCCGATCGTCAACTTCTTAGGTTTTCCATCGATACGGTACCGGCAAATCCATGACTTCGTGCCCGTCGGGCTGACACACAGATAGAGACCGGTGCAAGCGGCGTCAGGTATTTCCCGACGGACTTTAGTGGCCTTGGCAGCTTCTACAGACTTCGAAGTCAGCGCCTTCGACATTTTTTTCGCATTCCGTTACCCCATAGCGCCAGGGTAACGGCTGGGGTAACAAGCTTGGGTGGATGACGGTGACAACCCCTGATGCCATCACCATACACCAAAGTTATGTATTTGCAATGTTTTCAGTATAAAATTGGGGCTCTCCGATAGGTCTTGATTTGCGGAGAAAGGCGACAGCCCATATTTCGTAATGATGGGGTCAGAGGTTCGAGTCCTCTAAGCGGCACCATTTTCCCCATGGTCTGGGATTATAAGCCAGATTCATCGTGCTTAATAACTCTCAGCAAATCCCATAGGCTTGCGCCGGATTCCAGAGTTTCCGCGCTTGTGTCTTGAGCAGACGTTTGCTGGCTCGCTTCAGCCTGTTGAGCGCGAATGCGTGCTGCGGCTAGAAGAGCATTGCGCTTCTGTTCGATGATGTCGTTAGCTGGAGGCTCTTTCTCTGACACTTTCAAATCTCGTCATTCGCGCTACCGAAACATCAACGGTGATAACACCATCGTCACCGGTATCGTACCACCGTCGTTCATCAGACTCACTCTATCGGGGTCGCGCTAATTCTCCCTTAACCTGCGGGGAGCGCGCGGTGTTTAGTCGAGACTGAACTGCGGGAAGGATTTGCGGTCTATGTGGTAGACCGCCAGATAGTCACTGGCCTTATAGAACTCGGGTTCCTGCGCATAGGCGAAGGCGTTGGTCCATCGAAGGGGATGGATGTCGCGGTGGACGGCGGTGACGATGCTGGAAGGCTTGAACTCGAGCGAATGGGCAATCCCATTGACCGGGACAAAGGCGAAGCCGCCGTGCAGTGCCATGAAGAATTGGTAGGTGATGTGGTCATAGAGATTATGGCCGAACTTCTCGACGAATTGCAGGCTGGTGTCCCACGCCATCCACTTGAGGAAGTCCGGAATAGTTGCGCCTGTGTAAACCGGCAAATCCCACCACCAGCTGTAGAAGCCCCAGTTTCGCGAGATCTTCTGGATTTCCGCTTGATCGGCATGGGGCGCCAGCGTCATCGCGGAAGCGTACATGATATTCCGTTCGGCTCCGTGCTTCTCCGTCAGCAAGCCGCCGAACCAACGCGCTTCCGAGACGATCCTGCCAGCCGCTTCCGTCCATCCGGTGGCGCGCAGGATGAAGGTCTCCGCGTCGACGCAGAGAATGTAGTCGTAGAATTGGTGCACCAGCGATAGCGCCAGGAACTTCTTCACCGTCGGCCAGGTCTTCCTTTCGGCGATGACGGACAGGGCGCTCCCGCTGACATGGTCGTCCAGCACGATCGCGTGGTAGCGGATGAAGGCCGATGCCTGGTGCATGGTGGCAAAAGCACGCCGGTCCGCCTCGGTCGAGAAGACGAAGATGATGTCGTAGTCGGAGCCGATGCTCTGGAAGAGCAGATTGATGCCGTACATGAAGTAGGCGTCGTGGATGGGAACGACGAGGGCGGTCCTGTTTCCTGACACGGTCGTCTCACCCTCTTCCCAGAGGGCATGAATTTCATCGGAGCCGCCGAGACGGAAGCGGCCTTCCATCCCGTAGCGCCCGTCTTGCTGGCGCAAGGTGTCGAAGCGGGTCGAGACTTCGCCATGCTGATTGAGAAACTCGACAGCCCCGCCCTTGACCCTCCACGAGGCCTCATTCGGATGGGCGTAACCCTCCAGGTAGCCGCCGGACCGAAGACTGATGTTTGGCGCGAGCACCGCCTTCGTGGCGGCGACACCAAAGGTCCAGCTTCGCTCCTTCATCAGCCTTTCGAGGGCGACATCGTTAAGCTGAAGAACCATGGCTATTTCCTGCGTTGCTCGAAGGGTTTCGGGGCAGTGCCCCTAGGCCGGAATGATTTCCACTGACATTTTCAGCGCGTGCGATGCGCTGAAGCCTTGCCGTGGCTCGCGCTGGCGCGATCGTGGCCTAACGCCCGTGCAGATCTCCCGCCCATCGCCCGTGCAGCTTAGGGATAGATAGACGTCACAGCTTGTCCGTGCCTTGTGGGCATCGTTGGCTGCGCAACTTTGACGTGACTTGAAGGAAAAAAGGCGGCCGCTCTCTCGATGGCAGACTGCCATCGCTTGCCGATGCAGCCCGCATCGGCAAGCGAGCCGGAATCAGAAGACCTGGCGCAGGATGACGTAGAGAACGAAGGCGATGGCAATCGACACCGGCAGGGTCAGGACCCAGGCGGCCAGCATGTTGCGAACCGTCGACCATTGCAGGCCCGAGCCGTTGGCAGCCATGGTGCCGGCCACGCCAGATGACAGGACGTGGGTGGTGGAGACAGGCAGTCCGAAGTGGTCGGCGGCGCCGATGGTGACCATGGCGACGACTTCGGCGGCGCCGCCCTGGCCGTAGGTCAGGTGCGTCTTGCCGATCTTCTCGCCGACCGTGACAACGATCCGCCGCCAGCCGATCATCGTGCCGAGACCGAGGGCGAGCGCAACAGCGACCTTGACCCAGGTGGGGATGAACTTCGTCGCGTTGTCGACGGCCTTGTGATAGGCGGTGACGGCGCCGAGATCCTGCTCTTCCATCGGCAGGAGCTTCTTCTTGTCGATCAGCTTCAGCGCTTCGCCGATCAGGTAGATGTCGTTGCGGACGTTGCCGACCATGTTCTGGGGCACGGCTTCCAGCGTCGGGAAGGCGGCGACCTCCTGGCTGGTCTGGTGAATGAACTGCTGCAGCGACGGCGTCGTTGCGTCGTTCCAGGTCCTCGTCTTGACGGCATCCGAGACGGCGGCCTTGGCATCGGAAACGGTGATGCCTGGCTTGACGTATTTTCCAAGCGCTGTCTCGACCTGTGCCGAAGCAGACTTGTAGGCCTCGAGGTAGTTGACATCAGGCGTGCGGTTGAGGGCGAAGGCGGTGGGAACGAGACCGATCAAGATCAGCATGATCAGGCCCATGCCCTTCTGGCCGTCGTTGGAACCGTGGGCGAAGCTGACGCCGGTGCACGTGAAGATCAGCAGGCCGCGTATCCAGAGCGGTGGGGGCCTGTTGGTCTTCGGTTCTTCATAGAGCGCCTTGTTCTTGATGAAGAGCTTCATGGCGAGCAGCAGAATGGCGGAGAAGCCGAAGCCGATCACCGGCGAGATCAGCAGCGACAGGCCGATATTGGTCGCCTGGGACCAGTCCACACCGCTCGTCGCGCTGCCGGCGGGCGCCATGAACTGGTTGGCAAGGCCGACACCGATGATCGAGCCGACCAGCGTGTGGGAACTCGACGACGGCAGGCCGAGATACCAAGTGCCGAGGTTCCAGATGATTGCGGCGCTCAAGAGCGCGAAGACCATGGCAAGGCCGGAGCCCGATCCGACCTGGAGGATGAGCTCGACAGGCAGCAGCGCCAAAATGCCGAAGGCAACGGCGCCGGAGGAGGTCAGAACGCCGAGAAAATTGAAAAAGCCGGACCAGATGACAGCAAGTTCCGCAGGCATGGAGCGGGTATAGATGACGGTTGCCACCGCGTTGGCGGTATCGTGGAAGCCGTTGACGAACTCGAAGCCGAGGGCGATCAGCAGCGCCAAGCCGAGAAATATCCATGGAACGGCGGAGGCGGAGGTCAGATCGCGGCTGAGGGCGTAACCCACATAGCCGAGGCCGCCGAGAAGGACGACCGCGATCAGCGGGAGGAACCACTTGCCCGAGCCGTTGGCCTTGTCCAAGGGATGGGCCACGCCGCTCTGGGTGTGGTCTGCGCTCATATCCACCATAACTGCACTCCGGCTGCAATAATTACCAATCGTCAATAAGGCGGCTGTGTGAAGGTCTGGTGACGCGCGGTGTTTGCAGAGGGGTGGCGTGGGCATAGGCGGACGGAGGCTGATCTGTCACATTCCTGTCGCCATCTCCTGTTCCAGTCTGTTCGGCCAACCAAGGAAACGCTCAAATGTCCGATCATCAAGACCAGCTTCGCCGTATCAAAGACGAAATTGCCGACAGCTTCGATGAAGAGCTGGAAATGCAGATGGAAGAGGATCGGCTCGACGAACTTGTTGCCGAAGGCATGATAGAGCCGGCCGAAGCAACGCTCGAGCGCAAGGTCTACTTTCGCGAGCTCTTCCGTCTGCAGCATGAACTGGTGCGGCTTCAGGACTGGGTTCAATACAAGAAGCTAAAAGTCGCGGTCATTTTCGAAGGCCGCGATTCCGCCGGCAAGGGTGGCGCCATCAAGCGTGTGACGCAGCGTCTCAATCCGCGCGTCTGCCGTACCGTCGCCCTGCCCGCTCCAACCGAGCGCGAGCGCAGTCAGTGGTACTTTCAGCGTTATGTGGCGCATCTCCCGACAGCGGGCGAAATGGTGCTGTTCGACCGCAGCTGGTACAACCGTGCCGGCGTCGAGCGGGTGATGGGCTTCTGCACCCCAGACGAGCTGGAGGAGTTCTTCCGTTCGGTGCCAGAATTCGAGCGCATGCTCGTCCGATCCGGCATCATCCTGATCAAATACTGGTTCTCCATCACCGA
>Ga0070670_100000467_pt1 | contig 32782 bp, 33 predicted proteins | sample KBSS63metaG_FD_64665 | JGI IMG/M metagenome (GOLD analysis project Ga0070670, IMG submission 64665) | Switchgrass rhizosphere microbial communities from Kellogg Biological Station, Michigan, USA - KBS S6-3 metaG | ecosystem: Host-associated > Plants > Roots > Rhizosphere > Soil ... | reverse complement strand
AGCGACGAGTTGGGCCGGGCCATCGGGTCATCTCGGTCGCTTCAGTCCAGTTTCTTCGGTGCCCGCTGTCAGGCAAAGTCGTACACGCCTGTCGCCCGAACCGGCGAACTGCCCGGTCGGCACTCTTCATTTCCGGCCACCGCCGCAGCGCCGACGCCCGACGATGGCGGCCGAAACGGCCACGCCCCCTTTCTTCTCCCCTTCTCGTGACAACCGGATACAGATGATCGAACGCGACGACCTGGTGTACGTCGCCGGCCACCGCGGCATGGTCGGCTCGGCACTCGTACGCTGCCTGTCCGGACGCGGCTACCGCCAGCTGCTGACGCGAAGCCGCGCCGAACTCGACTTGCTCGACCAGCGTGCCGTGTATGCGTTCCTGGCCGAGCAGCGGCCGCGATACGTGTTCGCCGCTGCGGCGCGGGTCGGCGGCATCCAGGCCAACGACTCGCTGCGCGCCGACTTCCTGTTCGAGAACCTGCAGATCGCCGCCAACCTGATCCAGGGCGCGCACCTGGCGGGAATCGAGCAGCTGATGTTCCTGTCGTCGAACTGCATCTATCCGCGCGAGTGCGAGCAGCCGATGGCCGAGAGCGCGCTGCTCACCGGCGCGCTCGAGCCGACCAACGAGCCGTACGCGATCGCCAAGATCGCGGCGATGAAGCTGTGCGAGAGCCACCAGCGCCAGCACGGCCGGCGCTACGTCAGCGTCATGCCAGCGAGCCTGTACGGTCCGAACGACAACTACGAGCCGGGCGCCAGCCACGTCCTGCCCGCGCTGCTGCGCCGCACCCACGACGCCGCCGCAAGCGACGCCGACGAGCTCGTCGTCTGGGGCAGCGGCACGCCGCGGCGTGAATTCCTTCACGTCGACGACCTGGCCGAGGCCTGCGTGATGCTGGCCGAGAGCGGCTACGAAGGCGCCCCGCTCAACATCGGCTCGGGCAGCGACGTCTCGATCCGCGATCTGGCGGGCATCGTCGCCGACGTCGTCGGCTTTCGCGGCAGGCTCGTCTTCGACGCCAGCAAGCCCGACGGCATCGCTCGCAAGCTCCTCGACTCGTCGCGCATCGCCGCGCTCGGCTGGCAGCCGAAGACTCGCCTGCTCGAAGGCCTGCGCCGGACCTACGCCAGCGCGCCCTTTCGCTCCTGAGCCGGTCGCGAAGGGGCGAACAGGCCCGCGCCTGGCGGCCTATTCGGCACATCGCCGAGGCCGCCGACGCCCGAACATCTGCGCCGATGAGGAGCGGCGACGAATGATCCAGATGTACCCCAAGGCGGTCGTGCTGACCAACCGGCACCCGTTCGGCGGCACCGAGATGATGGCGCAGAGCCTGGCAAGCGCGCTCGATGCCAACGGCTACGACAGCCACATCGTCAGCATCCACGACCAGACCTTCCAGAACCTCGGCGCGCTGCTCAAGGACCCGCAGGTCGCGCTCTTGATGACGACCGGAACGCTGCCGTTGCAGATCTCGGTCGGCGGCGTGCCGATCTGGCGCGCGGTCGCGCCGGAGGTCCAGTTCATCACCTACGTCATCGACGCCTGGCCGTACGACGCGGTCCGGGTCGAGGCGTGCCGTCAGTACCTCGGCGACTGGCTGAAGACGCCGAACCTGCATCTCGCCTCGCTCGAAGCCAACGACGCGCGCCTGATCGGGCCGCGCGCGCACTACATGCCGAGCGGCGCCTATCCCGCGCCACGCCGGCGCGGGCCGAAGCTGCACCCCGGGCGATTGCTCGTCTGGGCCTCGGCGAACAAGGAGCTCGCCGTGACGCCGGTGCACGACGGCTTCGAGCAGACGATCGCCGCCAACAACGTCTGGGCGCTCGACGAGCGCCGGATCGCCCGCGTCGCCGAGGCGCTGCGCACGACCCGCGTCGTGCACGGCCTGAGCGCGATCGCGACCGCGCTCGAGGAGCCGCTCGAAGAGGTCGTCCTGCCGGGTGCGCTGGTGGCCCTGTGCGCGATCGACTCTTGCCTGAAGCGCTATCGCCGGGTCAAGGTCGTGCAGGCGCTGAAGGGCCTGCCGGTCGACGTCTACGGCGAGAACTGGCAACAGCACGTCGGCGCCACACCGTCGTTTCGCCTGCTGACGCCGAACCCGAACCACAACCACGCGTTCAGCCACCTGTGCCAGCACTACGCCGGCCTGGTCAACTTCGATCCCAACTTCGGCCACGGCACGAACGAGCGCGCGGTCTCGGCGCTGGCGCTCGGCATTCCGATCGCCAACAACCACAACGTGCGCACCGACGCCAGCGTCGGCTGCATCCCGTATCACTTCGACGACGCCTCGATCCGCGCCGCGGCCGAGCAGCTCCTCGCCTGGCGCGGCGAGGTGCCGCTCGACGCCGGCCATGCGTGGGAATACCTCGTCGGCCGGCTGCTCGGCGAGATCGCCGCCGAGGCCGCCGACGCGCCGCCGGCGGTGCTCTCGACCGCGCCGCGCCTAGCGACGACCCGCGACCCGGCACTACTCGGCGCCTGATCCCCTCACTCTTTCAACCCGTCCTGTCATGACCGAAGCCCTCGCCGAACGCGCCCTCGACTCGCTGCGCAACCTCGAGCAGTTGCGAAACACCGAGCCGACGCAGACGATCGCTGTCCTCGCCGAGGCGAAGGTCAGCTACTTCGCGACGATCGAGGCGTACCGCCGCCTGGGAATCGCGCCCGCCGACTACCTCGGGCCGATCTGGGCCAACAACCTCGAGCGGCACCTGGTGCCGAACATCCGCCAGTGCCAGAGCGTCGAGCAGGCGATCGCCTACCTCAACGACAAGGCGTTCTACGACTTCAGCTGCGGCGAGCCCTACCTCACGCCGTCGCTGTCCTGGCGGCTCGATTTCCTGGCGAGCCGCTACGGCTGCGCCGTCGACGAGCTGCCGGCCGAGCTGTGCGAGTCGCCGTTCGTGTTGCAGAAGCACTGCAAGCGCCTCGGCTCGCGCCTGATCAGCTCCGACTTCTTGAACCGGCTCGCCTGGGTCTGCCGGCTCGAGCGCACGCTCGCGTTTCCGGAGCAGCCGTTCACGATCCTCGAGGTCGGCGGCGGCTTCGGCGCGCTCGCGCGCGTGTTCCGGCTGGTCTACCCGCAGTCGCGGCACGTCGTCGTCGACATCCCGGAGAGCCTGTTCTTCCAGCACGCGTTCCTAAAGGGCAGCTTCCCCGACGCGCGCCACCAGTACATCAGCGGTGCCGACGAGGTCGTCGACGAGAGCGCCGACTTCGTCTACGTCCCGAACTGCTTCGCCGGCGTGCTGAAGGAGCGCGAGTTCTTCCTCGCCGTCAACACCAACTCGTTCGGCGAGATGCCCGAGGCGGCGTCGTCGCGCTGGCTCGACCTGATCGAGCGCGAGACGCGGACCGAGAACATCTTCTTCCTCAACCGCTTCCTCAACCGCATCACCCAGCCGATGCTCGAGACCCGTCACGGCCACTCGAGCTGGAGCTTCATGCTCGGCGAAGGCTGGGCGATCCACGAATGGGAAGTCGACCCGGACTACGAGCGCTGCCCCTATTTCCAGACGACGCTGACGCGCAACCTGCACATCGTTGCCAGCCGCGGCACCCTCGGCGAGGCGGGAATGCAGGCGCTGAAGGCGCGCGGCGACAACATCCGCCTCGAGGACTGGAGCCTGCGCCCAGGCTGGGACGACTTCAAATTCAAGGCCGGCGCCGACTACCCGCCGCTGATGAGCCGGGCCGATCTCGAGCTGACGCCCGACCTGACCAAGACCGGCACGCTCTACGCGCTCTGGTCGCTGATGCGCCTGACGCGCGATCCGCAATGGTTCGCGATGCTGATCGGCTACCTCGACTACCTCAACGGCCAGCAGGCGGAGGTCTTCTTCGAGGAGATCCCGACGCTGATGCAGATGCGCGCCCTGCTGCCCCAACCCTGAGGCCTCGACCATGCGCTTCTACATCCACAGCGGGAACCACGACAGCCAGCACGGCATCGGCGACACCGTGCTGTTCCTGAAGAACGCGATCCAGGACTGCGGCCACACGGCGTGCATCTCGCACACCGTGGTTCCGGGCCACGTCAACATCGTGATGGAGCACTTCGTCAAGGAACACCACCTGAAGAACCTGCTCGAAGGTCACGCCAAGGGCGCGCGCTTCGTCATGATCGGCACCGAGCCGATCGTCGGCGGCACCTTCAACGGCGGCATCGACGCCAGCCACTGGCACTACAGCAACACCGACTACTGGCGCGTCCGGTTCGAGTCGTTCAAGGCAGCGCTGACGATCACCGACACGGTCTGGGTGCTGGCCGAGAGCATGCTGCCGGGCTACTCCGAGCTGTTCCCGAAGGCGCCGGTGCGCTTCCTGCCGCACGGCTACGTCGACGACTTCGCAACCGTGCGCCAGCGCCCAGAGGAAGAGCGCGACATCGACTTCTACTTCTCCGGCTCGCTGACCGAGCATCGCAAGCAGATCCTGGCCACGCTGCACCGGACGCACAAGGTCGTCCTCGACGACGCCAACTCGCCCGAATACCTGCGCCAGGACCATCTCTCGCGCGCCAAGGTCTGCCTGTCGCTGCGCCTGTCGCCCCAGAACGTGATCCCGTCGGTGTCTCGCATGCACCATCACCTGCAGAACAAGAGCTTCCTGCTGCAGGAGAAGTACGCCCTCGACGGCCCGCTCGACCCGTTCGTGATGCACGCGCCGGCCGACGACTTCGTCCCCTGGGCGCTGGCCGCCCTCGACATCCCCAACCGGCGCGAGATCGCCGAGGCGGGACATCAGCGCTTCAGGCAGACGCTGCCGATGTCGCGGTCGATGGCGCCGTTGCTCGACGAGGTGATCGAGCGTGTCGCATCCCTGTCGAATGAGACGGCACTGGCTGCGTAGCCGGCCGACCAGAAGACACAGACGTTGAGGAAACCGGCACGCGGCTTCGCCGCTCGAACCTGCGCCTGCAACGCCCTCAGTCGCCGAGAATCTTCCGCTTCAAGCGAATCGTCGCCATGTTCTCGACGTTCGCCCGCTCCTGCGCCCCGAACTTCTCGCCCACCAACGCAAGATAGCTCGGATCGCTGAAATAGCGCTGCCAGGCGGCGTCGCGGAAACGCAGCACATCGTCAGCGCCCACATGCCGCGTGGCAAGTGGCTCGCAGTCGTACGACAGGAAGCCGTAGCCAGCGTAGCTCTCGGGCAGCTTCCAGCCGTTGCGAACCGCCTGGCGGTACATCGGGCTTCCCGGCAGCGCCTGGCACGGGTACATGTTGGCCATCTCGGTGTTCAGCTCCAGCGCCAGGTCGAGCGTCTGCTGCATCGTCTCGAGCGTGTCGTCGGGAAAGCCGAAGATGTAGTTGCTGATGACGTTGATGCCGGCGCCTCTAACGGTGCCGCAGACGTCGCGGATGTTGACCTCCTGGAACGAGCCCTTCGAGACTTCCTTCCTCACCATCTGGCTGCCGGCCTCGATGCCGAGGGCGAGCCAGCCGATGCCGGCGCTCCTGAACAACTCGAGCGCCGCGGGCCGCACCGTGTCGACGCGCGAGTAGGCCCACATGCGCAGGCCCAGGTCGCGCTCGACCACCTGCTGCAGCAGCGGCTCGTAGTAGCGCTTATTGAGGAAGAACATCTCGTCGCTGATGCGAACCGTCTGGCAGCCCATCCGCGCCAGCTTCTCGAGCTCGCCGGCGATCAATGCCGAGCTCCAGAAGCGCATCCCGCGCGAATTGGCGGCGTGGATCTCCTCGCCGTTGTCGCTGCGGTTGACGATGTTGATCATGCAGAAGTCGCAACCGAAGTTGCAGCCGAGCGAGGTGTAGACCGCCGCGAACGGCGTGCGCTTGGCGTGGTCGAAGCCGGCGTGCCAGAAGTGGGCGCGGTAGAGGTCGAGCGGCTTCGCCTTGTACGGCAGGAGGTCCCAGGCGTAGCCCGGCAGGTCCTCGTCCATTCGCTCCTGCGGCACGACCGCTTGCGGCTGGTTGAGCCAGAGCACCGGCCGGCCGTCGCGGTCGCGCTTCTTGTAGCCGATGCCGTCGACCTTGGCGACGTCGCTCGCGAGGTTGCCGCGCAGCAGGTTGTGCAGCGCGTAGACCCCTTCGTTGAGAAAGACGATGTCGACGAACGGCAGCGCCAGCACCTCGCGCGGCAGCGCGCTGGTGTGCGAGCCGACGAAGGCGATCGTCTGCTCGGGCAGCTCGGCGTCGAGCTGACTGGCGAGCAGCGTCGCGCCGATCATGCTGGTCGTTCCCGAGTTAGGGTTCTGGCCGTAGACGACGAAGACGACCAGGCGCGGCTTGAGCTCGCGCACGCGCGCGACGGCCGCCTCGAGCGAGAGCTTCTCGGCGTCGCAATCCATGATCGCGGCGCCGAAGCCCTTGGCGCGGCACGACTGGGCGAGCAGCAGCGCCCAGGTCGGCGGCTCGATCGCCGAGTAGGTCGCAGCCAAGCCCTGGTACGCCTGCGTCGACGAATCGGGATTGACGAACAGGACGTCGAGCGCGCGCCCGGAACTTGCCCTCCCTGCTGCGGCGGCGACCGGCTCAGACATTGCCGAAGCGCGTGTTCTTGAGCATCGCGAAGCCCTTGATCAGCTCGCCGATGCCGGCGTCGAGCGAGGTCGCCGTCTTGAACCCGGTGCTCTCGATCTTGGCGTTCGAGACGATGTAGTTGCGCTGGTCCGGGTCCTTGCCGACCGGCGCATCGAGGAAGACGAACTCGGGCAGCTGCGCCTGGATCCGCTCGCACAGCTCGCGCTTGGAGACGTTGGCCTCCGACAGGCCGACGTTGTAGATCTGGCCCCTCATGCGCTCGAAGTGGGCGATGCCATGCATGAAGACGCGGGCGACGTCGCGCACGTGGACGTAGTTGCGCTTGAACGTTCCCTCGAACAGGACGACGAAACGGTCATGCACCGCGCGGTAGGTGAAGTCGTTGACGAGCAGGTCGAGGCGCATCCGCGGCGCCATGCCGAACACTGTCGCGAGGCGAAAGCTGACCGCGTTCTCGCGTGCCATCAGTTCCTTCTCGACCGCGACCTTGTCCTTGGCGTAGGTCGAGATCGGCTTGAGCGGCGACTCCTCGGTGCAGAAGTTGCTCTCGTCGCCGCTGCCGTAGGCGCTGTTGGTCGTCGGCATCAGGACGCGCTGCTCGCGCGACAGGCGCTTCAGCATCGCCGTGATCGCGTCGTGGTTGATCGTCTTCGCGCCGACCGGATCGGCGTTGCACATCGGCGCGCCGACCAGCGCCGCAAGCGGGATCACGATCTCGGCCTTTTTCAGCAGCGGGGCGATCGTCTCCTCGACCCGGATGTCGCCCTTGACGACATTGAACTTCGGGTCGTGGCAGACGTGGTTCAGGCTCGTCTGGCGAAACATGAAGCTGTCGATGACGGTGACACGGTGGCCGGCCGCGAGCAGCTCGGGGACGAGGATCGAGCCGAGGTAGCCGGCGCCGCCGGTGACGAGGATGTCGTAGGTCATGTCGGAGATTCCAGGGAGTCAGTCGAACAGCGCCGACTCGACGCATTCGCACAGGGTGTGGGCCAGGAGGATGTGCAGCTCCTGGATCGCGCTGGTGGTCGTTCCCGGCGCGAGGATGCAGAAGTCGGCGAGCGCGCGCGCCGCGCCGCCGGCGTGGCCGGTGAAGACCATGCTCGGGATCGCGAGCCGGCGGCATTCCTCGAGCGCCTTCAGGATGTTGGGCGAGTTGCCCGAGGTCGTGACGGCGAGGAAGCAGTCCTTGTCGGTCGCCTTGCCGGCGAGCTGGCGGGAGAACACGTTCTCGAAGCCGTAGTCGTTGCCGATCGCGGTCAGGATCGACGTGTCGGTGGTGAGCGCCTCGGCCGGCAGCGGCGCGCGGTCGCGCGCCAGCCGGCTGACGAACTCGGCCGCGAGATGCTGGGCGTCGGCCGCCGAGCCGCCGTTGCCCGCGATGTAGAGCCTGCCGCCGCGGCGATAGCGGGCGACGACCATGTCGACCGCGCGCGCGAAGCCCGTCAGCGCCGGCGTGTCGGCGAGCAGCTGCTGCTTCGAGGCGATCGACGCGTCGAGGTTGGTGCGGAGGCGGTCAACGGGCGATGGCATGGCGCTGTTCCGAGGCGTTCGTTGGCGGCAGCACGCTGGCGGCGCGGTGGTAGTCGTGCGGTACGCCGATATCGATGAAGTCGCCCGAGGCGACGAGACCTGCCAGGCGCTGTCCCTGAGCGAGCAGGCGCGGCAGCAGGTCGTTCTCAAGCGACGCGGCCTGGCCGGGGGCGAGCCGCCCCGCCTCGAGCGCATCGGGCCGGAACCAATAAACCCCACCGTTCGCGAGCGGCGCCGTGCGCGCGCGCAACGCCGTGATGCGGCCCTCGGCCGAGAGCGCGACGCCCATGTAGCGGGCGGCGTCGTCGTGGCGAAAGAGCGCCAGGCACCAGTCGGCGTCGAGGCTCGCGGCGCGCTCGGCGAGCGCCGCAAGCGAGACGTCGAAATAGGTGTCGCCATTGAGCAGCAGCGCCGGATCGCCCGAGCGCAGCCGGGCCGCGGCGTGGAGCAGTGCCCCGCCGGTGCCCAGCGGCGCCGGCTCGACGGCATAGTCGATCGACACGCCGCGGTAGCGATCGCCGAAGTGGTTGCTGATCGCGACCGCGCGATAGCCGACCGAGAGCACGAAGTGATCGATCCCCTGGCCGATCCAGTGGTCCATCTGGTGCGCCAGGAACGGCCGGCCGGCGACCGGCGCCATCGGCTTGGGCAGATCGGGAACCGCGTCGCGCAGGCGCGTGCCGAGGCCGCCGGCAAGGATGATGGCCGAGGTCATGACGGAGCCGTCCTCAGACGCCGTTGACGATGCCGCAGATGGCATCGATCTCGTCGTCGCGGATGTCGGGGAAGTTGCCGATGTAGAAGCCGTAGAAGTGGACGTGCTCGGTGTTCGGGAACTCGCGGTGGTGGTCGGCCGGGACGATGCCGCGCAGGTACGGCTGGCGCACCTGGTTGCCGCCGCCGGCGCTGCCGCGGCGAAACTCGATCCCGGTCTCGCGCATCGTCGCCATCAGACGCTCGACGAAGTCGTCGTCGGCGTCCTTCATGATCAGGTTGAAGGCGTAGTTGCTGCTGCCCTCGAGCTTGAAGTCGGTCCGGTAGCGCGCCGCGTCGATGCGATTCAGGAAGCGGTGCAGGTTCTTGGTCCGCTGGACGACGTTGGCGTCGAGCCGCTTCAGCTGGCTGCGCCCCATGATCCCGCCGATCTCGGTGTTCCTGACGTTGTAGGCGGGGTGGGCGAAGATGAAGTCGGGATTGAGGTCGGGATACGCGCCGCGCCACCACGCGCGCTCATCGGCGTCGGTCGACTCGCGCACCATGCCGTGACCGCGCAGCATGCGCAGCTGCTGGTACACCCGGTCGTCGTCGGTGCACACCATGCCGCCCTCGATGGTGCTCATGTGGTGCGCGTAATAGAAGCTGAAGTTCGACATCCAGCCGAAACTGCCGAGGCGCTTGCCGCCGTGGGTCGCGCCGTGCGACTCGCACACGTCCTCGATCAGCGGAATGCCCCGCTGGCTCAGGCCGGAGAGCAGCTCGTCGGTCAGGCCGTCGAAACCCTGCACGTGGGTCAGGAAGACAGCACGCGTCTTGTCGGTGACCTTGGTCAGGATCTGGGCCGGGTCCATCGCCAGCGTGCGCGGATCGATGTCGGCGAACACCGGAACGAAGCCGTTCTGCAGCACCGTCGCGATGTCGGAGACCCAGGTCAGCGGCGGGACGATCACCTCGCCGCCCTCGGGATGGCGGATCTTCAGGACCGCCATCGACAGCAGGTTGGCCGACGCGCCGGCGTTGACGAAGACGCTGTGCCTCACGCCCAGCCACTTTGACCACTCGGCCTCGAACGCCGCGCACTGCGGGCCGTTGGTCAGGATCGGGTCGTCGGCTTGCAGGTGACGGATCACCGCGTCGAGGTCTACGCGCAGGATGTTGCTGCGCATCAGGGGGAACTTGGCCATGGCGTCGTCGCGTGCCTTACTTTTCGCCGTAGAAGTCGCCGTGCTCGACGACCAGGGTGCTGCGCCCGTCGTCGCGCAGCAGGGCGCGCTGGTAGGCGGGAAAGATGTCTGCCGGTTCGTCGACGCGGATGATCTCGAGCGTCGTGCACATCGCGCGCAGCGCCTCGGTGTAGTCGCCGACGTGCTGCTGCTGCGGATGCAGCGGCCGCTCCGAGCCGATGCCGGTGCGGACGATCGCCTTGGCGCGAAAGCGGCCGTTCGACATCGCCTGCAGCTTGTCGAGGTGGTTGACGAGCTGGCTGATCGCGCAGAGCAGGAAGTTCCAGCGCGGGAAGATGCTCACCGGCACGGCACCGGCGAGGGCCAGGCCGGTGGTCATTCCCATCTGCATCTCCTCGGCCACCGGCAGCTCGATCAGCCGCTTCCGGTCGACGTCCTTGAGCGTGTTGCTCATCGCCGTCCCGGGAACCGCGACCGCCTGGCCGATGAAGACCGTGCGCGGGTCCTGGGCCAGGAACTCCATCGAGCGCTTGAGCTCGTCGAAATACTTCATGTCGTCGGCAAGCCTCAGAACTGGACGCGGACGCCCGCGCCCGCATGCGGATACTTGGTGGCGTAGCGGTAGTAGTGGACGTACTCGTCGTGCCCGTGCTCGAGTTGCTCGAAGCTGAGGCGCGACTGGTTCCACGCGCTGCGCGTGTCGGTGCAGACCGACTTCTCGTTGTCCTCGACGATGAAGCGGATCGGCAGCCGGTGGTTGCGGCTGTACTTGATCGACTCGTGAGCGATGCCGCTCTCGGCGGTCATCTCGCCCATGAAGCAGTGGACGCGCGCGTCCTCGCCGTTGCGCTGCACCTGCATCGCCGCGCCGACGGCGATCGGCAGCACGCCGCCGACGATCGCCGACGAGTAGATGCGGTGCTTCGGAAAGCAGAGCGAGATCGAGCGCCCGGCGACGATCTCGGCCAGCAGCTCGTCCTCGGGAACGCCCTTGAGCAGGCACTGGTAGTGCGAGCGCCACGAGCAGAAGACCCAGTCGTCCGGGCGGACGTCCTGGAAGACGTCGATCATCTGCTGCTCGTTGCCTGAGTAGAGATGCACCGGAGCGCGGATCGCGCCGCTGTTGAACAGCGTCGCCACGCGGTCCTCGAAGGCGATCAGCTGCGCGGCTGTCGGCAGCGCCGGGCGGCCGGCCGAGTGCACCGGCGCGCTGGCTCGGCGGGCTGCGCGCGGGGCGAGCGTGGAGGTCGACGACGTCATCAATGCAGGCCGTTCGGTTGGTAGAGGACCACGCGGCTGCCGGCTTCGTCGAAGCCGAACGGGACGTGGACGAGGTGCTTGAGGCGCTCCCTGACGCGCGCCTGCAGCTCGGGCTTGACGAACAGGAGCAGAAAGCCGCCGCCGCCGGCACCCAGCAGCTTGCCGCCGATCGCGCCCGCGTCGCGCGCCGCGGCGTAGAGCTGGTCGACCTCGGCGGTCGAGACCTTGGTCGACAGCTCCTTCTTGAGCATCCAGCCGTCGTGCAGGAGCTGGCCGAACTGCTCGATCGGCGTCGTCGCGCCGTGCAGGATCTTCACCGCTTCGTCGACCATCGCCCGCATCCGGTGCAGCTCGCGCTCGCGCCGGCCCATGTTGGCGATCTGGTCCTGCGCCACTTCGGAGGCGATCCGCGACAAGCCGGTGAAGCAAAGCATGAGATGGCTCTGCAGCTCGTCGATGCGACGCCGCGGAATGATCACCGGCGAGACCTGGAAGCCGCCGCAGCGCTTGAACTCGATCCGGTTGAAGCCACCGAACGCCGCCGCGACCTGGTCCTGCGAGCCGACGTTCTCCTTGATCAGATCCTGCTCGATGTGGATCGCGTCCTTGGCGAGCTCGTCCTTGGCGACCAGGCGTCCCTTCATCGCCGCGAGCGCGTGCACCAGGCCGACCGTGAACGAGGAGCTCGAGCCGAGCCCCGAACGCGCCGGCAGGTCGCCGTCGTGATGGATCTCGAGGCCCTGCTCCTGGCGCGCCCACTCGAGCACCGCGCGCACGGCCGGGTGCTTGATCTCGTCCCAGTGGCGAACGTTCTCAATCAGCGAGTAGACGATCCGGTGCTTGAACTCGAAGAACGGCGGCAGGTGCCGGCAGGTGATGTAGCAGTACTTGTCGATCGCGGTCGAGAGCACTTCACCGCCGTGGGCGTTGGCCCAGGTCGGGTAGTCGGTGCCGCCGCCGAAGAACGAGATCCGGAACGGCGTCCGCGTGATGATCATGGGCGTCGCCTCAGGCAGCCAGCCGCGCGCTCGCGGTCGGCGCGACGACGGTCGCGGTCGCGGCGCGGTACATGCGCTCCGGGGCGACGGTGTCGTCGGGGAGGCGCAGATCGGGCTGCAGGGTCCGCGCGGTGGTCCGCTCCTGGGCCGTCGTCTCGACCTTCTTCAGCGTCAGGCGCATGAAGGCGGCTTGCGCGCGGCCGCACGGCTTCAGGTCGATGTCGAGGAAGCTCGACGTGGCGATGGCAAATCGGTGCTCGAACCAGCCGAGGTACCAGAACCAGTCGGTGTAGTAGAGCCACGAGTTCTCGTTCATCGCCCGTACATGGGTCGGGTCCTGCCAGGCGGTCGGCGCACCCTCGTAGGGGACCTCGACCTGCATCTCGGCGCCGGTCCTGAGCAAGGCCAGGCAATTCGTCATCAGCGTCGGCAGATTGGCGACGTGCTCGAGGACGTTGTTGGCGTTGATCAGCGCGACGCTGCCGACTTCCAGGCGAACCTTGCCGACGACCGGCGACGCGGCCTGGTACGGCAGGCTCAGCGGGCGAGCGAGATCGAGCACCAGGTCGGGCTCGGCGCGGGCGAGCAGGTCGAGGTTGAGCCAGCCGGGCTTGTAGTCCTTGCCCGAGCCGAGGTTGATCCGCTCGGGCTGCCACGCGGCCATCGGCCGGCGCTCGTGGTGGGCGCCAGCGAAGCCGCATGCGAACGCGAGCAGGTCGGCGTAGGCCTCGATCGGATCGAACTCCTCGAAGCGTTCGAGCGCGCCGCGCGCGACCTCGTAGTACTGCGGCGTCGCGAAGTCCTCGGCGAAGAACTGTTCGAGCTGGGTGCCTTCGAGCCAGAGGACGCAGTCCTCGAACGCCGGATGCGGATGGGTGCGCTCGGTGCGCTCGCAGATCACCGGCGTGCCGAGCGACAGGCAATGGGCGACACGGCACTGCTCGAACCGGCTGGTCTCGTAGAAGTGTGCATTGACGACGGCCTTCGCCTGGCGGATCAGCGAGTCGCGCTCGGCGCCATAGAGCGGCGTCTCGAGCGTACGAACCGTGCGGCCGAGCGCCTGGATGCGATCGAGCCAGGCGCGGCGTCGCTCGTTCATGCTGCCGAAGAAGAGCAGGTCGATCGGCCGCTGCTCGAGAGGCACGGCGTCGGCCGGCTTGAGGTAAGGCGCGTGCAGCAGCGGCACGATCGTCACGTCGTCGGGATGCTGGGTGTAGGCGGCCGGGTTCTCGGGGTCGTAGTCGACGACCGCCGACGACCCGAGCAGGCGCAGGTAGTCGGGCGGTACCCGGGCGCCGCCGTCGCCAAGCTGCTCGAGGTTGACGATGACCGTGGCGAAACGCTCGCGCAGGCCGGCATCGAAGCCGAGGTGGGCGCCGAAGACGAGGTTGACGGCGTCATGGCGCAGCCGGTTCTTGGCCAAGCTGACCTCGGCGCCGAGACGCCTGAACTGATAGCGGAAGTAGCGCGCCTGGTCGAGCAGGCCGAGCGAGTGCACGTAGCCGAGCGGCTGCTGGATGCACAGATGGATGTTCGGGAGCTTCGTCATCGCGCGCCTCTGGGTCGAATCGGTGGTCGAGCGCAGCGCGCCCCTCGCCAGGAAGCTTAGGTGGCGCCCTGGGCGGCGAAGGCCCGATCAACGCCGTCATTGCTCGGCAATTGCGCGTGCTCGCCGGCGACCGTGACGCCGTCGTCGGGGTCCGCCCCGGCGGCCGCGATCGGCGCGGGTGCCTCGCCGGCGACGGCCCGCGACCACATCCGCAGGTACAGCGCCTCGATGCCGCGAGCGAAGCGCGCGCCATCGAACAGCGGACTGGTCGCGCGCTGACCCATCAGGTGCTCGCGGAGCGCCGTGCGCCGCTGCGGATCGGCAGCGAGCGCAACCGTGGTCGAGAGGTAGCCGGCGACGTCACTGCAGGCGAGCTCGTCGAGTTCGACGGCACTGAGCAGGCTCGCCGCGACTCGTTGCGCGAACGTCCGCCCGCGCAGCGTGACGACCGGAACGCCGACCCAGAGCGCCTCGCCCGCGGTCGTGTGGGCGTTGCACGGCCAGGTGTCGAGGAAGACATCGGCACGGGCCAGCCGGCTGAGGTGGTCCTGCAGCGGCAGGAGCGGCGCGAAGCGCAGGCGCCCGGCGTCGATGCCGCGTTCCTTCGCCGCGGCGACGAGGGCGGCCTGGACATTGACGTTCCACTGCAGCAGCCAGAGCAGCGAGCCCGAGATCCGGTGCAGCAGCTCGCACCAGGTGTCGAAGACTTGGGCCGAGATCTTGTACGACTGGTGGAACGCACACAGGACGAAGGCATCGTCGGGCAGGCCCCATTGGGCGCGGCTCGCGGGCAGCGGCAGCGCACGCCTGGAGTCGTTCGGCTGATAGCAATGCGGCAGCTGGGCGATCTGCTCGCTGAAATGCGCCGCGTCGGCGAGCGGCGCGACCACGGCGTCGCCAATGAAGTAGTCGATGTAGGGCGCGCCGCTCGTTCCGGGAAAGCCGAGCCAGCCCACCTGGAGCGGCGCCGGCCGCTGCGCCAGCACCGGCAGCAGCGTGTCGTGGGTGGCGCCCTTGAGATCGACCAGGATGTCGATGCCGAGCTTCCTGATGCGCGCCGCGATCTGCTCGAAGCCGAGTCCGCGCAGCTCCTCGAAGTGCTCGCTCGCGGCGACCACGCGCTGGCGCAGCGCCGTCTTGTCGTCGCGGCCGGTCGAGAGCAGCGTCACCTCGAAGCGCGAGCGGTCGTGGCACTCGAGCATCTCGACCAGCAGCTGGCTGGTGGCGTGCTGGTGGAAGTCGGCCGACAGGTAGCCGATGCGCAGGCGGCCGTCGTGGCGCCGCGCCGCTCGCCGCGGCAGCGGCGGGTACATCGCGGCAACGTGCAGGGCGTAGTGGCGCGCGACCTCGAGCTGCTCCAGCGGGTCGTCGACGAGCACGGCGTGGCTGAAGACACCGGTCTCCACCGGCGTGCCGGGGGCCAGCGCCCGAACCGCACTGCGCAGCTCGGCCATGCCCTCGTCGGCAGCGCTCCAGCGGCACGCCTCGCGCTCGAGGAACACCAACTGCGCCCGCGCAGCGAGCTCGCTGCTGCCGAGGCCGAGGACGATCGCGGTGCGAACGCATTCGGCGGCCTCGGCCTTGAGGCCGAGCTCCTTGAACGACATGCCGAGGCGAAAGTGCGAGAGCGCGTCGTCCATCTTCAGCGCCAGCGCGTCGAAGAACGAGCGAATCGCGTCCTCGTGGCGGTTGCAGCGCTGCAGCGCAACCGCGAGCGAGACGTGGTGGTCGCTGTCACGAGCGACATCGGGTGGAAGCGCCCGCAGACACTCGACCGCCTCGGCGGCACGGCCAAGGCCGAGCAGCGCATGCGATTCGAGCAGATAGGCGGTCGCGCTGCGCGGCATGCTCGCGCGCAGGCCGCGGGCACGGCGCGCCGCATCGCCGGCGCGACCGGACTTGATCAGCGCATGGGCCGCATGCAGCGCGTAGGCCGGATCGCCGTGCAGCGCCGCTGCCTGCTCGAACGCCTGCGCCGCGAGCGGCCACTGCTCGCGCAAGGCGTGGCTCTGGCCGGCCTGCCAGCGACGATGGGCGCGGGCCTGCGCCGAAGACGGAGCGGGAGCAGCAGGAGTCGGAAGCGCAAGCGCCATGTCGGTGACGTCGGGCGCAACGCGCACGCGTCGTCGCCTCGGGAATCGATGACGACGAGGTTAGGCGGTGCGCGTCCCGGCGAAGCGCCGAAATGCGGCCGGTCTGGGCGCCAGTTCGTCACGCCCCGCTGACGGGGCGCCGCGGCGTTCAGCCGCCCTGGCGCAGCGTCGCGGCGCGCTCGCGCCAGTGACGCGCCTCGGCCTCGTGGCCCAGGCTCTCGTGCATGAGCGCGAGGTTCTGCGCAGGCAGATAGCTGCCGCGGCCGCGAACACTGTCGATGAGTTGCGGCTGCTCGCCGATCTCGAGCGCGCGCAGCCAGCTCGACTCGATCAGCGGCAGCAGCTCGCCGGCGCGCGCGGGCGTGCTCGCGGCGCAGTCGAGCAGGAGATCGCCGAGGGTGAAGAAGAAGTCGGGCGAGCCCTGCCAGTGCGGCAGCTCGGCCTCGGCGAGGGCGACCGCAGCGTCGTGGCGACCGAGCTTCTTCAAAGTGAAGAGCGTTCGCACGACCAGATCGTGGCGCCAGGCATCCTCGCCCGCGGTGGCGTCGAGCGCGCCGAGGTAGTGTTCGGACGCGGCCTCGAACTGCGCGCGAACCTCGAGGTCCTTGCCGAGCTGGTAGCGAAGATAGGCGTCGCCGGGATTGGCCTGGAGCGCGAGCTTCAGCAACTGCTCGTTGCGACCCGCCTTGCGTGTCTTTTGCGCGTCGCGATAGCCGTCGTGCCCGACCACCAGAGACAGGCGCCGGCGCGGCAACGACGCGACCGGCTGCTCGTGGACCCGACCCGCGTATTGAACGCCGCGGGGCAGGATCCGCGGCAGCCAGCTCGGCGCATGGCCGACGGTGCCGTCGCCGGCGTCGAACTCGCTCGCAACGCTGATCTGGCCGATGAAGCCGGGAGCGTTGCAGCGCAGCGCGGCCAGCGACTCGGCGCCGGCGCTGATCCATTCGTCGGCGTCGAGGACCAGCCGCCAGGGAGCTTCGGTCAGCGCCAGCGCCGCGTTGCGAGCCGCGGAGAAATCGTCGGTCCACGCGAAGCGGTCGACTCGCGCGCCGAGGCGGCGCGCGATCTCCGGCGTCGCGTCGTGCGAGCCGGTGTCGACGACGACCGCCTCGTCGACCCAGGGCAGCGCGCTCGCGAGACAGCGCTCGAGGCAGCGCGCTTCGTCGCGAACGATCATGACCAGGGCGATTCGATTCATGCGGTGCGCCGCGTGTGACCAAAGGTTATTTCAAGTCGCTGCAACGACGGCCGAAGATCAAAACACCAGCGCCCGGGACAGATAGCGTGATCAACGCAACCATTCGGCCTCTTCTCACCCCTTCGGGCGCCGATCGTCTCGGGGCTTTCGCACACCGCACGAGGTTTGCCCTCAAGTTCAGAAAGTCCGGCTCGATAACCCAGCCAACGTACCCAGGAAGTAGGGGTTCGTGGTCCGGTTAGCCGGCCGAAGGTGAGGCAGTCGATTGCTGCCGGACACAACGGTTGACTAGCGCGGGCGGTGCCGATGGACGTGATCGCGGTCGCGGACATCGGCAGGCAACGGAGGCGTCGGGGCTTGCTTCGATGCAACCGCGTGTAACGCCGGCGGCTAGGCCGGGAGTCATCAACCTTAGGAGTTCTTTCAATGCCACTGACGATCAACACCAACCTGCAGTCGCTGAACGCGCAGCGGAACCAGGCGACGAACTCGTTGTCGCTCGGCACCTCGATCCAGCGCCTGTCATCGGGCCTGCGCATCAACTCGGCCAAGGACGACGCCGCCGGCCTGGCGATCGCCGACCGGATGAACGCGCAGATCCGCGGCCTCAACGTCGCCATCCGCAACGCCAACGACGGCATCTCGCTGGCGCAGACCGCGGAAGGCGCCTTGGCGACCGTGACCGACGCGCTGCAACGTATGCGTGAGCTTGCGATCCAGGCGCAGAACGGCACCAACGGCACCAGCGACCGCGCCAACCTCGACACGGAATACCAGGCACTGTCCTCGGAAATCACCCGGATCGCGGCGCAGACCAAGTTCAACGGCATCGCGATCGTCGGCGCCAGCGCCGGCGCTCAGGTGTTCCAGGTCGGCGCCAACAACGGCGACACGCTGTCGATCACGACGACGCAGGTCACGACCGTCGCCGGCGACCTGACCACGTCGGCCAACGCCTCGACCGCCGTGGCCGCGCTCGACACCAAGCTCGACGCGATCACGACCAACCGGGCGACCTACGGCGCCGCGATGAGCCGCTTCGGCTTCGCGATCGCCAACCTGCAGATCTCGAGCGAGAACCAGACGGCGGCCCGCGGCCGGATCATGGACGCCGACTTCGCCATGGAAACCGCGAACCTGTCGCGGGCCCAGGTGCTGCAGCAGGCCGGAACAGCGATGATCGCGCAAGCCAACGCGATGCCGCAGCAGGTGCTCGCGCTGCTGCGCTGATCACCGCGCCTCGGCGCACTTCCAGGCCGCCCCTCGGGGCGGCCTTTTCATTTCCGACTCCGAATTGGCGGGTCGAAGCGAGCCACTTCGCGCGACCGGCGGGCTCAAGTCGGCGAAAAAATGGCGCACAGGCCGCATCTTCATCGGCCCTTGACCGGCGCTTCTGCCGGAAGTCATTCTTTCCCTCAGGAGTGCCCGCATGCCACAGACCATCAACACCAACCTGCAGTCGCTCAACGCGCAGCGCAACCTCACGACCTCGCAGGCCTCGCTCTCGACCTCGGTCCAGCGCCTGTCGTCGGGGCTGCGCGTCAACTCGGCCAAGGACGACGCCGCCGGCCTGGCGATCGCCGACCGGATGAACGCGCAGATCCGCGGCACGACGGTGGCGATCCGCAATGCCAACGACGGCATCTCTCTGGCGCAGACCGCAGAAGGCGCGCTCGCCACCATGACCGACGCGCTGCAGCGGATGCGCGAACTGGCGGTGCAGGCGCAGAACGCCACCAACGGCACCAGCGACCGCGGCAACCTCGACACCGAGTACCAGCAGCTGTCTCAAGAAATCACCCGCATCGCGACCCAGACCAAGTTCAACGGCCAGGCGATCGTCAGCCCGGCAGGCGCCGGTGCCCAGGTGTTCCAGGTCGGCGCCAACAACGGCGACACGCTGACCGTCACCACCGTCGGCGTCACCACAGTCGTCGGCGACCTGACCACCCAGACCAACGCCTCGACCGCGCTCGCCGCGATCGACGCCAAGCTCGACGTCATCACCACCAACCGCGCCACCTACGGCGCGGCGATGAGCCGCTTCGGCTTCGCGATCGCCAACCTGCAGATCACGGGCGAGAACCAGACCGCGGCGCGCGGCCGGATCATGGACGCCGACTTTGCGATGGAGACCGCGAACCTGTCGCGGGCGAACATCCTGCAACAGGCCGGCAACGCGATGGTGGCCCAGGCCAACGCCCTGCCGCAGCAGGTGCTGCAGTTGCTGAAGTAAGCACGCCCGACGACGGGAAAGGGCTCAAGTCGCGGGCCGCCCGGCCGAGATTGACGCATCGGCCGGCATCTGAGCGGCCGCTGCGCCGTGGCGGCCAAACCCGCCTTCCCGGGCGCGTTGCGGGCGCTGAGCGCGCTCCCGTCAGTGGATCAAGAGGAGCTGCCCATGGCAAACGTGAGTTCGGCGGGAATCGGCAGCGGCCTCGACGTCAACTCGATCGTGACCCAGCTGATGGCGATCGAGCGCCAGCCGCTGACCGCGCTCGAGCAGAAGGCGACGACGATCCAGAGCACGGTCTCGGAATACGGCAAGATCAAGAGCGCCGTCTCGGCCCTGCGCGACCTCGCCTCCAAGCTGGCGAGCACCACGACGTGGGCCCAGACCACGGCGGCGGCGTCGAACACCGCGGTCACCGCGACCACCAACGCCAACGCGATCCCGGGCGCCTACACCGTCGAGGTGCAGACGCTGGCGAGCGCGCAGACGCTCGCGACCGGCGTCCAGCCGGCGACCGCGACCGTCGGCGCCGGCACCCTGCACATCGAGCTCGGCACCTGGGGCACCGGCCAGACGACGTTCACCCCCAAGACCGGCGCCGCTGCGGTCGATGTCGCGATCGCCGCGACCGACACGCTGAGCGACGTGCGCGACAAGATCAATGCGTCGGGTGCCGGCGTGACGGCGATGATCATGACCGACGCCACCGGCTCGCGCCTGCTCCTGCGCTCGAGCGCGACCGGCGCCGACAGCGGCTTTCGCACCAGCGGCGTCGCGCCGCTGTCGTTCGATCCGTCGGCCGGCGTGACGACGATGACCCAGACCCAGACCGCCACCAACGCCGCGGCGACCGTCAACGGCCTGGCGGTGTCCTCGGCCAGCAACACGCTCGGCAACGTCGTCGACGGCCTGACGTTGACCCTGACCGCGGTCACGACCGCGCCGGTCAACGTCAACGTCGCCACCGACGCCGCGGCGATCAAGAAGACGATCACCGACTTCGCGGCTGCCTACAGCGCGGTCATCAAGCTGATCGCCACCGACACCAAGTACGACCCGGTCGGCAAGACCGGCGGCATGCTCCAGGGCGACAGTGCCGCGACCGGCCTGCAGCGCCAGTTGCGCACGCTGACCGGATCGACCTCGGCCGCGTCGGCCTTGTTCCCGCACCTCTCGGACCTCGGCCTGCAGGTGCAGGCCGACGGCTCGCTGACGGTCAACGGCACGGTGCTCGACAACGCGCTCAACAACGTCGCCGAGCTGAAGAAGGCGTTCTCCAACTCCGACGTCCTCGACCCGACCAAGGACGGCTTCGGCAAGCGTTTTCGCGTCATCGCCGACTCGCTGCTCGGGGTCGACGGATCGCTGACGACGCGCACCGACGGCCTGGCCAAGCAGCTGCAGCGCAACCAGAAGGACCAGGACGCGCTCAATGCGCGGCTCGACGGCATCGAGAAGCGCATGCGCGCCCAGTACACGGCGCTCGATACCGTGATGGCGCAGCTCAACGGCCAGAGCAGCTACATCACGCAGCAGCTCGCCGCGTTCAACAACAGCAGCAATTCCTAGCGCGTCGGCTGCAGCCGCGGCGGCGCCGCGGCACGGCGCGATGAGCATGACTTTCGCCCCGGGTTTCAGCCGATTCGGCGATTCAAGTCGGCAGGGACGATACCGATATTGAAGGCAAGCCCGACAGGAACTTCGCCCCATGTTCGCTTCCGCTCCCCTCGCCCACCGCAGCCCCGGCGCCTTCGCCGGCGCCTACCGCAAGATCGGCGTCGAGACCGGCGTCCCCGCGGCCTCGCCGCACCAACTCGTGACGATGCTGTTCGACGGCTTCAACGAGTCGGTCGCCCAGGCCAAGCGCGCGCTCCTGTTCAAGGACATCGAGGGCAAGTGCAACGCGATCACCCGGGCCGCGCGGATCATCGACGAAGGCCTGCGCGCTCCGCTCAACGCCGAGGCCGGCGGCGAGCTCGCGGTCCAGCTCAAGGCGCTCTACGGCTACGTCACGCTGCGCCTGACGCAAGCCAACCTGAACAACGACGTCGCCGCGCTCGACGAGTGCGTGCGCCTGATCGAGCCCGTGCGCCAGGCCTGGGTGGCGATCGGCCCGGGCGCCGACAGCAGCGCCGAGGTCCAGTGACATGCCCAGCATCCAACCCGTCGAGGCCCGCATGAACTCGCTCCTGATGAACTACTACGAAGCGATCGAGAAGGCGAGCCAGGACATGCTCGAGGCGGCGCGCGCCGGCAACTGGGACCAGGTGGTCAAGCTCGAAGGGGCGTGCGCGGTGCTGATCGCGCAGCTGAAGAACACCGCCGCGGAGCAGCCGCTGCCGCCCGACGAGGCCGAGCTGAAGTCGCGCCTGATGCAGCGCATCCTGGTCAACGACGCCGAGATCCGCCAGCTCGCCGAGCCCTGGCTCGAGGACCTCGACGACATCCTCGCCGGCCGACCGAAGACCCTGCACTGAACTGCGGCCCGCACCCAGCACCCAGCGTTTTCGGAGAGAGGCGATGGAAACCAGACCGGCGCCGCTCGGCGGCATGTCGGGCGCCGACGACTACGACGAATTCCGCGTCTCGTCGCCGCGCGACATCGGCCTGCTGCTCAAGCAGCTGGTCGACGGCTCGGTCCTGCTGCACTTGAACAGCAGCGACGGCCATGTCTTCACCAGCGCCATCTGGACGCTCGACAGCGGCCGCGGCACGCTCGGCTTCAATGCCGATCCGAACGACCCGGCAATGCAATCGGTGCTGCAGTCGGACGAGGTCGTCGTCGTCGGCTACCTCGACAACGTGAAGGTGCAGTTCGACGTCCACAACCTGGTGCTGGTGCACGGCAACCGCGCCAGCGTGTTGAGCTGCCCGTTCCCGCGAATGATGTACCGCTTCCAGCGCCGCAACGCCTTTCGCGTTCGCCCGCTGATGCGCGCCGCGCCGGTCGCGCGGCTGCGTCATCCCGACATGCCCGACAACGAGTTCGCGCTGCGCGTGATCGACATCAGCATCGGCGGCTGTGCCCTCTTCCTGCCCGCCGACGTGCCGGCGATGAATGCCGGCGTGCTGCTGCCGAACGTGCGCATCGAGCTCGACGGCGACACCCGGCTCGACGTCAACCTGCGCCTGCAGCACGTCACCTCGCTCAATGCCGAAGCACGCGGCGTGCGTCTCGGGCTCGAGTTCGTCCGCCCCGGTGGCGATGCGCTGCGCGCGTTGCAGCGCTTCATCGACTTGACGCAAAAGCGTGGCAAGTTGATGGCGTTGAACTGATCGCCATTCTCTAGGTTCTCAAAACCTCGGAGACGCAAAGGCGGGGGCGGGCAGCGCGTTCCGCTTCGCTGCGGCGGTCGACCCTGCCTTGTGTAGAGTCTCGTGAAAGCAGCAGGCGCGTCCATGTCGTGCAAAACCTGGACAAGTTGTGTCCCCGATTTCACGTTAGCAACACGAGACGTGGCACTGCTGCTTCAAGGCTTTGTGCTAAGGGTCGCCGGCATGTTCTCTCACGTCTTCACGAGCGTCTCGGATTTCGAGCGTGCCTTCGCCTTCTACAGTGGCGTGCTGGATGAGTTGCACCTGGAACTCCGCTTTCACGAACCGCAGAAACCCTGGGCCGGTTGGCACGCCCCCGGTGGTGCGCGGCCCTTGTTTGTGATCGCCAAGCCCTTCGACGGTCTGCCTCATCAAGCTGGCAACGGGCAGATGGTGGCGTTCGCGGCGAAGGATCGGTCGGTTGTACGAGCCGCCTACGAAGCGGCCCTGCGGCTGGGTGGCACAAGCGAAGGCGGGCCAGGCTTGCGGCCCGAGTACCACCCCAACTACTATGGCGCTTACTTCAGAGACACAGAGGGCAACAAGGTCTGTATCGCATCGCATGGCGCCGGATGAGCGCTCTTCTTGCGGCCGGCCGATACCCCCGGATCACAGCAACCGAAGGGACTCCACATGTCAGAAGATCAGCTTCTTCAAGGCTCATGTCACTGCGGTGCGGTTCGTCTCACGCTGCCCTCGCTGCCGGAGAAGGCGACCAAGTGCAACTGTTCGATCTGCCGGCGCGTCGGCGGACTCTGGGCGTACTACGAGTTCGGAACGGTCCGGATAGAAGGGCATCCGGAGCACACCGACGGCTACGTCTGGGGCGACAGGACGCTGCGCAACCTGCGTTGCAAGACCTGCGGGTGCGCCACGCATTGGGAGCCCCTTGTCTGCGAGCCAGGCGGCAAGCACGGCGTCAATCTCAACAACTTTGATCCACGCCTTCGAGAGCTTGTTCAGGTGCGCCATTTCGACGGAGCGGACACTTGGAAATTCATCGACTGAACGGTTCCGCGCTGCCAGCTCGCTCCGTCGCTATCGCGAAGGCGCTGATAGTCGTACTGGCGATGGCGGGTCTGGCGGTAGTCGTCGCTCGTCACCTCGCTCCCAATGTGTCTCTTGGCGCGGTGCTCCTCTACAGCGCAATCAGCGCGGCGTCGCTGTTGGCGTTCATCTTCGTCGCCGCTTTCGTGGGTATGCGGCTCAATCACTACCTCCTCAGCAAGGGGCGCGATCCGGGGTGGTTTTGGGAGCCGCCAGGACTTGTCGACCCGCGCAGAAAGAAAAGTGACTCCGATCCGAAGACGCCAGGTTCCGGTCACTGATCCTCCGGCCATCGCTGCATTGTGGGCAGTCACGCAGACTTGTCCGCTCAGAACCCGACCGAGACACCCAGCAGGGCCTCGCCCTGCGCCAACGTCTTGCCACTGATCGACACCACGCAGCCGCCGGAGCAGAAGAAGCCGCCGTTGGCATTGATCAGGGTCAGGTAGCCGCGCAGCTCGGCGCGCAGCGCGATGTTTCGCGTCAGCGTCCACTGATAGCCGACGCCGAGGTTGGCCGACGGCCGCACTTCGTTCGACAGCCCGGCAAGGCCGGGCGAGAAGAACGTCGCGCCGATGCCGCCGACGACATAGCCGCCGCCCTGCGTCGGGTCGCCGTCGAAGAAGACGCGCCCGCCGAGGTGGAGGTAGCTGACGTTGAGCGAGACGTCGGCCGGCTGACCGAACGCCCGGCCGGGGAGCGCGCTGCGCTGGAAGGAATAGAAAAGCTGCGCCTCGCGCCCATCGTCGAGCAGGAAGTCGATGCTCGCCGACACCGCCGCGCCGCTGTCGAGCTTGAACGTGCTGCCACTGCCGCTGGCGTCGTCGAACTCGCCGCCGCCGCGGGCGCCGCCGTAGAGCGTCAGCGAGGTCTGCGCGCTGACGACTGCGGCCGACAGGGCGAGACCGGCGATCAGCGCGCCACGGGCCAGCAGGCTTGCGCATGCACCTGGACGCCGCGCCGACGCCACTGCTTTCACCGTCACGTCGTTCATCACCGCAAGGCTCGCATGCTGAAGTGCAGCCGCATTATCTGCGCCGACTTGGCTGACGGCGCGCGCCGCCGTACGCCGCCACGTGCTCGCATCAGAGTAAGGTGGGCCGGCCTCGGTCGCCGGGCTTCTCATAGGCATCTCATGAACGAAGTTCCGAAGATGGCGTTTGCTCACATGGGCCTCTTCGTCGTCGACATGACGCCGATGGTCGACTTCTACACCCGCGTGCTCGGCTTTTGCATCACGGACCGGGCTGCCATCCGCGGCGTCAACTTTGTCTTCCTCTCACGCAATCCGCAAGAGCACCACCAGATCGTGCTCGTTCCGGGTCGCGATCCGGCACACAAGTCGACGGTCAACCAGATCTCGTTCCGCGTCGTCTCCTTCGCCGAGCTGCGCCGTCTCCATGCCAAGCTGGTCGACGAAGGCGCGTCGTCTCTCAACCCGACCAATCACGGCGGTTCCTGGTCGGTCTATTTCGCCGACCCGGAAGGCAATCGCATCGAGCTCTTCGTGCAGACACCGTGGTACGTGCCTCCCGTGTCGATCCCCCTCGACATGGGTCTTGCGGACGAAGAGATCTATCGGCTGACCGAGTTCATGATCGAGAACACGCCCGGGCACATGCCACGAGCGGAATGGTACGAACGCTCCCGGCGACGAATGCTCGAAGAGGGCACCCTCGAGCAACACTGAGACGTCGTTCGTGCACGTCGCCATCCATCGAACGCCCGCTTCCTAGACCTGCATCTGCATGATCTCGGAATAGGCCTGAACCAGCTTGTTCCTGACCTGCAGCGTCGCCGCGAAACCGATCTGCGCCTTCTGCATCGCGACCATCGTCTGCTCGAGGCTGACTGTCGGGTTGTCGAGCATCACCTCGCGCTGCATCTGCACCGCGTCGTTCTGCGACTTGCTGACCGCGCCGAGCGCCTGCGTGAGCGCCTTCTGGAAGCCGGGCGCAGCGACCGCGCCACCGCCCTTGGTGGCCAAAGGCACACCGTCGATGCCGAGGCCGGCGCGGGCGACGGCCTGGGCGAAGTCGAAAGGCTTCAGGGTGACGTTCATGGCGGGCTCGCTTCGATGGCGGGATCGTAGGCAAGGCGGGTCCCGCCGTTGGTGCGAACTGGCGCTGCAATGCCGGCCTGTTTCGCGCATCCGCCAGGGGGGCGATCCGAATAATCGCCGCTGGACCGCAGGCTTTTCGCCTCGGCTGCACGCGAACCCTTCATGGACAACGCCGTCGTCACCACGCCCCACGCTTCGCTTGCCCAGACGGCTACCTTCGCCGGCCGCCTCAACGCCATGCCGGTGCGCGGCAAGCTGAGCGCGCTGATCGGCGTCGCCGCCCTGGCCGGCGTCGTGTACGCGATGACGGCGTGGAATTCGCATGGCGACTACAAGGTCCTCTACGCCAACCTGGCCGACAAGGACGGCGGCGCGGTGATCGCCCAGCTGTCGCAGATGAACGTGCCCTATCGGATGTCCGAAGGCGGCGCGGCGATCCTCGTTCCCGCGGCACAAGTTCACGACCTGCGCCTGAAGATGGCGACCGCCGGCCTGCCGAAGGGCGCGGTCTCGGGCTTCGAGCTGATGGACAGCGCCCGCTTCGGCCAGACCCAGTTCCAGGAACGGCTCACCTTCCAGCGCGGCCTCGAGGGCGAGCTGACGCGATCGATCTCGTCGCTGGCCGCGGTGCAGGCGGCGCGCATCCACCTCGCGCTGCCGAACCAGAACGGCTTTTTTCGCGAGCAGCAGAAGCCGAGCGCCTCGGTGCTGCTGACGCTGCATCCCGGGCGTGCGCTCGACCGGGCGCAGATCGCCGGCATCGTCCACCTGGTCGCGTCGAGCGTTCCCGAGATGAGCCCGAAGGCGGTCAGCATCCTCGACCAGAGCGGCGCGCTCCTGACCGGCGGTGCCGACGCCGGCGCCGGCGGCGGCCTCGACGCGCAGCAGCTGCAATACGTCGGCCAGATCGAGGCCGGCTTCACCAAGCGGATCGTCGAGCTGGTCGAGCCGATCGTCGGCCCGGGCAACCTGCGCGCCAGCGTCACCGCCGACGTCGACTTCTCGCAGACCGAGGCAACCTCGGAGGAATTCAAGCCGAACCAGGGTGCCGACGCGAGCATCTCGATCCGCAGCCAGCAGACGACCGAGCAAGGCGGCGGTGGCGGCAGCGCGCTGGCGAGCGGCGTCCCGGGCGCGGCATCGAACCAGCCGCCGATCGCCGCGACCGCCCCGCTGACGGGCGCCTCGCAGCCGCTGCAGGGCGCACCGGGCGGCGGCGCCGCGGGCGCCGGTGGCCGGCGCGAAGCGGTGACCAACTACGAGGTCGACAAGACGGTCCGCGTCACCAGGAGCGCGACCGGCAACGTCAAGCGGCTGAACGCGGCGGTGGTCGTCAACAACCGCAGCGTTACCGACGCCAAGGGCAAGACGACGCAGGTGCCGCTGACCAGCGACGAGCTCGACAAGCTCACCGCCCTGGTGCGCGAGTCGATCGGCTTCAGCAAGGAGCGTGGCGATTCGGTCAAGGTGATCAACGCGCCGTTCAAGGTCGATCCGGTCTCGACCACCGAGACGCCGTTCTGGAAAAGCCCCGAGCTGATCGACCTGATCCGCGCCGCGGCGCTGCCCGCGGGGCTGACGCTGGTCGCGATCCTGGTCTTCTTCGGCCTGGTGCGACCGGCGATGAAGAGCGTGTTCACGCCGGCGCCGGCACAGTTGCCACGGCCGGGTGCGCGGATCGAGACGGTGGTCGACGACGAGCCCTCGGGCCCGGCGCCGGCGCTCGCCGCGCCGGCGTACCTGCGCCAGATCGAAGGCGCCAAGGCGCTGGCCAAGGACAACCCGGCCGCGGTCGCCGGAATCGTCCGCGGCTGGGTCGGCGGCGAATCGGCATAACGCGAGCAAGCAAGGGAAACCGCAACCATGGCGCTCGACGAAGCCGGCCTCGAAGACTCGGCCATCCTCCTGATGTCGCTCGGCGAGGAGGAAGCGGCCGCGGTCTTTCGCCACCTCTCGCCGCGCGAAGTGCAGAGCCTGGGCGCGACGATCGCGCGCATGACCTCGGTGCCGAAGGACCGGCTCGACGCCGTCCTGGCCAAGTTCACGACCCTGGCGCAAGGGCGCAGCGCCCTCGTCGCCGACACCGGCAGCTACGTCAAGAACGTGTTGCGCAAGGCGCTCGACGAGGACAAGGCCAACCTGTTGATCGACCGCATCCTGCAGAACGGCGACATCTCCGGGATCGAGGGGCTGAAGTGGATGGACTCGGCATCGATCGGCGAGATGCTCCGCCACGAGCATCCGCAGATCGTCGCCGCGGTCCTGGTCCACCTCGACACCGAGCAGGCGTCGGCGGTGCTGAAGACCTTCGGCGAACGGCAGCGGAACGAAGTGCTGGTCCGCATCGCCACGCTCGACGGCATCCAGCCGTCGGCGCTGAAGGACCTGAGCGAAGTCATGGGCCGCATGGTCAGCGGCGGCGAGCAGGCGCGGATGGCGCCGCTCGGCGGCGTCAAGACCGCGGCCGAGATGATCAACCTGATGGGCACGGCGATCGAGACCGCCGCGCTCGACTACATCCGCGAGACCGACAACGACCTGGCGCAGCGCGTCATGGACAACCTGTTCACCTTCGACGACCTGATGAACGTCGACGACCGCGGCATCCAGGCGCTGCTCAAGGAAGTGCAGTCCGAATCGCTCGTCATCGCCTTGAAGGGCGCCAAGCCCGAGCTGCGCGAGCGGGTGATGAAGAACATGTCGACGCGCGCCGCCGAGACGCTGCGCGAGGAGCTCGATGCGCGCGGCCCGGTCCGCGTCGCCGAAGTCGAGGCCGAGCAGAAGGAACTGCTCAAGGTCGTTCGCCGCCTGGCCGAGGAAGGCCAGCTCGTGATCGGTGGCGGCAGCGGCGATGACTTCGTCTGACGATCGCGCCCGGGGCGAGCGCCCGGCCGCTCCCAAGCCGGCCCGCGCCCCCTTGGGGGGCCGTCCGCCGTACCCGGCGGACGGGGGGCCCAAGGTTCAGCGCGACCTGTATTCGCGCTTCATCCCGCGCGAGGAGCTGAGCTCGTTCGCGTCGTGGTCGTTCGGCGACGTCTCGGGCGCCGCAGCGCCCGCTGCCCCGGGCCACGAGCCCGAGCTGCCCAGCGATCCCGCCGAGCTGCTCGCGCAGCAGTTGCGGACGGCGCGCCAGGCCGGCTACCAGGACGGCTACCGCGACGGCCTGGTCGCGCTCGAAGGCTTCAAGCAAAGCTTCGCCAGCCAGACCACGACCCAGGTCGGCACCCTGGTGCGCGCCGTCGGCGAGCAGCTCGACGCGTTGCAGCAGGAGATGGCGCGAACGCTCGCCTCAGCGACGGCGTCGCTGGCGCGGCAGGTGCTGCGCAGCGAGCTCCACGCGCGACCCGAATGCATCGCCGCGGTCGCCGAGCAGGCGATCGACGCGCTGCTGCTGAGCGCGCGCCACATCGTCCTGCGCGTTCATCCCGACGACCACGCGCTCATCACCGGCAGCTCGGCCGAGGCGATCGCCGCGCGCGGCGTGCGCCTGGTCGCCGATGCCAGCATCGGCCGCGGCGGCTGCCGGCTCGAGTCGGACATCGGCCTGGTCGACGCGACGATCGAGGAGCGCTGGCGCCGCGCCATCGCCGCCCTCGGCAGCGACCTGACGTGGCCAGGCGAAGCGGCCGACGACGCGAGCGTGCCGTGACCGCCACGACCGCCGCCGCGCCTGCGCCGACGCCGTCGGCCACCGACAAGTGGCGCCGCTACCTCGCCGACCTCGAAAGCGCGACCGCCGAGACGCTGCCGCTCGAAACGCAGGGCCGCCTGGTGCGCGTCACCGGGCTGGTGCTCGAAGCGGCCGGCATCCGCGTCCCGGTCGGCTCGGTCTGCGAGATCCATCAGGACGGTCGCGGCGGCGACGCTTCGCCGCCGGTGATCGCCGAGGTCGTCGGCTTTTCCGGCGACCGCGCCTATCTCATGCCGACCGGCGACGTCCACGGCCTGTCGAGCGGGGCGCTGGTCATCCCGCGGCCCTCGCCGGTGATGGCGATGAAGCTCGGCACGGCGCGCCACCCCTGGCGTCGCACCGTCGATCGCACGCTGCATTTGCCGGTCGGCGACGGCCTGCTCGGCCGCGTCGTCGATTCGCAGGGCCAGCCGATGGATCGCAAGGGACCGCTCGCGGAGGTGCACGACGAGCCGGTGACGCGCCGGCCGATCAACGCCATGGACCGCGACCCGGTACGAACGCCGCTCGACACCGGCGTGCGCGCCATCAACGCCATGCTCACCGTCGGCCGCGGCCAGCGCATCGGCCTGTTCGCGGGCACCGGCGTCGGCAAGAGCGTGCTGCTCGGCATGATGGCCCGGTACACGGCCGCCGACGTGATCGTCGTCGGCCTGATCGGCGAACGCGGCCGCGAGGTCAAGGAATTCATCGAGGACATCCTCGGCGACGACGGCATCCGCCGCTCGGTCGTCGTCGCCGCGCCGGCCGACGCGCCGCCGCTCGTCCGCATGCAAGGCGCCAACTACGCGACCGTGATCGCCGAGCACTTCCGCGATCGCGGCAAGAACGTGCTGCTGCTGATGGACTCGCTGACGCGCTACGCGATGGCGCAGCGCGAGATCGCGCTCGCGATCGGCGAGCCGCCCGCGACCAAGGGCTATCCGCCGAGCTGCTTCGCCCGCCTGCCGCAGCTCGTCGAGCGCAGCGGCAACGGCGTCGCGGGAGGCGGCTCGATCACCGCCTTCTATACCGTGCTCTCGGAAGGCGACGATCCGAACGATCCGATCGCCGACGCCGCCCGCGGGATCCTCGACGGCCACATCGTGCTCTCGCGCGAGCTCGCCGAGGCCGGCCACTATCCGGCGATCGACATCGAGCGTTCGGTCTCGCGCGTGATGACCAACGTCGCCGCCGGCGATCACATCGACGCGGCGCGGCGCTTCCGCCAGCTCCACGCGCGCTACCAGAAGGCGCGCGACCTGATCCAGCTCGGCGCCTACGCCCCCGGCCACGATGCCGACCTCGACCTCGCGGTGCGCCTGCACGAGCCGATGGATCGGCTGCTGCAGCAGAACATGAACGAGCCGGCACGGCTCGACGACAGCCTCGCCTTCCTGCACGCCGTCCTTGCGGCCTGACCCCGCTTCCTGCCCCGAGAGCCCGCGCCATGTCTGACGACCTGCAACCCCTCGCCCTCCTCCTCGCCCAGGCCGAGCGGCAGCGCTACGACGCGCTCGCCGAGCAGCTCAAGGCCGAGACCGCGAAGCGTGCCGCGCAGGCGCAGGCCGAGCAGCTCGTCGCCTATCGGCGCGAGTACGAGCAGCGCTGGAGCGCCGAGTTCTGCCGCGAGGGCAAGATCGAGCTCGTCCGCTGCTACCAGGGATTCGTCCATCGCCTGTCGCAGGCGGTGGAGCAGCAGCAGCGCGTCGCCGCGCACGCCGCGGTGCAGGTCGAGCGCGCCGAGGCGATCGTTCGCGGCCACGAGATGCGTGCGGCCGGGTTGAAGAAGCTGATCGAGCGACGTCTGCACGAGAGCGAGCGCGCCGCAGCGCTGATCGACCAGAAGGAAAGCGACGACCGCGCGGTGCGCGCCGCGTGGAACCGGCTGACCGCGCCGGGGCGGCCGGTCGCCTTGTGATGGCCGCCTGGCAAGCCGCTCCGGTTCGCGTCAGTGCAACGCCGCTGCCGGCGGCGGCGATGGCGGCCCTGCCGGCGAACGCACCGGCACCGCCGACGCGCGCCGCCGAGAGCGCCGCGACTCGCGCGCATCCCTTTGCCGAGCTGCTGCGCAAGAACCGCGACGAAGGGGTGGTGCATCAGCAAAAGGTGCCGTTCCCGCCCGCCGAAGAGTCGAGCTCGTACGACCTGACCGACGGGCCGGGGAACGCGCCGACGCCGCCGCGCAAGGCGGGGCCTCGGATGACCGCGCCAACGGCGCCGAAGGTCGCGTCGGGCGCGTCCTCCGGCGGCGATACCGAACAGCGCGTTCGCGACGAGAAGGACGCCGGCGCGCCGCCCGAGGCGAGCTCCTCCGACGCCGCGGCAGCGGGCAATGCCCGACCCGACGGCTGGATCGCGCAGCCGCTCGCAGGCAGCGCCGCGCCAATCATGACCAACGAACGAGCCGACGGCGCGCCCGGGCGCGCCGCTGCCGCCGATCCGGGTGCCGCCCTCCCTTGCATCCAGGCCGACCTCGCGGCGACGAGATCGGCAACGCCGAGCGGCCGCAGCGACGCGCGCGGCAGCGCTCGCCTCGACGCGAACGATGCCCGGATGGAGGCGCGTACCGCAGCCAGCGGCGACGCCGATCCGGAAGCGCGTGCGCAGATGCTCCCGGCCGCTCTCGCCGAATCCATGCGAGCGAGCGAGTCGACGCTGCATCGTCCCGGCGCCGAAACGCGCAGCGACGCACTTGCACCGACGTTCGCCGCAACGCTGTCGAGCGCGATTGGCGAAGCTCCACCAGCCGGCGCGCCGCCCGAGCTCTCGCTGCCGACGCCGATCGACTCGGCCGATTTCGGCGCCGCCTTCGGCGTCCAGGTGAGCGTGTTCGCGAAGGACGGCGTGCAGCAGGCCGAGCTCCATCTCAACCCGGCCGAGACCGGGCCGGTGTCGATCCAGATCGCGCTCGACGGCAGCGAGGCGCGCATCGACTTCGGCGCCGACCTGGCGGCGACGCGCGCCGCGATCGAGCGCAGCCTGCCCGAGCTCGCCGCCGCGCTGCGCGATGCCGGACTGACGCTGACCGGCGGCGGTGTCTCTCAGCATGCCGGCGGCCGCGCGTCGTCGGACGACCAAGACGGGGCGCCTTCGACGCGCGCGAACTTGCACCCGAGCGTGGTCGATCGGGCCCAGGCGGTACCGCCGGCCGCGCGCCGCGTCGCCGCCGGCGGAGTCGATCTCTACGCCTGAGGCAGCGGCGGGCGACGCGCCGTCTGGGCGCTAAAAGCCGCCCTTATCGCCGCTTCGCGCCGGGCCCCGGTTTCCATAATTTCCCTCACGGCAAGACAGCTGCGCGTCCGGCGCAGGCGCTGCCGTGACCCGGCAACGAGCGCCGGCGAAGGAGCTTCGATGTCCGCAGTGATCGCCGACCCCGGTGCCGACGTGGCGCCGATCCCGCC
>Ga0070670_100000466_pt1 | contig 32818 bp, 22 predicted proteins | sample KBSS63metaG_FD_64665 | JGI IMG/M metagenome (GOLD analysis project Ga0070670, IMG submission 64665) | Switchgrass rhizosphere microbial communities from Kellogg Biological Station, Michigan, USA - KBS S6-3 metaG | ecosystem: Host-associated > Plants > Roots > Rhizosphere > Soil ... | reverse complement strand
GGGCGCGGACGCAGCGACGCAACGGGTGAAATCGCGGCGACAACCGGGAGCGATCCGGTCTGACCGCTCACCGTGAAGTCCTTCTCGAAGGTGATGAAGGCGTCACGTTCGACGCGAAGCGTGTACGCGCCGGTCTCCATGTTCGTGAACACAACGCGTCCCGCGCCGTTGGTGTTGCCTTCACGCCCCGAGGCGCCATTCACGATCACGCGCGCGGAGGGAAGCGGCTTGCCGTGGCGGTCGGTGACCAGCACATTGACCGTTGCGGTCTGGACGGCCGGCGCGGCCTGAGCGGCTGGCGCCACCGTGGACGCAAGCAGAAATAGACAGAGCAAAGACCTCATGGCACTACCTCCGTGCGGGCTACCTCGTGCGAAGCCGGTGCCACGTCCACTCGACCTGCGAGCAGGCGCGAAGGGTGTGACGAATTGCTCCGGCATGCGCAGCGATGCCAACTTCCACGGTCGGTGATGTGGGACGGTTGACGTCGGGCAGCGGCCTGAATCGGTCAGTTTCGAGCGCCTCGCGCACAGATCTGTTTCTGTGACCGCCCGCGCAGCTTAATCGCGCCTTCCCGGGTCACTCCCCGTTCGCGGCCCCGTCACGTTCTCCTCGCCGTAACCACTTGTACATGTACGCGAATGAACGGATAGGCGTTAAACGTCCCGATTGAAGGAGGTACTCATGCCGCGTCTCGTCAGGCTGTCGGTCGTCCTGTTGGGAGCACTTGGCCTCGTTGCGTGCGACCAATCGCCCGTCACCCCGGCCGCAACTGTGAACCCGACGTCGATCGACGCACGCGCGCCCTCGACCCCGCCAGGTTTCTACGAAATGACGTTTCTGAACTCGGCTCGTGAAGAAGTCACTAGTCTCCCAGCCGGTCTGTACACGTCGCATGTGCTTATTCGGGTCCACGTCGAGGACAGCAACCACCAGCCTGCACAAACCGGCTCGGTGCTCTACGAGATGTGTCAGGACAAGGCCACCGGCAAGGGAATGCCGACCGCCGCGTGCGCCGAGGGAACGGCGAGATGGACCCGATGGGTGAACATCCGGGTCAGTCCTTCTGGCGACACGTGGGCAGGCATCGACATTGTTCTGAATCCCTGCACGATTGGGTTCCGCGCCACATACGGCGGAAGCAAGACCATCGCTCCTGGAAGCGTGGGGCCGGTCGACTTCAGCTGGACCGCGCCGTAAGGATTGTCACGTTGTGCAAGCGAGAGATGACATGCCAGTTCAACGCCTGTCGCTGCCGATTCTCATCCTGGTGGCTTTCGGCTGCGGGGCTGAGTCACCAAGCGCTCCGTCGCCGTCCACGTCGTCGTCAACCTCCGGCACGCTCACCGGTTTTGTTCGCGAGACCAGCCCCACCGACACGGTGGTCATTCCGAATGCGCGTGTGGAGGTCTTTTCCGCGGCAACGGGATTACTGACCGGGACCTTTGCCCTGACCGATTCGCGTGGGTTCTACGAGATTCCCGGACTGAGCGGCCGGGTTGATCTGCGAGCCTCGAAAGACGGCTACGAAGGCCAATCAAAAGTCGCGCAGATGGCGACCGGTCAGCGCACGCTGGATTTCAATCTGCTGCCGCTGGCCAGGAAGCCTCCCCGTGAGACGCTCGTCGTCGGCCAGACCTACACAGGCACGATCGGCAGAACGGATCCGATGTGCACCGGCATGTATTTCACGCTCTACTGCAAGCGATATGCGTTTACGGTCAGCGACGCCGCCTCCTTCCGCGCGTTCTTGAAATGGGCGAATTCCTCCGACCTCGATTTGGAACTGTGGCGTGACGATACCCTGGTGGCTGCATCCCTCACGTGTCAGTCGTGCGGGATTGGCACCGCCGAAGAGTCGTTCCTACGAACCATCCAACCCGGCGACTACGAACTTCGCGTGACGTGGTACTACTTTTTCGACCGAGACGAAATCACGCCCTATGAGCTGACGGTCACACGCGCCAACTGAGACGACGAGTTCGACGCCCCGATCGAAAGTGCGGCCGATGCTCGCTCCGTGTCGTCTATCGCCTCGCCGGCGTGCGAGTGGTGACATACAAATCCTGACCGCCAAACCCTCCGGGGCGGGTAGACGTGAAATACAGCGTTTGCCTGTCCGAGGCGATATGCGGGTCGAAGTCGAGATCGACGCTGTTCACTCCCGCACCCAGATTGACCGGCAGTAACCAGGGTTCGAACACGGTGCTGCGCGTCGCCGTCCACAGATCGGAATTGCCAAGCCCTCCTGGTCGCCTTGAAAAAAAGAAGACCTCCAGCCCGTCGAACCGCACGGACGAACCCGCGTCGCTTGCCGTGCTGTTGAGCTCTGAAACTGGCGTCGCCAACCCGAACGTCCCATCCGGTGAGGCGGGGACTTTCTTTCGTTTACTGGGTGACCAGCACGTTTCGGACAGCCTGACGCTCGACGGCGACGACGCCGCATCGGGATACGCGCGTGCGATGGAATGGACTCAGAAGCTCACGCAGTTCGTGATGGATGGCCGGGTCTTGTTCGAGGTCCCTCTCGGTGAGATGTTCTGGCTCGGTCTGTTCGACGCCATTCATCATCGCGGACAGCTTTCTGTTTATCTCAGGCCCATGGGTGGCCGCGTCCCGTCCATCTATGGACCGTCGGCCGACGATCCAGACACGTAGCAGATGCCGCACATGTCGTCTCAGCGCCAGTCGCCGGTGGCCACGAACGCAGCCCAATAGAGCGGGTGCGTGCTGGCGCCCCTCGCTCGACGGTCACGCAGCACCGAGAGGCTGGCGTTGCGGACCGCGTCAGCGGTGCTCAGATTCCGCAACCGGTTTCCATAGAGCGCGGCCATCCACTGCTGTGTCGACTGATCTTCAACGGGCCACAGGCTCATGATGACGGTCCTGGCGCCGGCCAACTGGAACGCCCGCCGCAGACCGAACACCCCCTCTCCGGCGCGAATCTCGCCGACGCCGGTATCGCAGCCGGACAGCACGGCCCACTCGACACCGCTCAGATTCAGCGCCGCGACTTCCTCGGCGGTCAGGACACCGTCTTCCTGATCCGGGGCCACGGCATCGCGCCGGTTTGCCCCCGCAAGGACGAGCCCGGAGAGGAGCAGCGGATTCTCTCTGGCGACGTTCGCCGAACGCGGGAGTGCCGACGCGTCGAGCGCCGACGTACAGCGTCCTTCAATGAAGAATCCGTGGGTGGCAAGGTGAAGAACACGGTGGCCGGCAGCTCTGGTCTTGAACGCCCTCTCAGTTGCTGCGGCACCGATCAATCTCTCTGTTTCCCGATTCGCCCCGCTCCACAAATTGACCACCTCGGTGATCTCATTGAGCGACGCAGGCAGCCCCGCGAACCGCATGGCTCGGAAGTCAACACACCCTGACCGGCCTCCCCGGAACTGTCCGACAGACGGCGAGGAATCCGCTTCATCGAAGGCGGGGTTTCCGATCGCGAGGAGGCCGCCGTTATGTGGTGTTGTCGACTCTGCTTCGATCAGGTCCCGCTCCGTCGACAGGTAATGAATCACCGGTCCGGTCTCAACCAGATAACGCGAGGCCGAAGCGGGCAGGGCCGCGAAGTTGATCAGATGGAGCGCACCGTCTGGAACGATGAAGACGCGGGCGATCCCGGCGAGGTGGGGCTGCAGCGAATCCCAGATCCGAGCCCGCAATTCTTCGGCAACACGGCGATAGGCGAGTTCACCGCGTGGCGTGGCCCGGCCGCCGGCAAGCGTCTCCTGAGTGATCTGTCGCTGCATCTGCGACACCAGGCCGTCGATGTCGGCCGCCGCCCCAAGCGGCACGACCGCCGGAGCGGCGTCACCTCGCAGCACGAACGCAAGATACGCGGGCTCTCCCGCTCCAGGTCTGCTGACGGCGTGATCGATTGGCCCGGCGCGGTACCGCGTATATCTGGCAAAGCCGATCAACCCGTCGCGCGAGGACAGCGTCGTTGAAAGCTCGGCAACGCCAGCGCGCTTGCGTGCCTGATCCCGGCGAACGCTCATGCTTTGCTCCGCCAGTGCGCGTTCGGCTCGTTCCTTGTCGCGGTGCGCCTCATCCAGCACACGCCGATAGCGGTCGGGGGGATCGTTTCGAATGCCGCGGACGACGGCAGCGGACAATCGTTGCTGCGCCTCAGCCAGCGTGTTCGTCAGAGCGACCACCGTCGGATCCTCTGTTGCGCTCACGGCGCGATGGCGGTCGGCCATCTCATCGAACACGATGCCGCGTGACTGGATGAGGGCGTTCCACGCTCGCGACACGGTCTCGCGGTCCGTCGTGCCCGTGACGACGGTCAAGATCACGTCGAGTGCCGGCGTCGCGGTCGTGGCGTAGGCCAGCGCCTGACGCTCGGAGAGCGTTCGTGCGGTCAGCCGGATATGTTCGCGCTGGATGTTGTCTGCGCGCGCCGCCGCCGTAAAGGCGTCGCCGATCGCGCCGCCCTGAAGCTCCAGCAGCGATAGACGGCTCAGCGTGTCGGCAACGTCGGGATGCGCTGGACCGAGGTGCTGCTCCTGAATCGCCAGCGCCCGCGTCTCGAGTTCCATCGATCGGTTGCCGTCACCGGACGGTGACGCAGCCAGGCGCAGCAGCAGCTCCGCGACCCTCGGATGGTCGGGCCCGAGCGACTGTTCCAGGATGTGCAGCGCCCGCTCATAGAGAGGGCGTGCCGCCACGGGATCTCCAGCGTGAGCCACGACGTCCCCGAGGGTTGTGGCCGCCGCCGCGACGTCTGGATGATCCGGGCCGTAGGCCTTCTGCTGAGCCGCGAGCGCCCGCTCGAACAACGGACGCGTCCGTTTGTACTCATCGACGGTCGACAGAATGGCCGCCAGGTTCGTCAGACTGTCGGCCGCGCCGGCGCCGGCAAGTCCGGTTGCCGCCTCCCGATTCGCAATCGCCTGTTCGAACAGCGGTATGTCGTCGGTGTCGTAGTCCGACACCGGAAACAGATTCCGGATAAACCACGAGGCGCGGCTCACCTCGGGATTCGCCGGACGCAGTATCTCCTCGTTGATATGCGTGGCTCGCTCGAAGGCCTGCAAGGCCGCCCCGTAGTCTCCCTGCGCGGCCAGTACGGTCGCGAGCGTATGCAGGCTGCCCGCCACGTCTGGATGTTTCGGACCGTAGACACGCTCGGCGATCGATAACGATCGTGTGGCGAGACTCTTCGCCGCCGCATAGTGGCCAAGGTCGCGCTCGTCGAGAGCGAGGTTGCGCAGCGCGGTCGTCACTCTGGGATCGTTCGGGCCGAACACCTGTTCCGCCTGGCGGACGACACGCTCATTCAGCCGCGCCGAGCCCGCATAATCGCCGAGGCCCTCGCTGAGGACGATGGCCTCGCGCAGCAGGATCTCCAGGACCATCGGGTGATTCGCGCCGAGCGTCTGTTCCGCCGCCGTCAGGGCGCGGTCGTAATAGCGTCGCGCGCCGACGTAATCGGCAATCTCGGCGTAGAAGATGGCGATCTTGAACAGCGTTCGAATCGTTTCGATGTGCGCGGCGCCGTACTTCGATTCCCGAATCGTCAGCACCCGCTCGAGTACCGATTTCGCCCCCTCATCGTCCCGTAACGTCATCAGCACGCCGGCAAGGCTCCCCAGCGTCGCCGCCACCATCAGATCGTCGGCGCCGAAGGCCTTCTCGCGAATGGCGATGGCACGGTCGAGGAGCGCCTTTCCCTGGGCGGGATTCCCGGCCAGCGTTCGCTGGATCGCCAGGTTGGTCAGGCTCGTCGCAAGGTCCGGGTCGAACGGTTCGAGCGCCTTTTCCTTGATATCCACGGCACGCTCGGCCATTGCGGCTTTCTCGGCAACGGTCACCGTGGACGAACGTCGCACCGCCCGGCCGAGCAGATCGAGTACCGCGGCCGCTTCAAGCGTATCGGGTCCGAGGGTATCTTCGACTTTTGCAAGCAGCAGACGCGCGACGTTTTCCGCTTCGATGCCGCGACCACGATCCAGCAGATTCGTGATCGTGGTCAGCGACTCGCTGAATCCCTGGAGCCGCGAGACACGCTGGGGCACACGTGCGTTCGCGGGCGACTGGTCGCCTCGCACGACGGACGCGAATCCAATCAGGACGAGTGCGAGGATGCCCCAACCGAGGTGACGGTTCACCAATCCATCCTGATGCCCAGCTGGATTTCGCGCGGTGGCCGCGTGCTGGTGACCTGACCAAATCCGGAGTTCGCCGATCTTGGAACGCAGGTTGTGGTACCGAAGCAAGAGGTGTTGACGTCCAGAAACTGGGTGTGATTGAACGCGTTGATCACGTCGACCCGGAACTGAAGACGCGTTGACGCCGTCGTGGCCATATTCTTCGACAGCGCAAAATCCCATTGCTGGCGCCCCGGCAGACGTACGTATGCGCCGGGTGCAGTTCCATACTCGCCCGCCGCAGGCGGCACAAACGCGTTGGCATCGAACCAGGTGAGACCGTCCTGTTTCCCCTCCCCGGCGTCGGCGACTTCATCGGGCCGCAGGGCACTGGGAAAGCAAAACGGCGTGCAGCTGGTCACTCGAATTCGAGCGGCAGGGCCGGACTCGATCCGCGTGATGCCGGCGAGCTGCCAGCCGCCAAGCAATGCCCGACGCCAGCCAGTCGTGGACGCGTGGATCAGCGGAAGCTGATACACATAGGAGGCGTTGAAGATGTGCGTTCGATCCGTACCTGCTGGACTGAATTCGGCTGCGGGATCGAGTGGGTTCTGAGGGTCGTCGAGGACCGAGTCATCGTACGTGGCGTCTGCCATGTTGCGGCTGAATGTGTAATTCACGGTGGCCCACAGGCCGTGCGTGGTCTCGTGGCGGAAGCTGGTCACGAGGCCCTGATAGCGGCTCTTCGCAGTGGTCTCCCGCAAAACGATCGAGCGATAGCCTGGGAACGGTCGCACGGTGTTGACCGCCGAACTGTGCCCGATGAGTGCGGACGGCTGTGGTTGATTGATGTCGACGTAGCGAAGCAGATGATCTCCACGGCCACCGATATATCCCGCATCAAGGAGGCCACCTGCGTACAGCTCCCGCTCGAATCCAATGTTCCAGTGCTGCCGTCGAGGCATGACGAGTCGATCGCTTGTCGCCGTCGCTTGAGGTGTCAGCACGGTCCCCGGCTTGAATGACTGTGGAAACAACAGCTCTCGCGACTTGGGCCACACTGCCGGCCCTGAGGCCAGGGGATTCGACAAGGACGCATTGGTCACGATGACGTCTGTCCGCAGCGGGTCGAATGATGAGAACTCCATCCCATCGGCAAACATCTGATACTGAATCTGGTCGAAATACATGCCGTATCCGAAGCGGACGACCGTTTGTCCTCGTCCGTCGGGATCCCAGGCGAGGCCCAGACGCGGTTGGAAGTTGTTCGTATCGGCGGGATAGATCGATCGGCCGAGCGGGGAATTCCGTCCCGCCAGCTCGATCCCGTTGAACATATTGCCCGTCCCCAGAGTCAGAGACGAGCCCGCGGAGTCGGCGAACGTCGGCGCCTGCGCCGGATCGTACGCATCCGGAGAAAACGTGAAGAGCATGTCGTGCGCATCGACAAACGGCGGGTAGTAGGCGTAGCGCAGTCCGAGGTCGATCGTGGCGTTCGGATGAATGCGCCACGCATCCTGGGCGAAGAACTCATAGCGACGCGATCGGAGGCGATTGGCGACGTCCTGATCGGTTTCGGAATACACGCACGCGGCGCCGCACGCGCCGTCCGCGTTGCCGCGCAGGAAGTTCTGAAATGGGGTATATCCGCCTCCCGACGTGAAAAAGAAGACGCCCTCGGTGCTCTCCGAAAACAGATTGGCGTCCATGGACTCGTATCCGACCAGTCCGCCTGCCCTGAGGGTGTGCCGGCCGAATTGGGTGGTGAGCGACGCGCTGACCGTGTGGTTGCGGTAGTCGCGCGGGCTCGGGTGCGACCGGTTGATGCTGTTCAGGCCAACCACGAACATTCCCGGAATCAGGTTGCCGCTATTCTCGGCAAAGAGCTCGGGCGTCGTGAGGTCGAGTTGCGATCGCGTCGTGATCCCGTCCAGCCGGTCCTGGCGGTTCGTGGCCAGCTGATAGGAGCCGTCGAAGACGAACCGCCCGGCGATGTGCCTGGCCTCCAGGACCGCAAGCCGCCCGGTCAGAGCGCGATGTCCTGGCGCCAGGTCCGGAGTGGTCGCGTATTCACCCCGGGAATCGACACGGTCGTGCAGATAGCGTCCTGTGAGCGACCAGCTCGCACCGCCTCTGTAGTCCGCCCGGACGAACTCCTGACGGGTGTCGAACCGGTTGGTAATCGGCGCCACATAGCGGTTCGTGCCTGGAATGTTCGGTTGCGGCCACTGGGTCAGCAGTTTCATTGCGTTCGGGTCGCGCGCGGCGGGCGGAACGTAGTTCGGATTGGTTGGATCGGTCAGCCAGAGCGGATCCGGGACCCGCGATTCAAACGTCTGCTTGTCCCTGGCGCTGCGGCGCCATTCCTGGGAGAAGAAGAAGAACAGCGTCTTCCGTGCCGGAAGCGCCGGCCCACCGGCTGTGTAGCCGAAGTTGTTGTAGCGCAATCGCCTCGGCTGGTCGTTGATGGCGGGGTTCGGATCCATGTTACGGAAGAACGAATTCGCATTCAGGCCGTCGTTGCGCAGAAACTCGTACGCGCTGCCAGAGAATCGGTTGGCCCCCGCCTTCGTGACCGCATTGACGATGCCGCCACCGTAGCGCGGCCACTCGGCGGAATAACTGCTGGTGATGACATTGATCTCCTGAATGGCTTCCAGCGAGGGGGTAGTGACCAGCGTGTAGTTGGTCCAGCCGTTGACGTTCGAGGCGCCATCCAGCAGCCAATTCACGGAACTTCGTCGGCCACCGTTGATGGAGATGTCGAGGTTCCCTTGATCACAGAAACAGGTCTCTTCGCGGAGATCGCTCGACACGCCGGGGACCAGCGTGACGAGCTGAATCGGTGTGCGGGCCAGCAGCGGCAGCTCCCGGATCGCCACCGATGGAATCAAGGTCTGCACCGCGGCGGTCTGTTGAACGAGGCGCTTTGCGGTCACGGTCAGCGTTTCCACGGCGCCGACGTCGAGCTTGGCGTTGACTGCCAGCCGATCATTCACATGGAGCGAGATGCCGTTCGCGATGTAGACGCGGAAGTTGGGCAACAGAAAACGAATTGAGTAGTTCCCGATCGGCAGCGCGATCGTGTACTGCCCCACGTTGTTGGTGGCTGTCTCGATAGTCTGTCCGGTGTCGACGCTCGTGACGACCACTCTCACGCCGCGAAGCACTCCGCCGGTCTGATCCCTGAGGGTGCCCTGAATGGTGCCCGTTGTTTCCTGGGCACGCAGCACGGCGGCAGCAGGGAGGAACGTCGCCAGGAAGGCGATCGCCATCAGACCGCGGATAACGGGATGGCTGGTCAGCAGCGTCATGGCCGACGCGACCTCTCGACCCGGTCGAGCAGCCGGTTCGCTTCTTCCCGGCGCGGTCCATTCAGGCTGGCGACTCTCTTCAGTTCCTGCTCCGCTGCGCCCGGATCGCCACGCCGCAGGTACGCCTTCGCCAGATAGAGGTGGGCCTCCTCGAGATAGGGCGAATCGCCGATGGCGACTGCAGCGTGCAGCGAATCGATGGCACTGCGCGTCTCTCCCGCGAGGAGTTGCGACACTCCAAGAAAGAACCGGATGTGCGGAGCGTCCGGCTCCAGATCCGCTGCGGCTTTCAGGTCAGTGATCGCCCCACGGAAGTCAGCCTGACCATAACGATTCATTCCTTGCTGAAAGCGCGCTGTCGCCTCGTCGGGGACGGCGCGGAACGTCAGCGGTTCATAGGGCGCGGGTTCGACCCGGGCGAGTTGCTCCAGCGACGGCTTTGATGTGTCCGGCGACGCTGCAGTCGGCGGCGGCAATGGTGGTGTCGTCACGCCCGGCTGCACGGCCACCTTCGGCGGTGGTAGAGCAGGCGGTGCGGATCTCCAGAACATCGCCGTCACGGCCAGTACGAACACCGCGGCGACGGCGGCAACGGGAAGCCAGACATTGAACCGCGGACGCATGTGACGCTGCGGTTCAGGCGTCTGGCGCAGCTCATCGCGGATGGCCTCCAACGCCTGTAATTCCCCGAGACATTGGTCGCAGTCGAAATAGTGCCGTTCGAACGCTTCGCGAGTGTCCTCGCTCAGCGTGTCGAGCAGATAGCCTTGGATGACTTCGTCACGCGTCACCTGTTCACAGTCCATCGGGGGGCCTAATGATGCAGTGGTATCGCCGGTCATCTTCGTGACAGCTTTTTGACGCGGTCGGCCGTCCTGCGGAGTGCACGCAGTTTCCGCGTTCGCACCACGTCGGATGTCAGGCCGAGGTGCGCCGCGATTTCGCCAGGCTTCAGCCCTTCAATGAGGGTCAGCAATAGAATCCTGCGGTCGGTCGGAGCAAGGCCTGCCAGTGCGCGACGCACCAGTTCGCTGCGTTCGCCACGTTCGCGGAGCTCGAGCTGGTCGGGCTGCGTGGTCATCAGCGCGGCTTCGTCGAGAGGCTCGTGCGCCGGTCGCTGCGTGCTGGTCCTGAAGTAGTTGTTAATCAGGTTCCGGGCGGTGCCATAGACAAACGCCGTCAATCGCTCGACGTCACGCAACTGCCCGTGACGCACCGCGTGGAGGACGGCCACGAGCACTTCCTGCGTGACGTCTCGTGCCGCCTCCGCATCACGCATACGCGTCCGCGCCATCACGCCGATCCGAGGCGAGAACAGACGAACGAGTTCCTCTTCTGCGGACGCGTCACGCGCACGGATGCCCTCAGACAGCGCACGCTGCTGCTCGGGCGTGAGGAGAACGCGCATGCCAGGCGTTGTTGCAGCCGGGACCAGGAAGAACACCGTGCCCTCGGGGTGCGGCGAATTGTACGGCTGCACACCGCGCAACGCGATCGAAATCACGGCGCGACCGTTACGGTCGAGGTGGTGCGCATTTCGTTGCATGGCGCGATCGAGCGCCGCGCGCATAGATCTGTTTCTGTGGCTGCCGCCACGTCACAGTAGACTGTGGCGTGCTGACGCTCGTCCTTACGGCCGCGTTGTTCATGCTGCCGGCGCAAGCTGCAGCCCCGGTTCTGCCCGCGGAGATCCCGCTCTTTCCACTCCCGGAGACGACGCTCTTCCCCGGCGTGTCGCGGCCGCTGCTGATCTACGAGCCGCGCTACCGGACGATGATTGCCGACGCGCTCAAGGGCGACAGGATCATCGGCATGGTGCGGCTGCGGCCGGGATTCGAGAAGGACTATGACGGTCGCCCACCAATTTACGCCGTCGGGTGCGCCGGCAGGATCGAGAAGTACGAGCAGCTGCCAGACGGACGCTACGTCATCCTGCTGCAAGGGCTGACGGCTTTCCGCGTCCTCGGCGAGAATCAACGGAAACCGTATCGGCTCGGGCGCGTCGAGGCCGTGCCCGACCGGCTCGAGGAGCAGGAACGGTCGCAACTCAGCTCGCTTCGCAATCGCCTGGCATCGCTGCTCGTCAAGGTGCTGCCTTTTGGCGTCGACCCGCCGGACGCCTCGCTTGAAGACGACGAGTTCGTCAATGTGGTGGCGCAGAACCTCCCCATGGACGAAGGCGACCGCCAGGATCTGCTCGAGCGCTCCAATGTCCTCGCGCGCGCCAGAGCGTTGATCGACCGTCTGGACAAGTGACAATCCCCACGCCCAGCCGTCGACCCGAATCCGCCAGAATGGCAGCGTGCGGAAAGTCGACGTCGCGGTAATTGGCGCCGGGCAGGCGGGACTCGCGACGAGCTTCTACCTGTCGCAGTCGGGCATCGATCACGTCGTGCTCGACCGCGCGGTGATTGCTGACAGCTGGCGCAGTCGACGCTGGGACTCGTTCACGCTCAACATTCCCAACTGGTCCTTCACCCTCCCCGGATTCCACTACGACGGTCAGGACCCGGACGGCTTCATGACGCGCGCGGAGATCGTCGAACGCTTCGCCCGCTACGCGGGTCTGATCAACGCGCCAGTGGAAGGGGACATCGATGTCACATCGCTCAAGCAAATCGCCGACGGCACGTACCTGCTGACGACGACGTCAGGCCCGATCGGCGCGCGGGCAGTGGTCGTTGCGACAGGCGCGTACCAGCGTGAGCATCGGCCTGCCAACCAGTTGGACGCCAGCATTCTCCAATTGAGCAGCGACCAGTACCGCAACCCCGGCGAGCTGGAGGACGGCGGAGTGCTGGTTGTCGGCTCTGGTCAATCCGGCTGCCAGATCGCGGAGGACCTGGTCGCCGATGGCCGCCGCGTGTGGCTGGCTACCGGCTTCTGTGGGTGGATGCCGCGTCGTTATCGTGGCCGCGACAACGTGGCCTGGCGCATGGATATGCGTGTGTTCGACGAGACGGTCGAGCAGCTTGGTTACGAGATCAGGCGCGCCTGTCCGCCGATCCAGACCGGCGTCGGACGCGATCGGGATCTGAACCTGCGCACGCTCCGTGAGGCCGGCGTGACGCTGACCGGACGCTTCCTCGATGGGTACAGAACGACCGTTCGGCTCGCCGAAGACCTCCCTCTGAATGCCGCGCGCTCTGACGAGTTCGCGCGGCGCTTCATGGCGAACGTGGACGCGTACATTCGCGATGCCGGAATCGACGCGCCAGCGCCGCCTCCGTTCTCGTCATTCAGCAATCACGACACCGCACCAACCGAGCTCGACCTCGCTGCGCTGCAGATTACGAACGTCATCTGGTCGACCGGGTTCCGCCTCGACTTCAACTGGATCGAGCTCGATCTGAACCTCCGCGATGGCTACCCAGAGCAGACGCAGGGAGTCAGCAGGCGTCCTGGTCTGTACTTCATGGGTCTACAGCTGATGCACACCCGTAAGTCAGGCCTTATCTTCGGCGTCGGTGAGGATGCGGGGCATGTCGCCGCGGCCGCCGCAGCGCATCTTGGCGCCCAGCCTGCGCTGGAATAGGCTCGGCCGCTCAGTCTGCGATGTAGGGCGCGTGCGCGATCGTCTCCTCGATGCTGGTCGATACATGCGCGTGGCGGGGAAACACCATGCGGAGAAGAGGCGGCGTTACCATGGTCGACGCGAGCACGACGATCACGGATGCCGAAAACACGTTCGTGCCGATGAGGCCGTTCGACAATCCGTAACCAGCGACGATCAGGCCGACCTCGCCGCGTGAAATCATCCCGACTCCCACACGCAGAGACTGTCGGTTCGTGAAACCGAAGCCTCTGGCGAACAGCGCGCAGCCCACTGCCTTGGCGACGATGGCGACCGCCACGAGTGCAATCGTGAACCACACCTGATCGCCCAGCGCGCGCCCGTTGGCTTCGAGCCCGATGCCGATGAAGAACAAAGGGACGAAGATCGAGTACGCCAGTGGGTGGATCCCCTGGTCAATCTCTCTCTTGAACTTGGTCTGCGCGATCAGCACGCCAGCGACATAGGCGCCCGTAATCGCCGCCACTCCACCGACGTACTCCGCCGTCCACGCGTAGATCATCGCGACCATGACGGCGACAGAGAGCATCGCCTGACTCACCGGGAGACGCCTGGCCCAGGCCAGTACGACAGGCAGCCCGCGCCCGGCGAATACCGCGAGCGCGAAATACACGACGATTCGGAGTGCGATTGCCACAATGTGCGCGACATCCACGCCAGTCGCCGACGCTTTTGCGAACGCCACGACCAGCGAGAGCAGGATGATGCCCATGACGTCGTCGATGACGGCCGCGCCCAGAATCGTGGCGCCCTCGCGTGAACGAAGGACCCCGAGCTCGAGCAGCGTCTGCGCCGAGATGCTGACGCTGGTCGCCGTCAGGATGGTGCCGATGAAGATGCCGTCCCAATACAGTGGAAAGCCAAAGACCACCGCCGTCGCTGCCCCACCCGCCAGCGGCAGGACGACTCCACCGAACGCGGACCAGAAAGCGACCCTTCCCACCCGGCGCATTTCGCCCACGTCCGTCTCGAGCCCCGCCACGAACATCAGCAGCAGGACGCCAATCCCGGAGAGATCGCGCATGACGGCCCCGAGACTGGCGTCGGTCGCCCCTGGAGCAGAGGTTGGTGTGAACACCTGCCAGCCAAGGACGTTCAGCACGGTCGGCCCGAGCATCAGTCCCGCGAGAATTTCACCGAAGACTGCGGGCTGGCCAATCTTCGCAGCGAGAGTACCTGCAAGCTTTGCCGCGGCGATCGCGAGGACCAGCAGGAGCAGGAGTTGAAGGGAATGTGACATCTCGAAGCAGCCGAGTGCGCGGATCAGCGACGAGGGTCTGAGCCCGCCGGGAAGCTGGCCGTCATGCCGCCCCGCATTGGCGCGTTCGAATCGAGTAGCTTTCCTCGATCGGCATGACCAGCACGCGGCCATCGCCAAACTCCCCGGTGCGGGTGTGATCGATGACCGCCCGGACGATGTCGTCGACGCGGTCGTCTGACACGATGATGTCGATCATGCTCATCGCCAGGAACCGCTCGTACTCGATGCCGCGGAAATCACCGATGGGTCTGGTCCGTCGCCCGCGTCCGCGCACGTCGGTTACCGTAATCCCCGAGATCCCCATTTTCTCGAGCGCGGACGCGGCCCCGGTGACGAGATCCGGACGCACGATACATTTGACCAGCTTCATGGCTTCCCTCGACGCCGAGAATCGCGGGGCCGGCGCTGCCGGCCCCGCGGAGTGCACCATCAGCCAATGTCGTTGCGAGCCGGCTTGAGCGCCGGGGCTCCAGCGGCCGCGGACGACATCATCGAAACGTCGCTGCCGAGGGGAGTGCCGGGCCCGAGCACGAAGTCGGGATACGCCAGCGCGCCCATCTCGGGGATATCGAGGCCCTCGAGTTCGACCGACGCCGCGACCCGGTTCCCCATGATCGCGTCGACAACCTTGAAGAAGGCGTAGAAGCTGACGAACACGAAGACGAAGCAGGTGAGCGTGCCGACGCACTGCGCGAAGAACTGGGTAGCATCGCCGTAGAAGAGCCCTTTGACGGTGCCGCTGACCCCATTCCACCCGTCGCCATAGGCGCCGTCCGCGAACAGGCCGAGGGACAGCACGCCCCAGGCACCGTTGACGCCGTGCACCGAGATCGCGCCAACCGGATCGTCGATCTTCAGCACCCGGTCGAAGAACAACACCGATTCCACGACCAGGAACCCTGCGATGACGCCGATGAGAACCGCCGACACGCTGTTGACGAACGCGCATGGCGCGGTGATCGCGACGAGCCCGGCGAGCATGCCGTTGGCGAGCATGCTGGGGTCGGGCTTGCCGAGCCGCTTCCATACGTAGAACATCGCGAAGATCGCGCCGCCGGCGCCGGCCAGCATCGTGTTGGTCGCGACGACGGCGATCCGCAAGTCGCCGCCCGCCAGCGTCGAGCCGGGGTTGAAGCCGAACCAGCCGAACGCAAGGATGAAGGTCCCGGCCAGCGCCATCGGGATGTCATGCCCAGGCATGGCCACTGATTCGCCGCTCTTCGTGTACTTGCCGAGGCGCGGGCCGATGACGATCGCCCCAGCCAGCGCCGCCACGCCGCCCACCATGTGGACGACTGACGATCCGGCGAAGTCCACGTGGCCGTGTCCGAGCCCGAATTCCTTTCCAAGCGTCGCGAGCCAGCCGCCGCCCCACACCCAGTTGCCAAAGAGCGGATACACCACCATCGACATGAAGAACCCGAAGACGATGAACGCAGAAAACTTCCAGCGCTCCGCCATCGCGCCGGTCGGGATGGTGCCTGCCGTGTCCATGAACACCATCTGGAAGAGGAACAGCGCGAAGACGCCGACGTCATACGTATTGCCGCTCAGGAAGAAGCCCTTCGTGCCGAAGAGCCCGAAGGAGTGCCCGAACAAGCTGAGTGTGAATTCGCCGTTCAGGGGAGGGGTGCCGCCGAGCGCAGCCACCGCGCCCACGCCACCCATGTGGAGCGCGTAGCCGCAGATCCAGTACCCGAGCAGGCCGATCGGGTAGATCATGAAGTTCATCGACATGGTGTGTGCGGCGTTCTTGGCGCGCGTGAAGCCGGTCTCCACCATGGCGAATCCCGCCTGCATGAACATCACGAGGAAGCCGGCGAGCAGCGTCCACACGAAGTTGATGGCGATCTTGTTGTGGCCGACGGTGTCCATCACTTCGGTCAGGGTGGGATTTTTGGGATCCTTCACCGTGACGTCTGCCGCCGTGCCAGTCGTGGCCCCAGTCGGATCGCCCGCGGGCTGCTGCCCGATGGCACCCTGGGCCTGCACGGTGTACGGCGTGGTCGTCACGTGGCTGAACCACAGCGTCAGCACCGCCGCCGCTAACACTTTTGCCAGAATCATCGCGCGTCTCTTCATCTCCGGTCCTTTCATGCGCGTTCACTGATCGCGTTCGAGCTACGACGCGCACCGCGAGAACGACTCCCCGGTGACACGGGTAGTAATGTGACAAGGGGCTCCGGTCCACACCGGCACCAATGAGTCAACGGACACGCCACACGCCCGGACGCGAGCGTGCACGTACGACGGAAGATCGAGTGGAGGGGTTTAGAGCCTGAGGATCGTGCGCTGACCGTGATGCGAGCCGGCGACCATCGACGGCGCGATCGGACGATCGACGACAACGAAGGCGTCCATGCTCACGAACACCAGGAGCGGCGTCACGAGGGCGTCCTGCGTAGCTGCCTTGTCTTTTGATGCGCTGCCCGCAACATCGACGGCGCCCGCGCCGCCCATGTCGGTGCCGTGAATCGTGGCGAACGGCTCGGTATACGGCGACACCACGAGCACCACGATCAACGCGGCCATAAGCCGAGTCAGAAGGCGGCGGTAAAGAGTGGTAAGCACCATCCGGCTGGCGAAGCGCAATTCAAAATCAGCGCCACATCACTGCGCGATTCGTCGAGAAAAATCGAGGGTTCTGCACCGCTCCGGTCGCGAGGCCACGGCCTGAAGCAACGGCGATGTCGGTTGCACCATTGATGGCGACAGGTCTGTAGGTCGTGACGATCGAGTGAAGCACCTGACCCGAGCCCAGGTCAGCGACGACCGGCCGAGGCCGTGCGGATCGTCAGACAATAATGTCGACCACACACTGACCGTCGACGTCAATGTAGCCAGCGCCTGTGAGCCATGGGTCCGCCGTGGTCGATCGGCTGATGCGTCCCCTTGCGTTGCGGCACTGAGGCGAGATAGCGTCCGGCCACCGCATGAACAACCGGGTCAGGCTGCTCCTCGGGCGTGTCGTCACCATGCACCAGGGCGACGGCGTCATCGCGCTGCTGATGTTCGCCTACTCGTTCCTGGCGATGGCCTCCTACAACATCCTCAAGCCGCTGACCCGTTCACGGTTCATTTCCGATCTCGGCGCGGACAACCTCCCATATGTGCTGCTGGCCAGCGGTTTCGTCATTGGCCTGCTGATGCACGGGTACACCACGGCGGCAGGACGTCTTCAGCGCCGGCACGTGATTCCGGCCACTCAGGTGGCCATCATCGTGCTGCTCGTTGTCTTTTCGGCGCTGCTCCGGACGCGCGCCGAATGGGTAACCGTTGCCTTCTACCTGTTCGGCCAGATCCTCGGCGTGCTCCTTATCAGCCAGTTCTGGACACTGGCGAACGATCTGTACGACGCGCGTCAGGCCAAGCGCCTGTTCGGCTTCATCGGCGCCGGCGCCAGCCTGGGCGGCGCCGCCGGGGCTGCCATTGTCGCCACCATCGTCCGCGAGGTCGGCTCGGACAGCCTGCTGCTGGTGAGTGCGGCTACCCTCGGTGGATGCCTGGCGATTGTCGTGATGATCGGCCGACGCCTGGCCATCGGCACCACGCCACAGCCCGTGGACGGCGCTGGCGTCAGCGGACGCGAAGCGATCCAACTGCTGCTGCAGTCTCGACATGTACGCGTCGTTGCCCTTGTCGTCGCCTGCGCCTCGGCCGGCGCCGCGATTGTGGACCAGCAGCTGAACATGGCGGCCGAGGCGCTCAAGGGCCACGAGGGCGATGCCGGCATCGCCGAATTCCTCGCGCAGGTGATCGTCTACACCTCGATCGTTGGATTCGTCCTGCAGGTGGTGGCCACCAGCCGGATTCACCGGTCGTTCGGGCTGGCGTTTGCCCTGGTGCTGCTGCCGGTGACGCTCGGTTCGATGTCGGTACTCATCCTGGTGACCGGCGCCTTCTGGGCGCCGCAGGCCGCCCGGGTCTTCGACTCGACGCTTCGGTACACCGTTGACAGGACGTCGCGCGAACTGCTGTTCCTGCCGCTGTCGGAAGAGCTGAAGTACCGGGCGAAGCCGTTCACCGATGTGACGATGGACCGGTTTGCGAAGGGCGCGGCGGCCGTCGTCATCCTGGTGCTGATTCAGCCGTGGGGACTCGGGCTCGATTGGCGTCGTCTGAGCTACGCGAGCATCGTTGTCATGGTGTTGTGGATCGTGAGTGCGCTGGCCGCCCGGCGGCAGTACCTCAACGCGTTCCGCGAGAGCATCGGCTCGCGCACGCTCGAGGTCGACTCGGTCCGCGTCGACGTTGGCGACCCGGCAACCATCGAGGCGCTCGTCGAAGAACTCTCCCATCCTGATCCGACCACGGTGTTGTATGCGATCGGCATGCTGGAGACTCTGGACAAGAGAAACCTCGTGTCCCCGTTGCTGCTGCATCACGAATCACCGCAGGTGCGCGCCCGCGTGCTGCGGGCGCTCGGTGCCGTGCGCTCGCACATTGCGCTGCGCTGGCGGCCGGCGGTCGAGCGGCTCGTGCACGATCCGGACGTCGGAGTCCGAGCCGCGGCACTGCGGGCGCTGGCTGAGTTCTCGCACGAGGATGCCGCGCTCCTGCTGCGGCGTCACCTCGGCGATCCCGAGCCGCAGGTGGTGGTGTCCGCTGCCATGATGCTGGCCCAGTCCGGGGTGCCCGACGACGTCGACCTGGCGGAGCGGGCGTTCGAACGCCTCACTGCGGACTCGCGCGACGCCGGAGCCGTCGGCCGGCGCGAGGTCGCCGTTGCGCTCGCGCACATCAGCGCCCCACGATTCAGGCCGCTGCTCGTTCCTCTCATTTATGACCACGACACCCGCGTCGTCGAGGCAGCCATCGACAGTGCCCGGAGACTGGGAGCCGCTGACGGACTGTTCCTGCCGGCGTTGATCTCGCTGCTCGGGCACCGTGTCCTGAAGACGGCCGCGCGTGCCGCGCTCGTCGGATATGGCGAGGTGACCGTTGGCGCGCTGGCGCATGCGCTGGGCGATCGGCGCGAGGACCGGTGGGTCCGGCGGCACGTGCCCGCCACGCTGGCGTTGATTCCGACGCAGACGGCCATGGACGCGCTGATCCGCGCCCTCGAGGATCCCGATCGATTCGTGCGATTCAAATCGATCATGGCCATCGAACACCTGCACCGGCGCCATCGTGTGCTGACCTTCCCGGCCGCCGTGATCGAGAGGCTGGTCCTGCAGGAGGCCTTGCGCTATTACGACTACCTCTGCGAACGGCACGACCTGTCGCGTGACGGGCGGGCACAGGGGACGCTGCTCGTCCGGGCGCTCGACGAGAAGCTGGAACGCGCCAAGGATGCCCTCTACCGGCTGCTCGGCCTGCTCTACGACAGTGACCACGTGGCGGCGGCGCGCTACACGATCGAGCAGGGCGACGCGCGGAGCCGCGCAGCCGCGGTGGAGTACCTGGACCAGATGCTGAAGGGTGCCGTGCGAAAGCGGGTGCTGCCGATCCTGGAAGAGACCTCGGAGGCCAGAAGACTGGCTCATGCCTACGTGGCCCTGAGGACACGCCCTCGTGAGCTGGAGGACACACTGGCACGTGTGCTCCACGAAGACGATCCGGTGCTGTCGTCCGCGGCGATTCACTTCATTGGACAACATCGCCTGTGGGCGCTCGCCGGCGATCTGGAATACCTGCTGCACGGGTCCGCGGACGCCCACGTGTGCGAAGCGGCCGACTGGGCGCTGAGGATCCGTTCGAACGGTCATCTCCCGGAGAGCGAGCCGCTGACGATCGTGGAGCTGGCCCACCGGGTGCGGATGAGCCCGTTGTTCGAGTTCGTGTCGGTCGACGAGTTGTTCCGCATCGCCGCTGCAGGCGAGGAATCCCGTCATCCTGCGGGCCGCGAGTTGTTTCATCCCGGCGTCGCGCCGGATCACATGGAGTTCCTGATCGAGGGCGCGGTGCGGATCGTCCAGGCCTCCGGAACGACCAGCGAGATCGAAGCGCCTGCCGTCCTCGGGCTCGAAGACGTCCTTCAGGGCGCCCCTCCAACGGTCACTATTCGCGCGGCCGAGCCGGTCGTCTGCTTCCGGATCGGCGCCGCGGAGCTCATGACGATGGTGTCCGGCAACGCGCTTCTTGCGCAGAGCCTCTTCAAGATGCTGCTCGCCCGAGTGACCTGGCAGGATGCCGCGCGCTCGGCGTTCCACCCGACGGCGCCGGGCTCGCTCCTCCGGCCGGTCGATCAGGCGCTCATGCTCCGCGAGCACCCCCTCATGGCCCGCGCAACACCGGCACAGCTCCTCGCCCTGATCGAGATGGCCGCGGAGGTTCCTCTGACGGCTGGCACAGTGCTCATCGAGCGCTCCGGCCCGCCGGCGATGTTCCAGGTGGTCGAAGGAGAGTTGCGGCTGGAAACGGCAAACGGGGCAGCGGTCGTTCTGCCGGGTATGACCGTGGGGCTGGCCGAAACGCTGTCGGGCAGCGCGGCGTCGGCCCGCGCCGTCGTGACGCGCTCCGGGCGAGCCTTACGGCTCGATCGTGACGACCTGTTCGCCGTTCTGACCGACCATGTCGATCTAATGCAGGGCGTCTTCAGCGAAGTCCTGGCCTTGCCCCGAAAAGAGCTACCGGCGATCACAGCTCAGGCGTAGAATCCGCCTCACTAAGGGGGAAGCGACATGTCCGCCTCTCGTCCTGTCCTGTTGGCGTTGGTCCTGGTCTTCGTTCTCGCTCCTCGCATGGCGGCGCCGCAGGGCGTCGCGATCACTCCTGAGCAGATGGCGGTCTTCCTCGCCAAGGCTGCGATTGTCCGGGAGAGGACGACCAGCGATGGAATAACGCGGCCCATTCGGGCAACGCTCTCCGATGGCGTGCTCACCCACGACGCGCAATTTCAGACCGTTGACCAGGCCAGGGCGGTGTTCGAGGCCGGCAAAGCCTCCGAGGTCGATTTCAAAGACACCTACCGGTACAACATCGCGGGCTATCGCCTCGCCCAGATGGTCGGCCTCGAGACCGTCCCGATGTCCGTGGAGCGCACCTACAAAGGCAAGAGCGCAGCCGTCACCTGGTGGATCGACGACGTGATGTTCGACGAGGTCGGCCGCCAGAAGCTGCAGGACAAGAAGCTCGGCCCGGAGCCGGAGCGGACGCAGAAGCAGATTTACAACATGTATGTCTGGGACGAGCTGATTCAGAACCGCGACCGAAACGGCGGGAACATCCTGTGGACGAAGGACTGGACGATGTGGCTGATCGATCACACGCGTGCGTTCCGCTCGGGTGGGTCGCTGCTGAAGCCGGAACGGCTGCTCCGGATTGAACGCACGTTGTTCGCCAGGATGAAAGAGCTCACCGAGCAGTCGGTATCGCAGGCCATGAAGGGGAGCCTGACCCGGGGCGAAATCGAGGCGATGATGAAGCGGCGCGATGTGCTTGTCCGCCACTTCGAAAAGCTGATCGCCGAGCGCGGCGAGGTCGCGGTGTTCTTTACCTTGTCGCCAGCGGCGGCGCCGTGATCGTCACGCGGCGGCCGTCCTCGTAGATGGCCGCAAGCGCTCCGTCGCGCATCTCGAGCGCGGACGGCGCTCCCTGCGGATAGAACTCCCCGCCGAGCATTCCGGTATCGATCACGACGACGCGACCGTCGAACCGAGGTGTAATCCGCCCACTCGCCATCGGCGTGTGGCCGATCACCACTGCCCGGGCGTCGAGGCGCTTCAGAATGTTGTCCAGCGTCGGCTCGAACGTGGCTTCAGGTTCCGACGCCATCCCGCGGTACCAGAGCGGGCCGTCCTCAGTCGCCGACAGTAGCGACGTGATCTTGTCGGCCGGCACCGGCACCGCGGCGAGATCGCGCTGCACTTCCGCGTTCAGCCCTTCACAGCCGAGGTTTGCCACTTTGTCGCTGACACCACCGTGGATAAAGAGCACCTTATTGATCTTGATGGCGGGGACGAGACTCCGCACCCACTTGCCGTACTCGCCATCCTTGCTGAAGGCGCGCTGCATCTCGAAATACCCGAGCGGAAAGTCCTTGTAGAACTCCGTTCGGTATTGGCGCTCGTTGAACTCGCGGTTCTCCGCGCGCGCGCGGCGGGCCGCCTGCTCGGCGTTCAAGTCGCGGACCCGGTCGCGCAGCTCGGCGGAATCAGCGTCCTGAAAGGCCTTGTACTCTCCGGGACTGACGTAGCGCCAATCGCCGACGAGGCGCATGAATTCGTGGTTACCGAGCAGCACGTGCACGCGGCCGCCCGCAGCTGCCGCGTCGCGCTCGAGTTTGCGGAGCAAGTCGATTATCTTCCGTGAGTCGGCTCCTCGATCGAGGACGTCGCCCGTCTGCACCAGCCGCGTGCGGCCTCCGGTCCATCGCTGGCGTCCGTCGATGACTCCGGCTGTGCGAAGCATGGCGACGAATCGGTCGTAGGCACCGTGGACGTCTCCGATGGCCACGACCCGCTCAGTGGTCGTAATGTCACACGGACGCTCTGGAGTGATCGTCTGAGCGCGCGGCGGCTGCGCGCGCGCCGAAAGCAGAATGGCGAACACGACCGCGAGTGCACTGGCCGTCAGGAGGCGGCGGTGGCTGCTTGCGCTCACTCGGCGAGTATAACGTGCGTCCGGATTCAAGCGGACAAAGCCTGAAGGCGCGCCGTTTGACAGCTGCGTAATCGGGCGCGATGATCGCGACGCAGGATCCTCCTATGGGCCATTTCGTCTACGCGAGCCGCTTCAACTGAAAGATCAGACCGCGCCGTCCAGCATGCGGACCTGGATCTTCGGCGTCGCGACGCTCGTCGTGGCCACACTCCTCGCCCTCGCCGGTGCCGAGGCCATCGCCCGCACCGCACTCGCCGTCAGGCAGACACGGCCGCCGCTCGACGATGGCCTGCCCGTGCTTCAGGAGCCGGATGAAGTTCTCGGCTGGCGGAACAAGGCCGGCAGCGTCGTGTGGCCGGGGCGCGGCGAGGATGGCGGCAAAGACATCCGCATGACCTTCTGGGCTGATGGCCTGCGCGCGACCGCGCCTGCGCCGGAACTCGATCGCCCTCAGGTCGTCGTGATCGGCTGTTCGTACACGCAGGGATGGGCAGTCACCGACGCGGAAACGTACCCCTGGCGACTGCAGGCGGAGTTTCCGTCACACGCGTTCCTGAATTACGGCACTGCCGGGTATGGCACGTATCAGTCGCTGCTCGCCCTCGAGCGGTACTTTGCGGCTGGTCACGATTCGCCCGCCCTCGTCATTTACGGATTCATCGATTACCACGAGGAACGCAACGTGGCGCCCGCCGGGTGGTTGAAAGCGCTGGCGACCGCCTCGCGCGCCGGGACGCTCTCGGTCCCGTTCGTGTCGATCGGCGCTGATGGAAACCTGGAACGTCATCGGCTCGACCGCGCGAACAGCTGGCCACTGCGGTCGCATCTGGCCAGTGTGGCTGCGATCGAAGACCGCGTACTCGAATTCCGAACGCGGGGACGTCTCGAGCAACGTCGTCAGGCTACGGACCGTCTGCTGCTTGAGCTGCAGCGTGTGACGCGCGACCATGGTTCCGATCTGCTCGTCGCGATCCTCGAATCTCGTGACGAAGCCAAGGAGCACGTGGTGACGTTCGCGGCGCAGAAGGGAATCGAGGCCGTCGACTGCACGGTCCCGAATCAGGACGAACTGCAGGTGCCGGGCTACTCGCACCCCGATCGCCGTATCAACGCGCACTGGGCGCAATGTATCGGGGACCGTGTGAGAGGCCACCTGTCACCTTCGACCGGCGATGCGAAATAGCCATCGTAGCGTCCGGCGTTAGCCGGACCCGCAACGCAAAGGGGTCACACCATTTCGCGCAAACGACAGCCTGGTCCCGCTCGGCCGCGGGATTCGAGAGCGACGGATACAACACCCGGGATCGGCTGGGGCTGGATTGCTCTGCTCTGTGTCGTGGTCGTCGTACCTTACCTGAACAGTCTCAATAACCCTTTCATCTGGGACGACAGCAACGCGATCGTCGACAATCCAACCATTCGCTCGCTCTGGCCCCTGTGGGGGCCGTTACAACCACCCCGCGAGACGCCGGTATCCACGCGGCCTCTCGTGAACCTCTCCTTTGCCCTGAATTACTCCGTGCACGGCCTGCGCGTGCAGGGCTACCACCTGGTGAATCTCGGGCTGCATCTGCTCACCGCCTGTCTCCTGTTTGCCATCGTCCACCGCGCACTGACGACAGGCATATCGAATACGCGGTCGCACGTTCACGCGTCCCTGACCGCGCTGCTGGCGACGCTGGTGTGGGCCGTCCATCCGATGCTGAGCGAGGTCGTGAACTACACCACCCAGCGCTCTGATGCGCTCGGCGGGCTGTTTCTGATTGCGACTGTGTTTGCGGCGCAACGCGCGCTCGGCGCAATGCACCGGACACGCTGGCACGTGGTTGCCGTGATCGCCTGTGTGTGCGGTGTGCTGTCGAAGGAATTCGTCGCTGTCACGCCGCTGATCGTGATTCTGTACGATCGCGTCTTCGCGTTTCGCTCCTATCGCGAGGCGTTCGCCGTTCGAAGGAACCTGTACGGAGCGCTCGCGGCGACGTGGCTTGTCCTTGGCGCGATCCTGGTGCTGCGACCTCATTCGACCATCGGCTTTTCCGCTGGTGTCAATCCCTGGACGTACGCGCTGAACCAGGCGGAGATCATCGTCCGCTATCTGCGCCTGGCTGTCTGGCCAGACGCTCTGGTACTCGACTATGGCGTGCCGCGCCCACTCTCGCTGGGCACCGTGTGGATGAGCGCGGTCTCGATCGCGATCCTCTTCGCCGCGTCCGTGGTCGCCCTGTTCCGCTGGCCACGCGTCGGCTTCCTGTGCGTCGTGTTCTTCATCCTGCTCGCTCCGACCTCGAGCTTCATCCCGATTACGACTGAAGTCGGGACGGAACGGCGGATGTACCTGGCCCTGGCAGCGCTCACTATCCTCGCCGTCGCGGGTGGTGCATGGCTGATCGACCGCGTGGGTCCGCGTCTCCCGGGTCGCATGGGGAAGGTGTTGCCAGTCGCCGCGGTGGTCGCGGCCTTTACATGGGTCGGGACGCTCGGCGTTCTGACGACTCACCGCAACGGCGAGTTCGCGACACCGGTCACGCTCTGGCGGGGTTCCGTCGAGCGATGGCCGTCGGCGCGTGCGCGGATCCTGTACGCCGGCGCGCTGGCCGAGGCGGGCGATCACACGTCGGCCGTCGACCAGCTGCAACTGGCGGTGACCGCCTTCCCGAAGTCACGATCGACACTCGGACGCGAGCTCGCGGCAGCAGGCCGCCCTGACGAGGCTCTTCGCGAGCTTTCAGCGTTCATTGCCGCCGAACCGCGGGCGGAGGATCAATTGCCGGCCCGGATGCTGCGCGCCAGCATCTTTGTTGAGGCTCGCCGATTCGACGAGGCGACTGCCGAGTTTCGCCAGCTGGTCGAACTCTTTCCAACGAACCCTGGTGTGCGCGAACGTCTGGCCGGTGTCCTCGTCGCTCATGGGAGTGCCGCAGACGCTGCCGTGCAGTACCGGGAGCTCCTTCGGCACGAACCGGGCAACGCCAACTGGCAGGTCGGGCTCGCGAAGGCGCTCGCGTTGAGCGGGCGCTTCGATGACGCCGCGGCGGCCTATCGACAGGCACTGACGGTCGATCCACAAGCGGCCGCGGCGCACACCGGACTTGCCGCCGTGTTGCTCGAGACCGGGCACGTCGACGAGGCGGCCGTGGAGGCGGAGGCTGCGCTCGCGCGCGAGCCCAACGACGCACCGTCACACAACATCCTCGGTGCCGCCCGCGCCATACAGGGACGCCTCGACGAGGCGATTGCGCACTTCAAGCAGGCGATTGCCATCGACTCCAACTACACAGAAGCCCGCAATAATCTGGCTCGAGCAGAACGTCAGCTCCAGGTGCCACGGTCGATTCAATGGCGATGATCCGGGTGCCAAGGGCCGGGCAGGACGCCCGTGTTCGGTCCGGTCAATCCGGTCGTTCCTTAGGTTATGGTGCGTCTTGGCCTTCACCCGCGCTCAGCTAGCCCGTATGATACGGCCCGGCTACTCGCGCTCGTATCCTTGGGCGCCGCACCAGTAATGAACGAACCTCCTCCCGGCGGGAGTGTCGACTCGACGTTTGAGCTGCTCCGGCGCGCCAAGGCCGGCGATTCCGCCGCGCTCGAGCGCCTGTTCACCCGCTATCTGCCGGCCCTCCGGCGTTGGTCGAGCGGCCGCCTCCCACGATGGTCGCGCGACCTCCTGGACACCGATGACATCGTCCAGGAAACGGTGATCCGTGTTGTTAAACGGATCGACACGTTTGAATCGCGGCGCGAGGGCGCGCTTCTCGCCTATCTGCGGCAGGCGGTCATGAACCGGATCCGGGACGAACTGCGGCGAAGTCATCGTGCGCCGGGCATCGACGAACTTGATGAGAACCAGCGCGATCGCGGTGCTTCTCCATTGGAGATAACGATCGGGCGGGAGGCAGTCGAACGATACGAAACCGCGCTGGCGCGCCTGCGTCCGGAGGAGCGTGAAGCGATCGTGGCGCGTATCGAGCTGGACGGCACGTATGAGGACGTCGCACAGGCACTCGGGAAGGCTTCACCCGACGCGGCGCGAATGGCCGTGAGCCGCGCGCTGCTCCGGCTGGCGGAAGAGATGGACCATGGCAACGCCTGAATCCAACGCGCTCTTACAGTCGGTTGCCGATTCGATTGCCGACGGGCTGCCCGTCGACTGGCAGACGGTAGAGGCACAGGTCGACGGACAGCCCCTCCGACTGCTCAAGCAGCTGCGGATCCTTTCGGATCTGGCGACGTTGCACAGGACGCAGCCGACGGCGTCCTCAGGTACAACTCCGGCACTCACGGCGCGCCCAAAGCCGGCGACCGTCATTGGAAAGTGGGGACACCTCGAGCTGATCGAGCGCCTCGGCGGTGGTGCCTCGAGCGAGGTCTATCGCGCATGGGATCCGCAGCTCGAATGCGAGGTGGCGCTGAAGCTTCTTCGCGTTGACGACTGGTCGGGCGACCCGTGGTCGTCGCGGCTTGTCCGCGAAGGGCGGCTGCTGGCCCGCGTCAACCATCGACACGTCATTGCCGTACATGGTGTCGCGGTTCAGGATGGGCGATTCGGATTGTGGATGCAGTTGATCCGTGGAGCGAACCTCTACCGGCTCGTGGTGAAACAGGGTCCACTCAGTGCCCGCGAAGCGTCAGTGATCGGCATCGACATCTGTCAGGCTTTAGCGGCTGTCCACGGCGCCGGATTGATCCATCGCGACGTCAAGGCCGCGAACGTCATGCGCGAGGATGGCGGCCGCATCGTCTTGATGGATCTCGGTATGGGGAGCGAACGGGAGGCGACGCGTTCGGGCCCGAACGACTTCGCCGGCACACCGCTGTATCTGGCGCCCGAGATCTTTCAGGGACGCCAGGCCAGCGTACGCACGGACCTGTATGGCCTGGGCGTGCTGCTGTATTACCTCGTGACCGGGTCGTACCCCGTTCGCGCAGCGACCATCTCGGAGCTGAAGGACGCGCACGCGAAGGGAGCAGTGGTCCGTCTGCGCGATGCGCGCGCTGACCTGCCGACGAGGTTCATACAGGTCGTCGAGCGTGCCACCGCCGTGGATCCGGAACTCCGCTATCCGACCGCGGGTGCGTTCGAGGCCGATTTGGTGCGTGCGCTCGACGATACCTCAGCCCCGACATCCGGGCGCCGGTCACGTGTCTCGACGCGCACCAAGACTCTGATTGCCGCGAGCATCGCTGCGCTGTTGGTTCTGGGCGCTCTGGGATGGCGAGCCGTGACGAATCGCCCAGACGCCGCACTTGCTGCGGCGACCGTTCGATCGATCGTCGTGCTTCCCCTCGAGAATCTGTCGGGCGACCCGTCACAGGAGTACTTCGCCGACGGACTGACCGAGGTGCTGATCAGCGACCTGGCGCAGATTCATGCGCTGCGCGTGATTTCCCGGACGTCGGCCATGGTCTACAAGGGTGCGAAAAAGCCGCTGGCCGACATCGCGCGCGAGCTCAAGGTGGACGCGGTGCTCGAAGGATCGGTGATGCGGGTCGGAGACCGCGTTCGTATTACGGCAGATCTCGTTGATGCCAGCAGCGACCGGCATCTGTGGGTACAAACCTACGAGCGAGATCTCAAGGACGTACTCACGCTTCAGAGCGATGTGGCTCAGGCGATGGCGATTGGGATCCAGGTGCAGCTCACGCCGCAGGAGAAGGCGAGCTTCGGCGCCGTGCAGGCCGTCAACCCGGCCGCCGCAGAGGCGTACCTGCGCGGTCGGTACGAGTGGAACAAGCGCACGAACGATTCGCTGCAGCAGGCGCTCGTGTACTTTCAGCAGGCCGCCACCATCGACCCGACGTTTGCGAAGGCGTACGCCGGTCAGGCAGACGTCTACAACATGCTCCCGTCGTCTCTGAAAGTCAGCGACACTCAGAGCTCGCCGCTCGTCATGTATCCCCTGGCGAAGGCCACGGCCACGAAGGCGCTGGGTATCGACTCCACTCTCGCAGAGGCCTACGCGTCTCTAGGGTACGCAAGATGGTTCTCCGATCGCGACTCCGCGGGAGCCGAGAATTCGTTCCAGCGCGCGATCCAGCTCAATCCGGGATATGCCACGGCGCACCAGTGGTACGCGGACTACCTCCTCGCCGTCAATCGTGTCGATGATTCGCTCCGCGAGATCGAGACGGCGAAGACGCTTGATCCGCTGTCGAATCCCGTCCGCGTGATTCGCGCGGCTGTCTTGTACTCCGCCCGTCGATACGACGAGGTGATTGCGCAAGCCAACGAGGCTATCCAGGCTGAGCCGATCAATGCCGCCGCGTTCTATTACCGCGCGGCGGCGTACGAGCAGAAGGGGCTTCTTCCCGAGGCAGAGAATGCAATCCGGCGAGCCATGGAGCTCGCGCCGCGAGATGCCTTCTACCTGCAGGAGTTGGGTCGGGTGGCAGCGAAAAAAGGCGATAAAGCCGAGGCAGCAAGGATTATTCGGGACCTGGCAGCTCCGGGACGCCCGGCAGGCACAACTGCGGGACCGATCGGCTTCGTCTATGCGGCCCTGTCAGACAGGGATCGAGCGTTTACCTTTCTTGCGCAGGCTGAACGGGAACATTGGCCCGCATTGCTCTGGGCAAGGACGTTGCCTGAGTTGGATCCTCTCCGCAACGACCCTCGGTTCGCGGACCTCTTGCGAGCATTGAACCTCTCCCGATAATCCTGCGCTTTGTATTGACTCCAGCTCGACCGTTCATTAGACTTCCGCTTCTTCTGCGCACAAGAAGAACAAACGGAGCTTACGATGGCAAAGAAAAAGGCGAGCAAGAGGGCAGCGGTCGGAGCCAAGAAGAAAGGGCCACGACCTGGACCATCGCCGCTCGCCGGTACGTCGTGCGTGCCGAAGAAGAAGAAGCGCTGACACAGGTCAGTCGCAGAGGCCGCTGACGCAGTCGTGAACGATCGGCCGCTGCTGTTTCGCCGCGCGCCGTTTGTCGTCAGCTACTGGGATGGTTCGCAGCTGATCTTCGAGAACTACGCGAGCGGCGAACGGATCACTGCTGCACCTCTGACCGCGACGATCCTCGATTTCTTCGATACCTGGCGCTCCACGGATGAACTCGCCCGACGTTTATCCGACTACACGCCGGCGTCCCTTCGCGTGGCGGTCGGAAGCCTTGAACGTCACACGCTCCTGATCCGTTCCGACCAGGGTGAGCCGCCACGTACGGCCGAGATGTCATCCTGGATGCCGTGGCACCCCGCGGCAGGCTTCTTCCATTTTTCAACCAAGGACGCGCGCTTCACGAACGACCCGGTCATCGATCGCCGGTTGAACGCCAAGGCACGACATTCCCCTGCGCCGCCAGCGGTGAAACGATACCGGCGGAAGGAGCGCGTCCAGCTCCCGTCCATCGACCACGAAGATGATTTTTCACAGGTCCTGCTTTCTCGAAGAACCTGGCGGCGGTTTTCACAGCGCGAACTGAGTACCGCCGATCTGAGCACGCTGCTTGGGCTGACCTGGGGTGTTCAGGGGTGGTTCACGATGCCGGCCCCCCAGTCGCCGTTGGCGAAGAAAACCTCCCCGTCCGGCGGGGCCAGACACGCGATCGAGGTGTATGTGCTGGCACGACGGGTCCGCGACCTGCGGCCGGGGATCTACCACTACGAAGCCGGCCACCATTTCCTTGAACTGCTGCGACTGGGCGCCGACCGTCGCCAGATCGCCAGATACCTGCCTGCGCAGTGGTGGTTTGAATCCGCTGCCGCGCTGATGATCATGACGGCGGTGTTTCCGCGGGTCCAATGGAAGTACGAGATGTCGCGAGCCTACCGGATGGTGCTGATCGAGGCGGGCCATTTGTGCCAGACGTTTTGCCTGACCGCCACGTCGCTCGGGCTTGCCCCGTTCTGCACCATGTCGCTTGCCGACTCAAAGATCGAGCAGGATCTCGGAATCGACGGCGTCAACGAGTCGGTGATCTACGTGGCAGGCGTCGGCGCTCGGCCACGTGACGGAAACCCGATGTAGGGTAGGAGACCATCGCGACTCGTCTAACGGGGCGCTGGAGCCGCGGTGTTCTCGGCCATCCAACGGAGCAGGAACGCGCGGCGACCTTCGAAGAAGCCGCGCAAGCTTCCGGACTCCGGATCGTCCGCCGTCGTTCGGACAAAGTCTTCGGTGGAAAAGAGCTTGCGCGTATCACGCGCGACATCATCCGCAATCAGGTCGTGGTACTGCTTGACGATCGGGCCGATGGTGTTCCAGTCGAGCGACTTCTCGGCAATCTCTTTGACGTAGCCGAGATACTTCGCGCGCAGCGCCGGCACGGCCAGCACTTTCGCGATGATCGGCTTGGTCGTATCGTTCAGCCCGACCAGCGGACTCACCTGCACGCGACCGGTGCTGAGCATCTCGTTGGCGTCGTGGAAGATGAAGTGGAACCGCCCGTCCGGCCCGCGATAGAGCGCGTAGTCCGACACGCGCTGGAAGAAGGCGTCGCCGCTGACCATGACGTTGTCGAGGGCAAGAAAACGCAGGTACGCGTCGATGTCGAGCCGTGACGCCAGGGCCGCCTCGAGCGAGTCCGTCGGCGTCACGTCGAGCGTCTTTGCCAGATCGATCAGTGCCGACCAGGCCTCGGGCTCGTCCTTCGACTTGATCTGGAACGTCCGGTTGTAGCGGCTGGCGTCATCCCCCTGATAGGAGAAGCCGCCGCCCGTGCCGCCGCCCTGCGGAATCTTCCAGCGCGTCCCCTTCTTGGTGCCGAAGTTGTCGGTGATGAATTCCTTGTTGAACTGCTGCGCGTTCGCGTACACCCCCCAGTTCTCGCCGTTGATCACCACGCGGACGAAGTTGGCCTTCGGCGCTGCGATGTACTGCCGCGCGATGTGCATCGACAACACCGTGCGCATCAGCGTGGGATCGGTGTTGGCGTTCAGGAAGTTGAGCGTCCGGTATCCGCCGATCGCCTGATCGTCGTGGACGAAGTCGAACGCCAGGTTCAGCGACCGCTTGTAGCCATTGCCGACGCCGAACGATGAGTTGCCGCGGAAGTGGACGCCCACGTCGCGGTAGACGCGGCCATCTACGGTGACCGTCGCCGGCACGTCCACGTCGGTATTGTTGAAGGCCACCATCTCGGCCTCCCAATCCGCATTCTCGAACTCGATGAAGAAGGTTCTGAGTGTGGCCGGATCGTAGATCGGTGCGTCGGGGAAGTGCTGCACGTCGCTCGACGTGAGCTGGATGCCGGGACTGGGCGGCGTCCGGTTGCCACCGAAGCGACCGCCGGCGCGACCGGCCACCGTCGCTCCCAGCGACTGCCGCGCGGCCTCGCGCTCCGCAGCGTTGAGGCGTCCATCCTTGTCGGCGTCGAATTCGGCCACGACCGGCCGATTCTGCGTGCCCGGACCGCCCGTGCGCCGGACCTGGGGTTGAGCCGTGCCGTCTGCGACGGTCACGGTCAGGGCGACGAGGAGAGCAGCGGTGACGTGCAGGAAACGCGCTGGATGAGGCATTGGAGTGTCCGTTGATCGGAGTCTACTCCTCTAAAAACAAAGGGCACGAATCCCGTGCCCTTTGCCTTGCCCTGCGGACTACCGATGGAAGCGAGCGACCAGCACGGCTTTGCCGAGCACGTGGCCGTCCATTGCATTGACAATCGCCGTGCGCGTATCGGCGGCCTGCGCCGGCTGCGGCATCGGGATGTCGAGCTTGGTGTCGAGCGCGTACAGCTCGAAGGTGTAGTGATGGTACGGCCCGGGGCCGGCGCCCGGTCCCATGTAACCGGTGGATCGGAGGCTGATCTGCCGCGTCCCGTCCGGTAACTCGCCCTGTGCCATGCCCTCGGGCAGACCTGTCGATGTCGCGGGAATGTTCCACACGAGCCAATGCGTGATGTCCATCTTCGATCCCTTGTTCAGGACCGGCTCTGGATCGTGCATCAGCAGGACCAGACTCTGCGTCCCCATCGGCACTTGCGAAAACTTCAGTTCCGGGGAAGGTGACGTTGGTCCTGCCGCTTGCGTGTACTTATCCGGGATCACGCCGCCGTCTTCCCACGCGCTCGACGTCATGATCAGCGGCGGCGT
>Ga0070670_100000464_pt1 | contig 32824 bp, 33 predicted proteins | sample KBSS63metaG_FD_64665 | JGI IMG/M metagenome (GOLD analysis project Ga0070670, IMG submission 64665) | Switchgrass rhizosphere microbial communities from Kellogg Biological Station, Michigan, USA - KBS S6-3 metaG | ecosystem: Host-associated > Plants > Roots > Rhizosphere > Soil ... | reverse complement strand
CCGTTTTCACGGGCCTGATGGGCGAGGGACCTGACCGATCCCCAGCCACCGGCTGGCGCATCGTTTTGCTCGATTCTCGGCGCGTCGGACATCGTCGTCTCCTGCTGGCGGTTTGCAATTCTCTTGAAACCTCTGGAACGCCGATGGGTTCCTCTCTTTCCGTGCCTGTGCCAACACGGGAACATGATGTTGCGTGGCCGTCACCGCATGCCGATAAGCTGTTGCCTGCGGAAGTCGTGCGCCTACCCTTGCCACCGGCGCCGAAAACTGATGTCTCGCGGCAATAGCAAGATTGAAGGGATCTCCCATGTCCGAACAGGAAACGCGCATCACCCAACTCGAGGAGGTGATTATGCACCAGGCAAAGACCATCGACGAGCTTTCCGATCAGCTGACCGCTCAGTGGAAAGTCGTCGAGGAGACGCGTTACAAGCTCGAGCGGCTGGTCGAGCGCTTTATGACGCTCGAAGAGGAGACCGCCGAGGCGCCGGCCAATACGCGGCCGCCGCATTACTGATCGACCGAAGGCTGAGGAGGCCTAGCGCAGGAGGCTCTGGCCTCCGTCGATCCAGATCGGGGTGCCGGTGATGTGGCGCGAGCGGTCGCCGGCCAGGAAGAGGATGGTGTCGGCCACTTCCTCGGCGGTGCCGTATTCGCCCCCGGTGAGCGGGATCTCACCTGCCGGCCATTCGACGGGAACGCTCGCTTCTTGCTGATTGCGCTTGTGCGTGTTGTCGTCGATCTCGGTGACGATGGCGCCGGGGCAGACGGCGTTGATGCGGATGCGGTGCTTGCCGAGTTCGAGAGCCAGTTGCTGGACGATGGCCAGTTGCCCGGCCTTGGTCGCGGCGTAGGCGGTTGCGCCGCCATTCGAGAAAGTCCGCGTGCCGTTGATGGAGGATATGACGATGATCGAACCGCTGCCCTGCTTCTTCAGATAGGGCACCGCCAGGTGCAGCGTCATGTAGGTGCCGCGCAGGTTGACGGCGATGGTCTTGTCCCATTCGTCCGGCGTGATGTCGTCGATCGGTGCCCAGACGCCGTTGATGCCCGCGCTGGCGACTACGATATCCAGGCGACCGAAGTGCTCGACCAACGATGCGGTCGCCGTCCGCATTTCGCCTTCGTCGGTGACATCCGCAGTCAGCGCCATGGCCTTGCCGCCCGCCGCTTCGATTTCCCGCACGGCGTCATCGAGTTCGCTCCTGGTATGGCCGAGGAGGCCGACCATGGCGCCTTCGGCGGCCAGCTTCAGAGATGCGGCCTTGCCGATACCCGATGCGCCGCCGGTGACGAGTGCGACTTTGCCTGACAGTTCCATGATAGTCTCCTTCCGGTGTTCGGGGATGCCTCCGATCGAAGGCTCGATCAGGGCTGGCGGGACGGATGCATCTCCGCTGCCGGCGGTGGTCATCATCCGATGCATCCGCCACTGTTCGATTTGCAAACGGTCGCTTCGACGGTTTGTTCCTGGCTGTCCCGCAAGCGGTCACGGTCACATTTGCGTGTCAGGCGCCGCCGGATGTAACAAAAGCGCTGTCGGCTCCGTATCTGATGTATGAACGAGATCACCCCGGAGGGACTGGCAATGCTGACGAACCGCTCCTGCGATGATCGGGAGTTTACGCGCCGCGACCCGGGTGCCGGGGATCCGCTCAGAGGAGACCATCCATGACGATGCCTTCCAGTTACTCCATACGCGATGTGATGTCTCACTATGGCCGCCGGGCCGGTACTGCCGTTGCCGTTCTCCTGGTCGGAGGCGCGGTGCTGCATTTCACACCGTCGCAGGCCAGCGAGGCACGCAACATTCCGAAACCGATCGTTGATGAGGCGCTGGGGTCGGGAACCGAGACCATCGCCCTTGCTGGCGGCTGCTTCTGGGGCGTCCAAGGCGTGTTCCAGCACGTCGACGGCGTTGTCAGCGCCGTTTCCGGCTATGCGGGCGGCGCCAGGAACACGGCGGAATACGAGACGGTCAGCACCGGAGACACAGGGCATGCCGAAACGGTGAAGGTGGTCTTCGATCCGCACAAAGTCAGCCTCGGCCATCTGCTGCAGATCTATTTCTCCGTCGCCCACGATCCGACCGAGCTGAACCGCCAGGGCCCGGACAGCGGCACCCAGTATCGCTCGGCGATCTTCCCGACCACGCCGGAACAGGCCCGCGTGGCAAAGGCCTATATCGAGCAGCTGAACAAGGCAGGCGTCTTCGGGAAGCAGATCGTGACAAAGATCGAGCCGGGCAAGAGCTTCTATCCGGCCGAAGCCTACCACCAGGATTTCCTGACGACCCACCCGACCTATCCCTATATCGCCATCAACGACATGCCGAAGATCGATGACCTGAAACGGCTCTTTCCGAAGGATTATCGGGCCGAGCCTGTCCTCGTCGCTGCCGGCAACTGACCAAGAGGGCGGACTGGGCGGCACGCCGGCTGGCCAGCGTTCAAACGAATATTCCGTGTCGTAGTCTTGGATATTCCTAGCCACCCTCGATGCCCTGCATTAAGTGGGTCAGCTATCGCGCCCCGTCCGGCGACAATCGGACGCATCGCCGGGAGCGCCATCATTCCAATATTCATTAGGCGAGCTAATGTTCTGGTGTAAGGATGGCAGGCCCACTTCCGCATCCGACAGAGCTCTTCCATGATCGTCCGCGACCGCCCGGGACTTTTACCCCTGTTCTTCATCATGCGCGGATCGATAATTCCGCGCATCCTGCCGCAGATCCTCGTCATCTTCGTCATGTCTTGCCTCATCACCTGGGGCCATCACGAGCGTCCGGGCATGATCCTATCGGTCAGCGGCGTGCCTTTCGCGGTTCTCGGCACTGCGCTTTCGGTGTTCCTGTCGTTTCGCAACAATGCCTGCTACCAGCGCTGGTGGGAGGCGCGCCAGAGCTGGGGGCAGCTGGTCTATGCGGCCCGCACCTTCTCGCGCCAGACCTTGCTCTTGGAGGCGATCCACGGCGAGGAAGGCCGACGGATGCGCCGCAGCCTCATGGAACTGGCGATTGCGATGCCGCAGGCGCTGGTCCAGCACCTCAGGCCGAATGGCGACCACGGCAAGGTCGAGCGGGTTCTGCCGGCCGATCTGCGGCCGCTCTACCACGCCGCCTCGAACCGGCCCGAGATGCTGATGCGGCTGATGTCGACCGATCTGGCGCGGATGCGGGCGGGCGATAAGCTCTCCGATATCCAGTACCAGATGCTCGATGCCAGCGTCACGCAGATGGCGATCGTGCCTGCGGTCTGCGAGCGCATCCGCAACACGCCGCTGCCGTTTGCCTATACGCTGCTGGTGCACCGCACCGCCTATCTGTTCTGCTTCCTGATGCCGTTCAGTTCGGTCGATGTGCTCGGCTGGGGAACGCCGTTCGCAGCTGCCGTCATCGCCTACACCTTCTTCGGGCTGGATGCGCTCGGCGACGAGCTGGAAAATCCGTTCAGCAAGGAGGCGAACGCCCTCCCGATTGCAGCACTTGCCGATGCCATCGAGCATAATCTGCGCGAGGCGCTGGGAGAGACGGACCTGCCGCCGCTGCCGAAGCCCAGGGATTTCGTGCTGATGTAATCCGCAGCGATTTTTTTGATCGCGCTGGGAATAAGTTCGCATCGGTGTCCGTATACTCAGTCATGGAACGCAACGGACGCACATTCGATGTTTTGGCACAGCTCTCATCCCTGAGACGCTACGCCCGCTCGCTCGTGCGCAACGCGGACGATGCCGAGGACCTGGTGCATGATGCGCTGGTGCGCGCCTATGAGCGCAAATCGACTTTTCGCCGCGGTGCCAACCTGCGATCCTGGCTGCTTTCCATCCTGCACAATGCCCATGTCGACCGGCTGCGTCGCGACCGGTCGATGACCCGCCGCCACGATGGCGCGGCTGTCGAGACGGAGCAATCGCTGGCCGCCGGCCAGGAGCATGCCGTGCGGCTGTCGCAGGTGCGCAATGCCTTCTTCAGCCTGCCGGAAGAGCAGCGGGCGGCCCTGCACCTCGTTGCCATCGAGGACATGTCGTACAACGAGGCGGCGGCGGCGCTCGGTATTCCGGTCGGCACTTTGATGTCGCGGATTTCGCGGGCGCGGGCCCAACTCAGGGACTTCGAGGACAAGGCACCGGCTGCGTCGCATCTGCGTGTCATTGGAGGAAATGATCATGACGCCAGCTGACCCGATCATCGATGCCGATCTCGACGCCTATGTCGACGGCGAGCTCGACGTATCCCGGCGTATCGAGGTGGAATCCTATCTCTCCGAGCATCCCGACATGGCTGCCAAGGTGATGGCCGACCTCAGCCTGCGCGGAGAATTGCGGCTGGCGCTTGCCGCGGAAGCGGTTGCAGGCGGCGCACAGACGCGCGAGGCGGCGCGCCGGCTGGAGCGGGGGCTTGCCTCCGGGCGGGTGTTCCAATCGCTGCAGCGTATTGCGGCGGTCGGCGTGCTGGTGACGGCCGGCTGGGTGGCCCACACTTCCTTTGGTGCCTTCTCGGCCACCGAAGTCTCGGCCTCGGTGCCGCCGCCTGAATTCGTCGACGATGCCGTCGCGGCCTTCCGCACCACGGCAATCCGGTCCGAGGTTGCCTCACAGCCGAAGGCGACAGGCTACAATCCGGAGGAGATGCGCGCTGCCACCGCCATCGTCATGCCGACGCTGCCGGCCGACTGGAAGGTGGCCGACGCCGAAATCTATCCCTCGGCTTTCGGGCCGAGCATCGAAGTCAGCGTCGACGCCAAGGGCAAGCGGCTTTCGCTGTTTGCCGTCAGGCCGGGCAGTTTCGCAGTTGCCAAGGTCGCCCACGTCGCGCTCGACGGCGTGCAGGCTTCATACTGGCAGATCGGGGAAGTGGCCTATGCGCTGGTCGCCGATCCCAACGTCAACAATCTCGACGGGGAGGCCGAGCGGCTTTCCCGGACGCTCTATTAACCTCACTCAAGGAGACAGATCATGAATCCGATCAATCCCCGCTCCGGTTTCGGCGTCAACGCCGGCACCCAGGCGCTGTTCGACGAGGGCCTGCGCAAGCACATGCTGCGCATCTACAACTATATGGCCATCGGCCTTGTGGTGACGGGCCTCGTCGCCTTCGTCGTCGGCACGACGCCGGCCCTCTACGTGCCGATCTTCTCGTCGCCGCTGAAGTGGGTCGTGATGCTCGCGCCGATCGGCTTCGTGCTGTTCTTCTCGTTCAAGATCCAGTCGATGTCGGCCGGCGGTGCGCAGATGATGTTCTGGGCCTTCTGCGCCGTGATGGGCCTTTCGCTCGCCTCGGTGTTCCTCGTCTTCACCGGCGCCAGCATCGCGCGCACCTTCTTTATCGCCGCCACCATGTTCGGCGCGACCAGCCTTTACGGCTATACGACGAAGCGGGATCTCGCGAATTTCGGTTCGTTCCTGATGATGGGCCTGATCGGCGTCGTCATCGCCAGCGTCGTCAACATCTTCCTCGGCTCGACTGTCCTGCAGTTCGCCGTGTCCGTGATCGGTATCGCCGTCTTCGTCGGCCTCACCGCCTGGGACACCCAGAACATCAAGGAACAGTATACCGAGAACTATGACCAGGAATCGCAGCAGAAAATGGCTGTGATGGGCGCGCTGTCGCTGTACCTGAACTTCGTCAATATCTTCCAGCTGCTGCTCAACTTCACGGGCGAGCGCGAGTAATAGCTCCTCCTGGTGGGGCCAGGAGTGAGCGAGCGCCTGCCGATCTGTCATGGGATCGGCGGGCGCGTTACGTTTTAGGGGTTTAGGAGCATTTCAGCGTCTCATTGAGGCACCGAATTGCTCTTTTTGTTTTCAAGCACTGAAGCTTTAAGCGACCCGCTCGTCGAGGCGGTCCTGCAGCATGCTCCAGGGCAACAGCGCATTCGGCGCGTGCCGGAGCAGGGCGTGGAAGGGGATCGGTGCCGGCGGTGCAAAGGGAATGGCGAGATCGCGGGCATCCGCGCCCGCCGCCCAGTCCGCGATCACCCGGCCCATCGCCGTCGTCATGGCGATGCCACGGCCGTTGCAGGCAAAGCCGGCAATCAGTCCGGGGCCGAGATCGACCAGATGCGGCAGGAAATCCGGCGCGACGGCGGCAATGCCGGACCAGCTGAATTCCAGCGGCGGCAGGTCGGGGAGCCCGAGCTTTTCGGCCATCCGCCGGTGGATGGTGTTTGGCACACGGCTGATAGCGCCGGGGCCGAGGATGTGCATGCCGCCAGATATCAGCCGGTTGGCGGCATCGAAGCGGAAGGTGAAGAGGTTGCGCCGCGTGTCGGAGGCGCACTGGTTTCCCGGCAGCAACCGCTGGCGGACGGCAGCTGGCAACGGCCGGGTTGCCACCTGAAACACCTTCAGTGGGAAATAGGTGCGGGCCAACTGCGGATTGAGCCGACCGCCATAGGCATTTGTCGCAACCACCACCTTGCCGGCGCGCACATTGCCCTTCGGCGTCGTCAGCGTCCAGCCATCGCCTGAGCGGCCGATGCTCGTGACCGGCGATTGCTCGAAAATTTTCACGCCCAGCCTTTCTGCCGCATCGGCGAGGCCCCGGGCATATTCCACCGGATTGAGCACGCCGCCCGATTTGTCCGTCCAGCCGCCGAAGTAGCCCTCTATCCCGGTGAGGGCGCGGATGGCCTGCCGGTCGAGAACCACGGCAGGACGGCCACGGGCCTGCCACTGGGCGGCGCGCGACTGCACCTTTTCGAAGGCGGCGGCCGAGTGGGCGGGCTGGATCCAGCCGCTCTGCGAAGCTTCGCATTCGATCGCGTGCCGGCGGATCAGGTCGAAGACCAGGTCGCCGCTGCCGGCCGCCATCTCGATGAGACGCTCCCCGCGCTCAGGCCCGAGTTCGGCGATGACGTGGTCCGGGTCCTTCTTGGCGAAGTTCGGGACCACGAAGCCGGCGTTGCGGCCGGTGGCGCCCCAGGCGATGATGCCTGCCTCGAGCACGACGACCGAGAGGCCTTTTTCCGCAGCATGCAAGGCTGTCGAGAGGCCTGAAAAGCCGGCGCCGACGATGGCAAGATCGACGTCAAGCGCAGCCTCCAGGCGCGGGCGGTTGCGTCGGTTGCGGCCGACGGCGTGCCAGAGCGACGGTACGTCTGCGGCGGCGGTACCCGTTCCACTCACGAGGCGGCCCCGTTCTGGTCTGACACGGCCGGCGGCTGTTTCCTGCCGAACCAGCGCGGGCGGCGCGGCGAGGTGCCGAGGATGCCGTTCGGGCGCACCAGCAGGATGACGCAGAGCATGACGCCGATGGCAACGATCTGCAGCGATGCTGCGCGTGCCTGCTGGTCGGTCGGGAAGGCGGCGCTGGTCAGCGCTCCGGAGCCGGCCCAGATCGCCCAGACGAGGACGCTGCCGAGGATGGCGCCCTTGTTGCTGCCGGACCCGCCGACGATGAGCATCGTCCAGACCTGGAAGGTCAGCGTCGGCACATAGTTGTCAGGAGCGATGAAGCCGATGAAATGCGCCTGCACCGCGCCGGCCAGTCCCATGATCGCGCCGCCGACGGCAAAGGCCTGGACACGGTAGAAGCGGGCGCTCTTGCCGAGCGAGATCGCGGCGCGCTCGTCCTCCCGCAGCGCCTTCAGCACCCGCCCCCAGGGGCTGCGGGAGAGATGTTCCAGCGCGAGATAGGTGACGAGCGTCACGCCGGCGACGACGGCAAGGTTCGAGAAGTTGAAGAGAACAGGCGTTTCGGCGAGGCCTGCGAAGGGCCGGGGAATAAAGCCGATGCCGAAGGGGCCACCGGTCAGTTTTTGCGCGTTCAGCGCCACCAGTTGCACGACCACGGCGACGCCGAAGGTGGTGATGGCCAGATAATCCGACTTCAGCCGCAGCGTGGCAACGCCTGTCAGGGCGGCGGCAAGGCCGGTGACCAGCATTGCGCCGAGCCAGCCGATGACGATGGGCATGTCGAAGCCGCCGAGACGGCCGACCGTGTCCGGCGTCGTCAGCAGCGCCGAGGTATAGGCGCCGATGGCGACGAAACCGGCGAGCCCGACATTGAACAGGCCGGTCAACCCCCATTGCAGATTAAGGCCGAGGGTGATCAGCGAGAAGATCAGCGCTGTCGTCAGGAAAAATGCGCCATAGCCAACGATGTCCATCATCTCTCTCTCACTCCGAAGAGGCCGATTGGCCGGACCAGCAGCACCGCCATCAGGATGACGAAGGACACTGCCGCGCGCCATTCGGCGCCGATCAGCTGCACGGCGCCGGCTTCCGCCAGGCCGATGATCAGGCCGCCGAGCACGGCGCCGGGCACGCTGCCGATGCCGCCCAGAATGGCGGCTGCAAACATCGGCAGCATCATGTCGAAGCCCATCAGCGGCCGGATCTGCACCAGGATGCCGATCATCACGCCGGCGACGCAGGCGAGCGCCCCGCCGATCAGCCAGGTCACGCGCACTACCTTGGCAACGTCGATGCCGACCACGCGGGCGAGCGCCGGGTTCTGGCTGACGGCCTGCATCGAGCGACCGATCTGGGTGCGCGTCATCAGCAGGTGGACGCAGAGCACAAGCAGCGCCGTCATAAGCAGCAGCACGATCTGGTCTGGCGTGATGCGGATGCCGTAGCCAACAGGCATGGCGATCTGGATCGAACGGCTGAAATAGGCCGGCCGCGAGGTGAAGATGAACTCGAGCAGGCTGCGCAGCGCCATCGAGGCGCCGAAGCTCGCCATGACGACGATGATCGTCTGGCCCTTGGCGCGCAGCCGCGCGAACAGGATCTTGTCGAGCAGCAAGGCCATCAGCCCGGTGAACGCCATGCCGATGACGACTGCCACGATCAGCGGCCAGCCGAAGGAGAGCGGGCCGATCGGGGCGATCTTGCCGAACATCGCGCCGATGGCACTGACGGCGGTGAGCGTCGCGTAGGTACCCCAGGCCATGAAGTCGCCATGGGCGAAGTTGGAGAAGCGCAGGATCGAATAGGTCAGCGTCACGCCGATGGCGCCGAGGCCGACCATCGAGCCTGTCAGAAGGCCGTCGACGATGAATTGCAGGTTCATGCGGCACCTCCGGTGTCGGTCGATCGTGAGGGCTGCGCCGGTCGCTGGCCGAGATAGAGTTCTGCGACCACGGGGTCGTTCCACAGTTCGGAGGCGATGCCTTCGTGGCGGTCCTTTCCTTCGACGAGCACATAGGCGCGGTCGCCGATGGCGAGCGCCGCCCTAGCGTTCTGCTCGACCAGCAGGATGGTGACGCCAGAGTTGCGGATGTCCGCCAGCATCTGGAACACCATCGAGACGAATTTCGGCGACAGGCCGGCCGAGGGCTCGTCCAGGACCAGCACCTTCGGATCGACCACCAGCGCGCGGGCGACGGCGAGCATCTGCCGCTGTCCGCCAGACAGGTTGCCGGCGGCGATCTTGCGGTGGCGGGCGAGATCCGGGAACGTCGTGTACATCGCCTCGATGCGGGCGGGGACATCGCCTGGCTTCAGAATACCGCAGGCGACCTTCAGGTTGTCGTCGACCGACATTTGCGGAAAGATGTTTTCCGTCTGCGGCACGAAGGCGAGGCCGAGCCGCACCATCTTGTGGGCGGGGGCAGCGGTGATGTCCTTGCCGTCGAGCAGTACGCTGCCCGATGTAACCGGCACGAGGCCGGCGACGGCCTTGATGAAGCTCGACTTGCCGGCGCCGTTGGGCCCGAGGACGACGACGATCTCGCCCCTGTTGACCGTGATCGAGGCGCCGCGGACGATCGGCACGCCGGGCTCGTAGCCGGCGACGAGATCGCGGACGAGGAGAACGGGTTCGCTCATGCCGCACCTCCGAGATAGGCTTCGATGACACGCGGGTCACGGGCGACCTCTTCGGCCGTGCCCTGGCAGAGCAGCTGGCCGCCGGCCATGACGAGTACGCGGTTGCAGAGCCTGGTCACCATGTCGATGTTGTGCTCGATCAGCAGAAAGGTGATGCCACGGGCGTTGATGTCGCGGATGCGGTCGATGATGACCTCGAGCAGGGTGGCGTTGACGCCGGCTGCGGGCTCGTCGAGGAGGATGATCGCCGGATCGGCCATCATCACCCGGGCCAGTTCGAGCAGCTTGCGCTGGCCGCCCGAAAGCACGCGGGCGGGCTCGTGGGCAAGCCGGGTCAGGAGCACGAGGTCGAGCAGTTCCATCGCCTTGTCGCGGGCGCGCTTTTCTTCTGCGGCAACGCGCCAGGGCACCAGGAAATTGGCAAACAGACTTTCGCCCGTCTGGTGCTGGGCTGCCAGCATGACGTTTTCAATCAGCGTCATGTTGGGCAGCGGGCGTGGGATCTGGAATGTGCGGCCGAGCCCACGGCCGATACGGCGGTGGGCGGATTCGCCTGACACCACTGTCCCATTGAGGCGGATTTCACCACTCGTCGGCAGGACGCTGCCGGAGAGAAGATCGAACATGGTCGTCTTGCCGGCGCCGTTCGGGCCGATCAGACCGAGGATCTCGCCGTGCTTCACCTCGAAGGACACGTCGTCGACGGCGGCTATCCCGCCAAACCGCCTGATAACATTTTTCGCAGTCAGAACAGGCGCTTGGGTATCCTCCCCCTGCTGTTCGGATGGTAAACTCATGGATCCCTCTGGCCGGGGACGATCGTTGTCGACCCCTGATTTTTTGATTTGTGATCACACTTGCATTGATCACGCTATTCAGCTTTAATTCGTTCTGCAAGTCAAAAACGGGATCGCAATGCAAAAGGCCGCAGCCGAAAAAAGCAATGATCTGATTGCCGCCCAGCTGGCCCCGGTCGGCCGCGAAACCGTTCAGGATCGCGTTTATTCCGAGCTGCGCCGCGCCTTGATCGGCGGGCTGTTCGAGCCGAGCCAGGTGTTGACGATCCGCGGCCTTGCCGATGCGCTGGTGACCAGCACCATGCCGGTGCGCGAGGCGCTCGGGCGGCTGATCACCGAAAAGGCGCTGGAGGCGCTGCCGAACCGTTCGGTGCGCGTGCCGCCCATCACGCTCGAGCGGATCGACGATCTCCTGCGCGCCCGCATCCTGATCGAGGGAGAGGCCATCGCTCTGGCCGCAGGGCGCATGGGGCCGAAAGACATCACCACCATCGAGGGGATGCTGCACGAGTGGGACGAGATGCGCGCCCTCAAGCAGAAGAAGGACGTCGACCGCGAGGTCACCCTCAACCAGACCTTCCATTTCGAGATCTACCGGGCCTGCGGCTCTGCGGTCCTCATCCCGATGATCGAGAGCCTGTGGCTGCAGTCCGGCCCCTGCATCCGCGTGGCGATCTATGCCTTCTCGGAGGCCGGCGAGGTCGACACCGCCCACTACCACCGCAGCATCGTCGCGGCGCTCGCCATCAAAGACGCCGATGCCGCACGCGCCGCGCTGGTCGCCGATATCAGCCGGCCTTTCACATTTTTGCGCAACAAGCTGCAAGCCGACGCAGCCAAGATCCGAGACCGCTCATGAGCCAGTCCGCCATCCACATCACCGAGCCACGTTCCGGACTGTCCGTGGTGGCGCCGCTTCTCCCCGGCAAGGCGCCAGAGAACGTCGCCTTCTTCACCCAGTATCTCTCCGAGCCGCGCGTCGTTCCGGGCATCCATGCCATGTGGACAGGGCCGGAAATTTCCTGCCCGATCCCTGCTGCCCAGCTGGACGGCGCCGCCTTTGCGGCAGCACTTCCCGCCGAGAACGCGACTGTCACGCCGCAGCCGGGCGATATCGTGCTGAGCTACGTGCCAGCCCGGATGTGGGGTGGAAGCCCGAATGCGATCTTCGACATCGGCCTTTTCTATGGGCCGGGTGCACGGCTGCTGTTTCCGATCGGCTGGCTCGCCGGCAGCGTCATCGCGCAGGTGCGCCCCGAAGAACGCGAGCATTTTGCCGCTGCCTGCGGCGTCATCCGCCGCAATGGCGGGTGTGACGTTACCTTTTCGCTGACGGAGGTCTGAGGTGGGCGACGGCGACGACAGTTTCGAGCTCTACGACCTGCGCGTCGAGGCCGTGATCCCCGAGGGCAAGCCGATCTATTGCGGCGCCAAGGCGGGCGATTATTTCGAGCTGAAGGGCGAGATGCTGTCGATGCCATCTGGTCAGGGATTTTCCGTCTATTCGATTTCCGCCGTGCTGCCGCTGCTGGCGGCCAAGCAGCGGCCGACCCACAAGAACGACTGGATGACCTCGGATGCCGAGATCGCCTGTCCCGATCCGAACTGCGCTAGCCGGCTAAGGATCGTGCGATTGGGCAAGCGCCGGTTCAGCCATGCCGAGACGACGGCGGTGCCGCTGCCGGACGGCGAGGGCTGACCGATGGCGGGCGGACAGGATGGCCGATGCCTGTCTTCTCCCCTCGGGGAGAAGATGCCCGAAGGGCAGATGAGGGGGGCGGCGCGCGGGGGACTGCGTCTGTGGCTCCCCCTCATCGCCTCGCTTCGCTCGGCACTTCTCCCCGAGGGGAGAAGGGGGAGCCTGCGGCAACACCACAGTTTTACCAATTGAAAGTCGCATGACATGACCAAGACCATCGAACTGCGCCCCGGCTATGCCATTTCTCGCGTCATTCGCGGCGGCTGGCAGTTGGCCGGTGGCCACGGCGCGATCGATCGCGGCCAGGCGGTGACCGATCTGATCGCCGCCTTCGATGCCGGGATCAATACCTATGACTGCGCCGACATCTATACCGGGGTCGAGGAACTCATCGGCGCTGCCCGTGGCCAGCTGCGCGAGGAGCGCGGCGCGGACGCGGCAGCCCAGATGAAGGTTCATACCAAGCTGGTGCCGGATCTCGAGAAGCTCGGAAACATGAACCGCGATTATATCAGGGGCATCGTCGAGCAATCGCTGCAACGGCTTCGCACCGACCGGCTGGACCTCGTGCAGTTTCACTGGTGGGACTATTCGCTGGACGGCTATCTCGATGCGATGGGCTGGCTGAACGAGCTCCATGGGGAGGGCAAGGTCCGCAATGTCGGCACCACCAATTTCGACACGCAGCATGTGGCCGAGATCCTGAAAGCGGGCATCCCGCTGGTCAGCCAGCAGCTGCAATATTCCGTGCTCGACCAGCGGCCGGCCAAGAGCCTGACGGCGCTGGCTGCCGCCAACGACGTCAAGTTCCTGTGCTACGGCTCGGTGGCCGGCGGTTTTCTCAGCGACAAATGGTTGGGTGAGGCGGAGCCGGACATGCCGCTCGAGAACCGGTCGCTGGTGAAATACAAGCTGATCATCGACGATTTCGGCGGCTGGGATCTGTTTCAATTGCTGCTGGCGACATTGAGGAAAATCGGCGACCGCCACGGCGTCGATATCGCCACTATCGCCAGTGCCTGGGTGTTGCGTCAGCCGCAGGTCGCAGCCGTCATCGTCGGCGCCCGCAACCAAGCGCATGCGCTTGCCAATGCCGGGATCATGGATGTCGTGCTTTCCGCCGCCGATATCGCCGAGATAGACACGGTCATTGCGCAAAGCAACGGCCTTGAAGGCGATGTCTACACGCTCGAGCGCGACCGCACGGGGCGCCACGGCTCGATCATGCACTACAATCTCAACGCGGGGAAAGTATGAGCCAGGAGCCGTCACTGTTTGAGCGCGCCAGCGCCGAGATCATTGCCTTCCACGAATTCTTCGTCGGCTGGTACGATGCGGCGACGGCGGAACTCACGGATTTCGGACGCTGCGAGCAGGTGTTCGGGGAGGGTTTTCAGATGATCCCGCCGACCGGGCGCGTCTTCGACCGAGCGGCGACCATCGCCCTCATCCGCGACAATCGCGCCAGCTTCGACCGCGATTTCTCGATCGACATCGAGGATATAAGGGCGGGCTTCCAGACGGAGGACGCGATTGTCATGACCTATGTCGAGATCCAGTGCCGCCGGGGCGTGTGGTCGCGCAGGCAGGCGAGCGCGCTCTTTACCACCAGTTCATCGGCGCCGTGGGGCGTGCAATGGCGGCATCTGCAGGAGACCTGGCTGCAGACACCGGAGACCTGACAGGATTACTGAACGAAAACAGAAGTCGTACCTAACAAGGGGAACAATTATGAAAAATGCGCTTCTTTCCGTCACCACCGCCCTCGGCCTGATCATGGCTGCCGGCATCGCCAATGCCGCCGATTGCAAGATCACCGTCGGCCTCGTCATGGAACTGACCGGCCCGGCCGGTGAATACGGCCAGGCTGGTGCCAAGTCGGTCGAGATGGCCTTCCGCGACCTCAATGCCGCCGGCGGCGTGCGCGGCTGCGATCTGGTCACCGATACCCGCGACAGCCAGAGCCAGGGCAATGTCGCCGTCGATGCCGCGACCCAGCTCGTCCAGGTCAAGAAGGTGCCCGTCATCATCGGCGGCATCATCTCGTCCGTGTCGATCCCGATCCTGACCTCGGTCACGGCGCCTGCCAAGGTCGTGCAGATCTCGCCGGCCTCCTCGTCGCCGACGCTGACGGCACTCGGCCGCGACGGCAAGACCAACGGCATCTTCTTCCGCACCATCACCTCGGACGCGCTGCAGGGCGTTGCCGCTGCCAAATACGCCATCGACAAGGGCTTCAAGAAGCTCGCCATCATCCACGTCAACAGCGACTTCGGCGTCAACATGTCGGCCGAGTTCTCACGGGCCTACAAGGCGCTCGGCGGCACGATCGTCTCCGACACGCCCTACAACGAGAAGCAGTCGAGCTACGCCTCGGAGGTCACCGCCGCCATGTCGGGCAGCCCCGATGGCCTCTACCTCATCAGCACGCCTGTCGACGGCGCGACCATCGCCCGCACCTGGGTCTCGCAGGGCGGCGTACAGAAATTCCTGCTCAACGACGGCATGAACAGCCCCGATTTCATCGAGTCGGTCGGCGCCGACTATCTGAAGGAAGCCTATGGCACGTCCTCCGGGACCAGCCCGACCGCCTCGACCGACTATTTCATGAAGAACTACAAGGCATTCTCCGGCATCGAGCCGTCCAATCCGGCCGCCGACCGCTCCTATGATGCCGGTGCCATCGCCGGTCTCGCCATCGCGATTGCCGGCTCGGAAGATCCGGCGAAGATCAAGGATGCGATCTACAAGACCGTCGATCCCTCGGGCACGCCGATATATGCCGGCAAGGAGGAGTTCACCAAGGCGCTCGGTCTCATCAAGGAAGGCAAGCCGATCCGCTACGAGGGCGTCATCGGCCCCGTCGCCTTCGACAAGTATGGCGACATCACCGGCCCGTTCCGCCTCTGGAAGATTGCCGACGGCAAGGTGGTCACCGATGGCGAGATGTCGACGGATGATGTCAACAAGCTGCAGGCGACGCTGAACAAGTAAGCCGCAAAAGGGTGGGCCGGCCTTCTGGGCCGGCTCATCGCGCTTCGGTTGACTGGAGCTGAAGATAGCTACCTCTGCAGGAGTTTCGTCGTCCAGCTGTCGTCTTTTTGGGATAGCACCTTATATTGGCTGTGGCGAAGCCGAGGGCTTCGCCAAGCGGTTGCCCTGGAGAGGCGAACGCTGTCTCCCGAAACCCATCAAAAGGAGCACCACATGAAGATTTCACGCACGGGTTCGGCCCATTGGGCTGGCGGTATCAAGGACGGTAAAGGCGAGATCAGCACCCAGAGTGGCGCGCTGAAGGAGTATCCCTATGGCTACGCCGCCCGCTTCGAAGGCGTTGCCGGCACCAACCCGGAAGAACTCATCGGCGCTGCCCATGCAGGCTGCTTCACTATGGCGCTCTCCGGCATCCTCGACGGCGCCGGCCTGAAGGCGACCAGCATGCAGACGACAGCGAAGGTCACGCTCGAAAGTGTCGAAGGCGGTTTCGGCATCACTGCAATCGCCCTGACGCTGGTGGCCTCCGTACCTGGCACCGATGCGGCGAAATTCACGGAACTGGCTGAACAGGCCAAGGCCGGCTGCCCGGTCTCCAAGGCACTCGCCGCCGTGCCGATCACGCTCGAAGTACAGTTCTCCTGATCAATCTGGATGGTAGCATGCCGGACCGCCTTGGCGGTCCGGCATTTTGCTGTCTGGGCCGACCGTCGAATTTCCCACTATGTCTTGCAAACGCTATTCCATCTGGAGGATTTGGGGCGTTTGCGCGCTATTCCTCAGCAGGCAACCGAAGTTCAGTTTCAGGCGTTAATGCGATTGCCCGGCATCACACCGGGTGAGACACCGAAAAAATCTCGCCTTGCAGGCGTTTGCTTTACTGTCGATCAATCCTTTTGTGCTCCGCAGCAATTCTGCTTGCTGATTTTGCATTGCGGCAATAAAGAGATGCGACATTGGTAACGATGCTGGCAGCGATTGAGGTTTTGATCATCCAGCGGCGAAGGAGAATTCCATGTCCAATCCCACCACGACCGACCCCAAGTCTGCCGAAATCGACACGCTCGCCGATGTCGGCACGCGCATCCGCACGACACGCGGTTCGTTCGGCTACAGCGTTGACGACCTGGCTGAAACCGTCGGCCTGACCGCCGACGAAATTGTCGCCATCGAAGCCGGCAACGACAAGGATCCGGCTAAGATCAAGCGGATCGCCTCGGCCCTGAAAGTCGAACTGCCGGACGCCTGATCGCCCCGCAGCGTTCGCCATCTCCCAAACGGAGAATGGCGACGCCAGGCGCGGGCGCGCCCGGCTCCTGGCAAATCTTCAAGCAATCCGAGATCAGAACGTTATCATGCATTGTCCGCGGGCGACGGATAGGCTCGCAGGAACGTCTTCACTGCATTTCGGGCCGCGCTGCCAATATCCTCTTCGGTCGGGATGCCGCCGAACAGCGTCGTGATCTGCAGGTCTGCATTGATCAGTGCCAGAAACTGCCGGGCGGCAAGGTCGACATCCTCGATAGCCAGCAGGCAGGCCGTCTTCAGGCGTAGGAAAAGTCCGGAGATGGCGTCTACCGGCAGACCTGACCCCTTGCGCCTCCACGCCTTGAACAGCTGAGGATAACGCTCACCTTCGGACTGCAGCAATTTTCTGAGGAAACGGCCATCGTGGTTGCACAGGCAGTTACGGACCAGGCGGATTGCGAAGGCTTCGAGTTCCTCACCGATATCACTAGGCGAGGCCGGAAACGTCGCCACGATGGCAGAAAGCGCCGCGCCCGTCCGCGCCATGATGTCCTCGACGATGGCGACGAACAGCGCTTCCTTGTCCCGGTAGTGGTTGTAGATGGTCTGGCGCGAGACACTGGCTTCGGCGGCGATCTCATCAATACAGGCGCCTGAAAAACCCTCACGGCAAAACACTTCGGTCGCCGCCGTCAGAATCGACAGACGCTTCGTCGAAAGCCCACGTGACGGGGCCGCTGGGATAGCCGGTGAGCAGGTTTGCGCAGTTGTCATGGAGGGAGAGTAAAGCGTATTGACGTTTTAGACAAGTATGTCTAATTTGACAGTTGTGTCCAAATGAGCGGCGATGGCTGCTGGACGTTTTCAGGTGGCCTCCCCAACGCCTCCGGTGACATCGGCTTTCCGCCCCATCCTCGAAAGTGATCGACCATGACGCCCTTCTTTCGCATCGCGCTGATTCTTGGCCTGTTATCGGCCATCGGTCCCTTCGCCATCGACATGTACCTGCCGGCGCTGCCGTCGATCGGTCATGATCTGACGGCGCCGGACAACTTGGTGCAGATGAGCCTGCTCGCCTTCTTCATTCCGTTTGCCATCTTCCAGCTGCTCTATGGCCCGATCGCCGACATGTATGGCCGCAAGCTGCCGCTCTATATCGGCATCGGCCTGTTCGCGGTGGCAAGTGTCGGCTGCGCGCTCGCCAACGACATCCAGACACTGATCGCCTTCCGCTTCCTGCAGGGCATCGGCGGCGCGGCCGGCATGGTGGTGCCGCGCGCCATCGTCCGCGACATGCACACGGGCGTCCAGGCGGCCCGCCTGATGTCGCTTTTGATGCTAGTTTTCAGCATCTCGCCGATCCTCGCGCCGCTCACCGGCAGCGCCGTCATCGCCTTCTATGGCTGGCGCGGCGTCTTCTGGGCGGTGACCATCGCCGCCTTCATCGGCCTGATCCTGCTGTCGACGCAATTGAAGGAAACCCGATCAAGGGAAGACCGTGCCGGCAGCAGCTTCCGCAGTGCCATGGCGGCCTATCGCTACCTGCTCGGCGACCGGAATTTCATGACGCTTTCCTTCATCGGCAGCTTCGGCATCTCCAGCTTTCTCGTCTATCTCGCCAACTCGCCCTTCGTGCTGATCAATCACTACGGTCTGACACCGACGCAATACAGCTTCGCCTTCTCGGTCAATGCCGTGTCGTTCTTCGCCGTCTCGCAGATGACCGGCCGGCTCGGCCAACGGTTTGGCCTGGTCCGGGTGATGCGGGTCGCGGTCACGGGCTTTGCGGCGTCGATGGTGGCTTTGGTCGCAGCGATGGGCCTCGGCTTCGAGCAACTGCCGGTGCTGGTCTGCCTGCTGTTCGTCGGCTTCGGCTTCCTCGGCCTGGTGATCCCGACCACGGCGGTGCTGGCGCTGGAGGAGCATGGCGCTATCGCCGGTACGGCCTCGGCGCTGATGGGGACGTTGCAGTTCGTGACCGGCGCCGTGGCGATGGTGCTCGCCAGCCTCGTCGCCAACGGCACGGCCGTGCCGATGTCGGCGGCAATAGCCGGCTGTGCCGTTATTGCGTTCCTGCTCGCACAACTGACCATGGGCAACTACGCCAGCAGCGTCAAAGCTGCTGCGGAATAGACGCTTACTTCCGTCGAAAATGCAGCCCGCGCCTCTGGTGCGGGCTGCTTCGTATTTACTGGTCGAGGACGATCTGCAGCTTGACGTCGCTCGGGCGACCTTCGGCGGCACGATCGAAGGCCTGGATCGACTGCTCGAAACCGAAGGTTTCCGAAATCAGCGGCTTCAGGTCGACGCGGCCGGAGCCGATCAGCGCGATGGCGCGGTCATACTGATGCGCATAGCGGAACACCGTCTCGATCCGCACTTCCTTCGTCGTGGCGATCGACACGTCGATGGCGACAGGCGCCACCGGCAGGCCGACGGCGACGATGCAGCCGCCGGGACGCGGCAGTTCCATGATCGTTTCCCAAGCCTTTGGCGAGCCCGAGCATTCGAACACCACGTCGGCACCCCAGCCGTCGGTCAGGCGATTGAGTTCGTCGATCAGCTTGGTTTCGCGGATGTTGACGGGGATGACGCCCTGGTATTGCGCAGCGATGTCGAGCTTCGGCTGGGCAAGATCGGCGACGATGACGCGCGAGCAGCCACCGGCAAGTGCGGCGATCGCCACCATCGTGCCGATCGGTCCGGCGCCGAGCACCACAGCGGTGTCGCCGGGCGCAATCCGTGCCTTGGTGGCGGCCTGCATGCCGACCGCGAAGGGCTCGACCATGGCGCCTTCGGCAAAGGTGACATTGTCGGGCAGCTTGAAGGTGTAGTTGGCGGGATGGACGACGAAGGGCGTCAGCACGCCGTGCACCGGCGGGGTTGCCCAGAAGACGACGGCCGGATCGACGTTATACATGCCGAGACGGCTGGCGCGGGAATTCGCATCCGGGATGCCCGGCTCCATGCAGACGCGGTCGCCGATCTTCAGATGGGTGACGCCGGCGCCAACTTCGACCACCGTGCCGGCGGCCTCATGGCCCAGCACCATCGGCTCATTCACAACGAAGGGGCCAATGCGACCGTGTGTATAATAGTGCACGTCGGAACCACAGACGCCGACCGTGTGGATCTTGATCTTCACCTGGCCCGGCCCAACCTCCTGCGGCAGGTCTATTTCGCGCAGGGCCAGTTCGTGCTGGCGCTCCAGAACCAGGGCACGCATCTTCGTCATCGTCTTTTCCTCCAGTGTCGATGGGGTACCCGCGTCGGCTTCGTTGTCTCGGACGGGGCGCAGTCGGGATGGCTGTTCGATGTGACTATAGAAAGGCGAAGTGATTTGTTCAAACAAGCGTTTGATATTTCTCCGGGGGAGTTTGCTGGGAAAAGAGGTGGCGTTGGCTTGAGAATGTGGAGCACGACGAAATGCCGGGGGTGCAGCGAAGCGAAGCCTTGCACTCTAATGGGGAAATGATAATTAACCGAAGCCCTTGCAGTTGCTGAATCGGATCAGCCAGCCCGCTCGGCACTAACGTGAGCCTCCTGAAGGAAATTCTCGTTACCGACACCAGCGCGAGTCAGCGCGCTTCTGACTTTTGCAAACTCGATTACTTCAGGTAATTCATGTCCAGGCAGCGACTTCCCGTTTACCTCATAAATATTGCCCGGGCTGTCGATCGTTTGGCTGCGATACGGGCCAGCAGCCTCGACTTAGGCATCGAAATACAGCGGATCGAGGGCGTCGACGGCAGTTCAGTCGCGGTTGAGCAATGGGTCGATGTCGACCGCCTTGGTTTCGCAAGACGTCACGGCAGATCCATCCTGCCGGGTGAATATGGATGTTACAGGAGCCACCTGATGGCTCTGCATGAGTTCCTTGCGAGCGAAAGCGATGCCGCCATTGTCATCGAAGACGACGTTGAGCTTAATGGCGAGTTGATGGAGCGCGCGTTGGCAGCGCACCATGCTGTCCCGGCAGCGGGAATCATAAAGCTTGTGAACCATCGCTGGAAGGGCTTTCGCGAGCATGTCCGCAGCACTCGGGGCGATCAGATCGGGCGCTGCCTGTTCGGACCGCAAGGTTCCACCGCCTGTTATCTGGTGACACGATCGGGCGCCGAAAATCTCTTGAGGGCGCTTGCTGTGATGAACCTGCCATGGGACGTTGCCGTGGAGCGTGGATGGGACACGAACGTTTCCATCTTCGCCACGCGGGAAAATCTCGTCGGTTTCAGCAAGTCCCAACGTGAAACTATGATCGGTCGTCGCAGAGACTACCGAGCCGCTAAGCTCGCTTTCTGGAAGCGCATTCCGGCGCATATTTTCCGCACCGTCGACTTTTTTAGGCGCCTTGCCTATGTTCTTTCACCGCCGGCACCGGCTGTGACTGGCAAAGCTCCCTCGGTAGATCCCCAAGCAATCAGGAAGCCCCTGGACTGACAGGTGACCGTGACAGGTTAGGCTTTCGTTCTCTGTTCTGTTTGTCGATCAACTGGCTGATACGAACACCGGACATCCACCCTGGCCATCAAGTGCATACCCGCCTGATACGACCACGCTGTTTGCTGGCTGGATGCTTGCCGACAAACACTCGGAAGGTGAGCACCTTGGGTCGAATTTTTGGTGCGATAACCGCCACTAGAGGTATTCAGACGGTGGCCTTTTGGTTGAATCCACCGTATAGGGGCCTTTGTAGAGGCGCCGATCAGCAAGGTTGTTATGCAAACACCAAATCCATCCGCCACCATCGGGCTTGCTACGCATTTGCCCATCGTCGTCGATCTCGACGGTACTTTGGTGCTTTCAGACACCCTTCACGAGACGGCGGCGATCGCCTTGTTTCGGAATCCCCTTGGATTGGCGCGCTCTCTTTCAACCCTGTCCAAGGGGCGGCACGCGTTGAAAGCGGCGCTGGCCAAGGAAGTTGATGTCACAGAGGAAATACTTCCGTTACGCGAAGACTTGGTGAAATGGCTCCGTGAAAAGGCTGAGGAAGGGCATGAATTGCATCTGTGCTCAGCCGCCGATCAAACGATCGTCGACAAGGTTTCCCAGCGCGTCGGCATCTTTGCCTCCGCCACGGGCTCGGCTTTGACCAACCTGAAAGGCAAAGCGAAAGCACAATATCTGTCTGAGCGTTTTCCCGACGGTTTTATCTATGCTGGCGACCATGCGGTGGACATGCCCGTCTGGCAGGCCTCTGAGGGGATCGTGCTGGCGGGCGTAAAGGAGCAGGTCGCCAGACGTGCAAAGGCGCTTGGCAAGCCTGTGCTGAAAGAGTTCCATTCGCCATCGCTGACACCGAAGGAATTCATGAAAGCAATCCGCGTGCATCATTGGACAAAGAATGTCCTGATGTTCGTGCCACTTATTCTTGCGCATGAATGGTCCAACGTCTCGACGATCGTGCAAACCCTGCTGGCCTTTTGCTGCCTCCTTGGCGTCACCTCGGCCACCTACCTGCTCAATGACATCGCTGATCTCAATGCCGACCGCCAGCACTGGTCCAAGCGCAGTCGTGCGCTCGCCAGCGGTCGACTGTCGATCCGTTCCGGATTTATTATTGCGGGTTGTTTGCTGCTCGGCGGATTCGCAGTCGCGATCATGTTGTCGCTCAAGTTTGCCGTCGCGCTGCTTGCCTACCTTCTCATCACCGGTTCCTACTCCCTCGGGTTGAAGAGGGTGCCGCTTCTAGATACGTTGATCATCGGCGTACTGTTTACCACCCGTCTGATCATGGGCACCACGCTGCTCGAAAATCAGCGTCCAGCCTGGTTGTTGACCTTCGCTTTGTTTTTCTTCTTCTCATTGGCAACGGCCAAGCGCCACACGGAGATCGTGCGGGCGGCTTCCAGTGGTGCCGCCAGTCTCAAGAGCCGCGGCTATGAGCTGGAGGATGCGGCTTTGACGCTGGCGCTCGGTGTCGGCGCTGCAATAGCCTCGCTGGTGGTGTTCATGATCTTCGTGTTGCAGGAGCTGACACCCGGTTTTGCCTATTCGCGCCCTGAACTGCTCAGCGGCATTTCAGTCATGTTGTCAATCTGGCTGGGCCGCATATGGCTTCTATCACATCGCGGGCAAATGAACGATGATCCGGTCAGCTTTGCCATACGCGATCGGGTCAGTATCGGGCTGGGCATCGTTGTCGGACTGCTGTTTCTGGTGGCGCTATGACTGCATTCAACCGCCAGGACGACTTTCGCTCATGGGGCAATGTGCTGAAGGCACAGCATCAGGTGGCGCGGCCCGTTTGGCGTGACCAGTTGCGCGCAACCGCCCTGGGCGGCCGCCAGCAAGGGCTGACGTTGCTTGGCACCGGTTTGCGGCGGTCTTACGGAGACAGCGGCCTCAACCCGGGAGGCGGCATCATCGATATGACCGGTGTCGACCGGATCCTCCACTTCGACCCCGCCCAGCGGCTTGTGCGTGCGGAAGCCGGTCTTTCGTTCGACACGCTGCTGCAGGTGATTGTACGGCAGGGGTTTTTCCTGCCGGTGACGCCGGGCACGCGATATGTGACGCTGGGCGGTGCGGTCGGAAATGACGTGCATGGAAAGAATCACCACCGCAACGGTACCATTGGCCGCTGGGTGCGCAGGCTTGGTCTGTTGCGTTCGAATGGTGAAGAGTTAGAGTTGTCGCCGAGCGAGAATCCCGAACTGTTTGCCGCAACGATCGGTGGGCTTGGATTGACGGGCCTTATCACCTGGGTGGAAATGGAGCTCATAGCGATCGAGAGCGCTATGATTGATGCCGAGAGTATCCCGTTTGAAAATCTCGACGCATTTTTCACGCTTTCCAAAGAGAGCGAGGAGCAATTCGACTATACGGTCTCGTGGATCGATTGCCTGGCTAAGGGGGCATCCATTGGGCGCGGTCTGTTTTCGCGCGGCAATCATGCCAAGGTCGGTTCGCGACTATCGGATCAAGGCAATACGCGCTTCACCATGCCGTTGAACTTGCCAAGCCTGGCAATGAACCGGTATTCGATCAGCGCCTTCAACGCTCTGTATTATTGGAACGGCAAGCGAAAGGCCGGCGAGGCCCGGGTTCCGCTTCATTCCTTTTTCTATCCGCTTGACTCGATCGGCCGCTGGAACCGCCTCTACGGCCGCAAGGGGATGTTTCAGTATCAATCCGTGGTGCCTCCTTCTGTGCAGCGGGACGCAACGAAGGAAATGCTGGAAGCTATATCGGCGAGCGGCCAGGGCTCGTTTCTCGCGGTTCTCAAGACGTTCGGTGCTGAAAAGTCGCCGGGTTTGCTGTCGTTCCCCACGGAGGGTACGACGCTTGCACTTGATTTTCCCAATCATGGAAGCGAGACACTGCGGTTAATGGCAAGGCTGGATGCCATCGTGCGCGAAGCCGGCGGCCGGCTGTATCCCGCCAAGGATGGCCGAATGTCGGCTCAAATGTTCCAGGCCGGTTATCCTGCTTGGCAGGAGTTCGCCAAGTACGTAGATAGCGGTTTCAGCTCCCATTTGTGGCAGCGCGTCTCGCAAATATAAAGGATTACTAAATTGCGCGTCATAATTTTGGGTGCGACGTCCGCCATCGCCGCGTGCACTGCCCGTCTCTATGCGAAGGAGGGGGCATCGATTCTTCTCGTTGGGCGAGATGAGAACCGGCTGTCGCAGATGGCAGTCGACCTGAAGGCGCGTGGCGCGGAAAACGCCGTCGTTGCCATCAGCGATCTCGCGGCCGCTACCGATGTCGAGCAGCAGTTTACCAGATTCGTGCAGCAGATCGGTGGCGTCGATCACGTGTTGATTGCTTATGGAACCCTAGGAGATCAGGGTCTTGCCGAACGCAATCTCGTCGTCGCAGAAGATATATTGCGCGTTAACTTCACCTCCGCTGCGGCATGGTCGCTCGTTGCTGCCAATCTGCTCGAAGCGCAGGGTCGGGGCAGTCTGGTTGTCATCGGTTCCGTCGCTGGAGACCGGGGTCGACGTGCGAATTTCATCTACGGGGCCGCCAAGGCCGGCCTTGAAGCGCTGGTTGAAGGCATTGCCCACCGCTTCGCCAACAAGGGGCCTCGCGCCGTCCTGATCAAGCCTGGCCCGACGGTGACGCCAATGACCGAAGGTATGAACCGCAACGGCGCGCTCTGGGCCAAGCCCGAGCAAATCGCCGCCATCGCCCACGCCCGCGCCTATCGCGGCGGGTCGATAGCCTATGCGCCCGGCTTCTGGCGCTACATCATGCTGATCATTCGCAACCTGCCTGCGGCGATATTCAACCGGATGGAAATCTAGTGCAGAAGATTGTAATAACCGGGGCCGCCGGACTGGTCGGCCAAAATGTCATCGCTCGCCTGAAGGGTGCTCCCGGGCTGAAGATCGTCGGCATCGACAAACATCCGAGCAACACGGCGCTGCTGCGCAGTCTGCATCCGGAAATCGAAGTGATCGAGGCGGATCTGGCGGTCGAGGGTCCGTGGATGGATGCCTTTGCCGGCGCCGACACGGTGCTTCTCAATCAAGCGCAGATCGGTGGACTGATCGAGCAGGAATTTACCGACAACAACGTGGTCGCGACGACAAAGATTGTCGAGGCCATGCGCCGTCATGCGACGCCCTATTTCGTTCATATCTCGTCTTCGGTTGTCAATTCCAAGGCCGACGATTTCTACACGCGCTCCAAGACCGCGCAGGAAGTGTTTATCGACACCGTCACCGACATTCCGCATGTCGTGCTGCGCCCGACCCTGATGTTCGGCTGGTTCGATCGGAAGCATCTTGGCTGGTTGCGTCGCTTCATGGACCGCGTCCCGGTCTTCCCAATCCCAGGTGACGGGAAATTTATCCGTCAGCCGCTCTATGTCGGCGATTTCGCCAGCATCATCATCTCGTCTCTCAAGAGCAAGAAAGTCGGCACCTACGACATATCCGGGCTTCAGCAGACATATTATGGAGATGTCATTCAGCTGATTCACGACACCGTAAAGCCCAAGGCGCGCATCGTGCATATTCCCTACCAGCTGTTCTGGTGGCTGCTTTTCGTCTATGGCAAGGTTTCGAAGAAGCCGCCATTCACGACGAGCCAGCTGGAAGCCCTGGTGATCCCCGAGACCTTTCCCGTGATTGACTGGCCGACGATTTTCAACGTCCAGGCAACGCCGCTGAAGAGCGCAATCGCCGAGAGCTATCTCGATCCGCGTTACAGCAAGATTGTACTGGACTTTTAGGAGAAGAAGATGAGCCGAGTTGTGGTCATCGGCGCTGGCGCCATGGGGTTGGCGGCGGCACATCGTGCAGCGCAGCTGGGGCATGAGGTCGACCTGATCGAGGTCGACAGCGTCCCAGGCGGCATGGCTGCGCATTTCGATTTCGGTCCGCTGTCGATCGAGCGGTTCTATCATTTCGTGTGCAAGTCGGATGAGCCGACCTTTGCGCTGATGCGCGAACTTGGGATCGGCGACAAGATGCGCTGGCGGGGGACCTCGATGGGATATTTCATCAATGGCAAGATCTATCCCTGGGGGGATCCGATCTCACTGCTGATGTTTCCGCATCTTAGCCTGATGGCAAAGATCCGCACCGGTCTGCAGATGTTCCTGACGACCAAGTCCAAGACCTTCAAATCGATCGAAAGCAAGACGGCCCGCCAGTGGCTGGAAGGCGGATCTGGCAAGGAAGTCTACAACACGCTGTGGAAGCGGTTGATGAACCTGAAATTCTACGAGCTGGCCGACGACATCTCCGCCTCATGGATCGCTACACGCGTGCGCCGCATTGGTAATTCGCGCCGATCGTTGTTCCAGGAAGAACTGGGATATATTGAGGGCGGCAGTCAGACGCTGGTTGATGCGTTGGTATCGGCCTACACTTCCAAGGGCGGTCGCATGCACCTGGCGACCTCGGTCGAGAAGGTCGAGACAGATTCTGGCAAAGTGACAGGCGTTACTGCCGGCGGCCGGTTTTTTCCGGCCGACGCGGTCATCTCCACCGTGCCGACGCCGCTGATCTCGACCCTTGTTCCCGATCTGCCGGAAGCCTCCAAAGCGCAATATGATGCGATCCGCAACATTGGCGTGGTCTGCCTGATCTTCCGCCTGAAGAAGTCCGTCAGCAAGCACTTCTGGATCAACATCATAGACGAGACGATCGAAATCCCGGGCGTCATCCAGTTTTCCAACCTGCGCCCGGTTGATGACACCGTGGTCTACGTACCCTACTATATGCCTGTCACTCAGCCAAAATGGCAGTGGAGCGACCAGCAGTTCATCGACGAGGCCTTCGGCTATATCCGCAAGGTTAACCCGGACATTACCGGCTCCGACTTCATCGACGCAAAGGTTGGCCGTCTTAAATACGCGCAGCCGGTCTGCGAGCCGAATTTCCTCGACAAGCTGCCGCCGATCCAGACGCCGATAGCTGGCCTTCAGATCGCCGACACATGCTATTATTACCCCGAGGACCGAGGGATTTCGGAAAGCGTGCGCTATGGCCGTGACATGGCGGAAGCGGTTGGGAAATGATGGGGGCGCTAAGAGGTCTGTTGTCCAGGCCATTTGTCCGATTTGCGATTTCCGGTGGTGTGGCGGCTGGCGTCAATATCCTGTCGCGTATCGCCCTGTCACAGATCATGCCCTATTCGGTCGCGGTCACGATCGCTTATCTTTTTGGCATGACCACGGCCTACGTATTGATGAAGTTGATGGTGTTCGAAAAGTCGGGGCAGCGCGTTCACCAGGAGTATGTCCGCTTCGCCCTGGTCAATGTCGTCGCCTTTGCGCAGGTTTGGCTGGTCAGCATGGGCTTGGCCCGTTACCTGTTGCCGGCAATGGGTTTCGAGACCCACGCGGAAACAATTGGCCACGTGATCGGCGTGCTGAGCCCCATCGCGACGAGCTATTTCATGCATAAGTATTTTACGTTTTCGAAACAGAACGCCTGATCCGAACCTGCGCGAGCGTCCAAGTTGAGTGGGTTTATGCGGCCCGCATAGCTGATGTCGCCCATAGGCGGGTGGTCGAGTGTCGCCAAGCGGTGTCCATTGAGTGTGAGTGCAGCCATGTTAACTGAAAAAAATCTGCTGCGGGTATTGATAGGCGCCATATCGGTGCTGGCTGCCGCAATGGTCGCCTGGAGCCTGATTGTCATCTGCCGGCTGTTCACGCCCATCCCTTATTGGGATCAATGGGAAATGGCCAAATACCTGGCTGCCAAGGGACCATTTTCGCTAAGCTATCTCCTGGAGCCCCATGCCGAGCACATTATAGCAACAAGCAAATTGTTGTTTTTCATAGACTACTGGTATTTTGGCTACGCCAACCGCTTCCTGGTCGGCACCATTGTGGTGGTACATCTTCTTATCGCCTATACGCTGGCGTCGATCTTGGTCGGTTTTCGGTGGTCTTCGAGCAAGTTTCTATGGGTCTGCGTATTCAGCGCCTTGATGCTGTCTCTCGCCCAATGGGAAAATCTCACTATCGGCTTTCAGACCCAATTTGGGCTGACTTCCCTTTTTGCGATACACTCTACTATTTTTGCCGCCCGTCTGGCTTCCGAGACTAGAACGGATTGGTGGGCGCTCGTAGGTCTTGTGGTTTGTACGCCGCTGACAGTGTTCTCAATGGGTAACGGTATTGCGGTTGTATGCTGTTTCGCTTTGATAGCAATTCTGATGCGGGCGCGGCTTTCTCGCGCCGTCATCATGTTGGCGATCTACGCGCTTTGCTTGGGAATCTTCATAAGCCAGCGTAACGCGGACAGCGCCGTCCATATTGGCGGCAACAGCCTTTTTGAAATGCTGCAGTTTTTCATGGCGGTACTTGGAAGTACGTTTACCCGAAATTTTTCGGTTGCTACGGCTGTCGGAGCGGTGGTCTGCCTATTGTACCTGATTGAGTTCATTTACACGGGTGTGCTTCCATGGGTCCGGCGGCAGGCGGTCGATCGAGCGACTGTCGTATTTCTATCAATCGGCGTTTTTGCGCTGGCAAGTGCAGCGGCAGTAACAATAGGGCGTATTTCGCTTGGACCTGTGGCCGCGCTCACGTCTCGTTATGCCACACCCAACATCCTGCTTTACTCTTCGCTACTGGGCGTGGGCTACCGAAATTACATATTGAACGTACAGAGCGAGCGTTTTGCAATGCGTCTGCTGTGCATCTTCGGGGCTGTCGGCCTTGTCATTGCCTGCGTTCTGACGTCGCGACCTTCCAACCTCAACAACCTCACGGCACGTAGTGACGCCCTTACGACAGCCGGATACTTTCTGCTTTCCGGTGTGAGGTCGGATGAGATCGTGGCCGATCTTTACCCGCGCCCTCCCGAAGTCAGTCTCCCAATTCAGTTCATTGAACAGAACAAGTTGAATATCTTTTCGCCAGACTTCGGGCTGCGGACACTCGGTCGCACGGAAATCGCAGATGTAAAAGACTTGCCAGTGTGCTCCACTATGGAGCTGCAGCCAATTTTCCGGATGGACGCTGCTTCGTGGAAAGTGTCTGGAAGGATCAAAGAAGTCGGCGGCGAGAAGCCGGACTGGATTATCGCCACAACGCTCGAAGGCCGCGTGTTAGGCTATGCGCCGCCGAAAAAGCGACAAGAGCGCGGCGCGGCGGTGTTCGACGCCCCCGTCCATGAAGACAGTCAAGCATTTGACCAAAAGGCATACATAGTCGCGCAAGCGCCCTCGAACGGGTTGTGTCGATACAAGGATGTGGTTGATCTTTCCGACGGTTATGTCACACGCAAAATGCCGCAGGGCGATATCGCAACAGACTACGATGAGGCATTGTCGTTGGGTGGCGACGTCAGTTTGGTGCCTGAGCCTGCGCAGCATCTTGAGCATTCTGGATATAAAGTCCAGTCAACCTGGCAGGGGGACGATACTGCTACCGGCACTATTCGCTACAGCGTTGCAGCCAAAGGCGACGAGTGCCCCGCGGTATTCGTAGGTATCATGCGGGGGCCGACCACCAACGGCCTGTCCATTGAAATTTCCGAAGCAGGCATGGCTACCCGTCAGATCTCGCTCGACACGATCAGCGAGCATCAATGGTGGTGGTTGAATGTCAGAGGTGCGGCAAGCTGTAAAAGATCTTCTCAGCGTGCCGTTACCCTGATCGATAACGGCAACCAATGGGGCGCTTGGGCCGCCATCACGACGCCTTTTGCTGTCGGGTCGATCGGTCAAAACTAGGCGCTTTGGCAGGGCTCTGGGACCCATTGTCGATATGCGTCAAGCCGCCGCTGCCCTACTTTCGGTACCCTTGAACATTTTAGCAGAACAGTGCTAACGGATAGCCCGCTTCACAAAAGGTATTACAGGTGGACAAAATTCCTTCGCAAGCCGCTTATGACGAAGCTTATTATCGTAGCCATTGTGGCGGTCTGAATTACGACCGAAGCGAACCCCATTGGTCGCGGTTTTTCGGGTTGATCGCAAAGCACATCGCTAACGAACTCCGTCCAAGAACCGTTTTCGACGCTGGATGTGCTAAGGGCTTTTTGGTCGAGGAACTGCGAAAGCTTCATATCGAAGCGTTCGGGAGAGACTATTCCGAATACGCGATCGGCGACATGCCTCAGGCCCTGCAAGCTTTTTGCGAGGTCGGGTCGATTGCTGACCCCATCACCGGTACCTATGACCTCGTCACCTGCATCGAGGTTCTAGAGCATATGCCGGAAGAGGAGGGTGTCCGCGCAATCGCCAACTTGTGCAGCGCCAGCGATACTATTCTGTTCTCATCCTGCCCTGACGATTTTACTGAATCAACGCACCTGACAGTGCGCCCGCCTTTGCATTGGCTCAAGTTGTTCCAAGCCAATGGCTTCGGTCCGCGTTCGGATTACGATGCGAGCTACCTGTGTCCGTGGGCAATGGTGCTGGAACGGCGCAAGACTGTGGTGACGGATGAAGAACTAAGGGCCTATGCGAGCCATGTTCTGTCGCGGATTGAGCATTCCCGACAGCTGCACCAGCTACATCATGACCAGGCAATCAAGCTCGCGCAGGCGCAGGAAGATGACGGGCGGCTCTTAAGGGAGGTGCGAGCCGATCTCGAAAGGGAACTGCTTGCGGTGTCCGCGCGGCACGAGAGTGAACTTATCGCGGCGTCCGCACGGCATGAGAGTGAACTCCTCGCCGCGTCAGCCCAACACGAGCGGGAAATGCTTGCGGCGTCAGCGCAATACGCAAGGGAACTGCGTGCCGCATCCGCTCTAGCCGGAGTTGCCAGGCAGGAAGTCGACGAACTGAATAGCAACGCCGTCGTCCTGTCGCAGCAATTGATCCGGCGAGACAAGGAACTGGAACTCATACGCCAATCTACAAGCTGGCGCCTGGCGGCTCCCTACCGCGGGATTGGCCATCAGCTAAGGCGCGCTATTCATGTCGCGCGAGTCCTCCCGAAAATCGCAAAGGCTCGGGGTGGATATGCGCCGTTGTTCAAATCAGGCTGGCGTATCCTTTCGACAGAAGGCGTGCGTGGCGCCGTCAGAGTGTGGAGGCGCGCCAACGTTGGGACAGCGGCCTCAACAACCGGATCGGGCATCGGATCCCTTGGCAGCGATTATACGGCATGGCTGGAGGCGCACGCAAACCTTGATGACAAGGGACGTCAAGCCATCAGCGCGCAGGTCGCGCGCTGGCGCAACCCGCCACTAATATCGATCATCATCCCGGTCTATAACCCTGATCTTCCATGGCTGGAGGAAGCGATTACGTCGGTGCGCGGCCAGCTCTACCCAAACTGGGAGCTGTGCATCGCTGACGACTGTTCCACAGTCCCGGGCGTGAAGGAGTTTCTCGAGCGGGAAGCGGCGAAAGACAAGCGCATCAAGGTTACCTATCGTTCGGTCAACGGACATATCTCCGAGGCTTCCAATTCAGCCCTTGAACTGGCGACGGGTCAGTGGATGTCGCTGCTGGATCAGGATGATCTGTTGACCGAGGACGCGCTATATTATGTGGCTCGCGCGATCGTCGACGATCCAGATCTGGATTTCATCTATTCCGACGAGGACAAGATCGAGAAGGGACGCCGGTTCGATCCGTATTTCAAGCCGGACTGGAACGTCGAACTCCTGCGTTCGCATAACATGGCTTGCCACTTGAGCACTTTTCGGATCGATCGGGTAAAAGCAATCGGCGGGTTCCGTAAGGGGTTCGAAGGCTCGCAGGACTACGATCTTGTGTTGCGCTTTACCGAGGGACTGAGCGTCGATCGCATCGGACATATACAGCGTGTTCTTTATCATTGGCGCGTGCATTCAAACAGCACGGCGCAGGAGAGCAGCAACAAGAGCTATGCCGCAGTTGCCGGTCAGAAGGCGCTTTCCGAACATCTTGAACGCCTCGGCGTGGATGCCACAGTCGAAGTGTTGCCGACTGGCATGTACCGCACCCACTACCGCCTTCCGCAACAGCTACCGCTAGTCAGTCTGATCATACCGACGCGTAACGGGCTTGATCTCCTCCGACAGTGTGTCACCTCAATCTTGCAGAAGACGGACTATCCCGCCTACGAAATCATCATCGTCGACAACAACTCGGACGATCCTGAAACGCTTGCCTATTTCCGTGACATTGCTGCCAATCCGATGGTTCGGGTGGAGCGTGATGAGCGAGAATTCAACTACTCTGCGCTCAATAATCGGGCCGTCGAACTGTCGAACGGCGACTATATCGGACTGATCAACAACGACATCGAGGTTATCAGCCCGAATTGGCTAGCCGAAATGATCGGTCTGGCGATGCAAGACGGCGTGGGTGCTGTCGGTGCGCGGCTTTGGTATCCCGACGACAGGCTGCAACACGGCGGCGTGATCATCGGTCTCGGCGGCGTTGCTGGGCATTCGCACAAGTACCTCCAGCGCGGTGTGCCTGGCTACTTTCGTCGCGCCGAATTGCCGCAAGACCTGAGTGCCGTGACTGCGGCCTGCCTGGTCGTCAAGAAGGCAATCTTCCGAGAGGTTGGTGGTCTCAATGAGGTGGATCTGAAGGTCGCGTTCAACGATGTCGATTTTTGCCTGAAGATACAGGAGGCGGGCTACCGGAACGTCTGGTCACCATATGCCGATCTCTATCATCACGAATCGGCGAGCCGAGGCCTGGAGGATACTCCGGAGAAGGTCGAGAGGTTCCGACAGGAGATTGCCTACATGCACGCCCGCTGGAAAACGCATCAGCGGCCTGACCGGGCATATAACATAAACCTGACGTTGAATCACGAAGACTTCTCGCTCGCTTGGCCTCCGCGGACAAGCGGAGACCCGTCGTTCGCATCGTGAAGCGCCCCGCCTTTCCTCCTTGTTTTCATGCGCCTTGTAAAATATTGGTCACGGGCAATTTTGAT
>Ga0070670_100000462_pt1 | contig 32870 bp, 35 predicted proteins | sample KBSS63metaG_FD_64665 | JGI IMG/M metagenome (GOLD analysis project Ga0070670, IMG submission 64665) | Switchgrass rhizosphere microbial communities from Kellogg Biological Station, Michigan, USA - KBS S6-3 metaG | ecosystem: Host-associated > Plants > Roots > Rhizosphere > Soil ... | reverse complement strand
GCGGCCCCGCGGTGCGGCAGCCGCACGAAACTCGATCATGCGCTGACGGCCACGACGAATGATTTCCAGTTGAAGGTTGTCGCCGGGCCGGACCTGGGTCTCCACATGTGCTGTCGTTTCCGCGGCATTGTATCGGCGGCCATTGAGCGCGACAATCTCGTCTCCGGACAGCACGCCGGCCGAATACGCCGGACCGTCCGACAGGACGTACCGAACGATTGTCTGGGAATTCTGATCGAAATTGATCAAACCGGTGTAGGCCTTGATTCCGGCGGGATCGATAGTGAGTTTCAATCCCAGGATACTCACGCGTTGTTCCAGCGGAGGCAACTGTGTGGAACGAATGTAGCATTCAAAGAACTCTTCAAAGCGGGATCCGGTCAAAGTGCTGGCCACCTCGATGAGATCTTCTGTTGTGAACCCCGCGCCTTTCAAAGGAAAACGCGAAACCATCTCCACCATGAGCGTATCCATCGACACCCGATTTTCAGTTCGCGTGCGAAGTTCCAGGTCCAGCAGAAAGCTCACGACGGCTCCGCTGTCATAGAACGACACGGTAGAGTTCATGTCGTCCGAAGTAGGCTGATTGAACTTGATCCACGCATCGAAGGAGGATTCCGCAACGCTCTGAACTCGGCTTCCAGGCCGTCGCCTCACCTGATGGATTAACTCTGCAAGATCACGCAGGTAGGTGTCGACATCCGTCAGGCCGGCACGCGCAAGAATCAATTCGTCGTAATACGCCGTTGTTCCTTCGCAAAACCAGAGCAGGTCCGTGTAGTTTTCCCGCGAATAGTCCGTCACCGCCAGAGCAGCCGGTCGCAGTCGTTTCACGTTCCATACATGAAACATTTCATGGGACACCGTGCCGAGGAGTCGCTTGTATGCGACGGCATCTTCGAACGTGCGCGGCGGGACCTGGATAATGGTGGAGTTCAGATGCTCTGTTCCACCGCCAAGGCCCGGGCCCACATGAATCATGAAGATGTACCGCGAATAGGGAAGCCCTCCAAACAATTGAGCCTCGTTTCGAACAATGGCCTCGAAATCTTCCGTCAGTTTTCTGCTGTCCAGCGGAGGCGCAGCCCAAAGCACGATGTCGTGTGGAATGCCGTCGACGTCGAAATGGAGTACGTCCTGAACGCCAACTTCAATCGGTGAATCAATCAGAACGTCGTAACCGGGCGCCAGCAGGGTACCCGGCTGGCCTTCAACGGAATCCAGTCCGCACGAGATGTCCCAATGATCCGGTGCGACGATGCGAACCGACAGGGGATCATCCCGACGGTCGGGAACGTAGAAGAAAACCGTAGCGCCCGAAAGGAAAGCGTGCGTGTCGTCGACGTGCCGGGTGCGGTCCCCCAAAGAATTGGCAAAGACGCTGTAGCGAACGTCAATTTCCGGACAACCGCCGGTTTGGACGCGCCAGGTTGTCTTGTCAAGTTTCGAAATATGAAGAGTCGTTCCAGCAGCGCTCCGGGCATGAACACCGTGCACAGTACCTGCGGGATTGATGACAGCGTATCGGCCCGTGCGCCATACCGGTAACGCAAGATCCAGGTACGGCGACGCAATGTTGCGCACACGCATGCAGATTTCGACAATCTGGGTTTGAGGTGCGGGTAGGGAGACGATGTACTCGATGGGTCGATTGATCTCAGGCATCGCGGCCATCTGGAACTGGAAGGCCTTATTCCTTGAACACTCCGCAACCCGGCATCGATTTACCGGTATACGGATTCACAATCGATCCTTTTTTCTGCACCCAGGACGATCCCCCCTTGTACATCGGGCAATAGGCCACGGCATATTGTGCCGGGACACCATTTTTGATGAGAGTGTCCGAAGCGCTGCGAAATGCCATACGCATGGAGTCGATGTCCGGAGCCGATGCGGCGGCCTGCACTTCTTTCTGAAAATCGCCGGTACTCTCGTCAGCGAGAGCGGTAAGCGCAACCTTCGCCTTATCGTAATCGTCGACTGCGAGGGATTCCTGAGCGGCAGTGTAATTCGGAGAAAGCGGTCCTGCCTTGACCGTGTTCGGAGTACACCCGGATCCGGCAATCAGCAGAACGGCGCAGGCGATACCCAAAGAAACAGGACCGTACCTCATCGGAAACCTCCGCCGCGAGTATAGCAACATTGTAACGGCGGATGCCATCGGGGTATGATGCGCCTGTGATGCACGAGCGCGGACGCTGGCAGCGACTTGGCCTGTTGATGGTGGTGGCAATACTGACCGTCACCACTTTCGCGACGGTTGTGCATCGGCACATCGGCGTCGATGAACAGGGTTGCGTTCTTTGCCATGCTCGACACGATCCCGGCATTGAGAGTCCGGCAGGCAATCTGCTCCCCGGACCTGTCGTCGCCGAACGCCCGCTACTCGTCGCCGAATTGAAATTTGTACCCAGCGAGTCCGTTCCTCTTCGTCCCAGCCGCGCCCCGCCGTCCTCCTTCTGATTCGAACACTCACACGACAATTTAAGTATTCGAAACACTAGCCACACCTTTGGGGTGTGCAGGAAGGATTGGTCCATGAAAAACCAATTACTGGTTGCGATGCTTGCGGTTCTGCTTTTCCGTTCGCCTTTTCTCTTTGCGCAGGCCGGGGCTCCGCAGGCTGCCGATCTCGCCTCGATTCGGGCGCAAATAGACGCAATGCGCGCGGATTACGAGAAGAAGATTCAGGATCTCCAGAAACAACTCGATGACATTCAATCTCGCCAATCGACACCGGCTCAGGCCGCGGCTGCTCCGGAGGCTCTGGCACAGGCTCCAACCTCATCCGTCACCGGGAGTTCGGTAAATAGCGGAAAGGTATTCAATCCGGATATCTCAGTGATCGGAGATTTTCTTGGCGCGGCGGGTTCGAATGAAGTGAATCCCAGCCCGGCTTTGGAAATGCACGAAACCGAAGTGGCGTTTCAGGCCGTCGTGGATCCCTACGCTCGAGCGGATTTTTTCATTTCATTCGGTGAGGAGGGCGTCAATCTTGAAGAAGGTTACGTGACGTTTCCTGCACTTCCCGGCGGACTTCTGGTCAAAGTGGGCAAAATGCGTGCCGCATTCGGTAAAGTCAACATGCTGCACAACCACGTGATTCCCTGGACCGATCGTCCGCTGGTCACAACGAATCTGGTGGGCGGTGAAGACGGTATTGACGATGCGGGTTTTTCCGTGGCCCGGTTGATTCCGAACAAGCTGATATTTCTTGAAGCCACAGGCCAGGTATTTCACGGAACGTCCGGTGACGGCCTCTATACATCGAGTGAACGCAGCGATCTGACGTATGTGGGGCACCTTCGGGGATACAAGGACATTACGGACAATACGAATCTGGATTTCGGATTCTCGATTTCGCACGGCCACAATGCATCCGGCGTCGTCAATGGTGAAGATATCGGACGATTTACGACACGGCTCTACGGCGGCGATGCGACGATACGATGGAAACCCCTGCAGCGATCTGTATATCACTCCTTTATCGGTCGATCGGAATTTGTATGGAGCAATCGCAATCAGCCGAATGGCACACAGGATGCGAAGGGCTTTTTCGTTTCGGCCGATTATCAACTGGCGCGACGGTGGTATATGGGAGGTCGATATGACCATTCCGATCGGCCCGATGTGGCGTCTGTGACGGACAGCGGTCAGTCGCTGATTCTTTCCTACTTTCCAAGCGAGTTCAGTCAGATTCGAGGCCAATACCGGCGCACCGATTACGGTGTCGGTCCCACTGCCAACGAGTTTTTATTTCAATTCCAATTTGCAATTGGGGCGCATGGCGCGCACCCGTTCTAAGCGTGAGAGGTGATTATGAAGATTAAGAATGTTTTCAATGTCATGGCGGTAATGGCTCTTATGTTCTCGTTCAGCACGTTTGCCGTTGCCCAGAGCAAATTGAACGTGATTGCGACAACCGAAGATCTCGCTTCCATCGCGGCTGAAGTGGGCGGAGATCACATTACGGTCGAATCGATTGCGAAGGGTTACCAGGACCCGCATTTTGTCGAAGCAAAGCCCAGTTTTATTCTCAAGCTGCAGAAGGCCGACATTCTTATTCTTGTTGGCCGCGAGCTGGAAATCGGCTGGCTGCCGGTACTGATCAATCAGAGCCGCAATGCAAAAATTCAACCGGGGGCCCCCGGTTATCTGGACGCTTCTCTTCAGGCCCGGATTCTTGACGTTCCCAGCGGACAGGTGACGCGCGCCGAGGGGGACGTGCACCCGCTCGGCAATCCGCATTATTGGATGGATCCTGAAAATGGAAAGATCATCGCGAAGGAGATCTTCGACACGCTGGTGAAGATGAGGCCGAATGAACGGTCCTACTACGAGCCACGCTTGAATGACTTCGTCAGCAAGGTCAGCGCGGCTGAAAAGCGCTGGCTGGACATGATGGCGCCGTACAAAGGAACGAAGGTGGTGACGTACCATCGATCGTTTTCAAATTTCGCCGACAGGTTCGGACTCAATGTTGTTGGATACGTCGAGCCCAAGCCGGGGATTCCTCCGACACCGCAGCACAATCTCGACCTCATCAACCAGATGAAGAAAGACAACGTGAAGATCGTTTTAGTCGAACCCTACTTCGACGTCAAGACGCCGAATGCCATTGGACGCGATACCGGAGCAGAAGTCCTGATCATGCCGCCATCGGTGGGAGGCACCAAGGACGTCGCGGATTACATCAAGCTGTTCGACAGCAATATCAATATGCTGGTGACCGCCATAAAGAAGACGTCAGGGAAGTAAGGGAGAGGGAATGGACACTACTGTACTGGCATTTCTCGCGGCACCTTTCGTCGCCAGCCTGATTCTGACGGGGATTCATGCCTATCTTGGCGTTCACGTTGTCGAACGCGGTGTTATCTTTGTCGATCTCTCGCTGGCGCAGATTGCGGCGCTGGGCGCCACCATCGCCATCCTGCTGCCCATCAATGGAGGCGATCCGCATTCGGCGTTTTCGTACTGGGTCAGCCTGGCATTCACTTTTCTGGGGGCGTTCATATTTTCGACCATTCGCAGTCGCCGCGCCCGAATTCCCCAGGAAGCGATCATCGGCATCTGTTATGCGGTGGCTTCGGCCGCCGCAATTCTTGCGATGAGCAAGTCCACGTCGGAAAGCGAACATCTTAAAGACATGCTTGTCGGAAATATCCTGGCGGTGTCCTGGGGCGAGGTTGGGAAGACAGCGGCTCTCTATGGTGTGATCGGGTTGTTTCACTATATTTTCCGGCATAAGTTTCTGGCGATCTCGATGGATGCGAAGAAGGCCGAGGCAAATGGAATCTCGGTGAAATTCTGGGATTTTCTTTTTTACGCTTCGTTTGGTTTTGTCGTGACGTCGTCGGTGTCGATTGCCGGCGTGCTGCTGGTATTCTGCTACCTCATCGTCCCGTCCGTTGCTGCAATGCTGTACGCCGATTCAATCGGAAGAAGGCTCGCGATTGGATGGTCGATGGGAGCAATCGTATCGGCACTGGGAGTTTATCTTTCGCTGCAGCTGGATCTGCCAACCGGTGCGACGATTGTCTGTACGTTTGGATTGATCCTGATTCTGATGGCGGCGATTCGTCCCCTGATTCAGCGAACCGCCTGATTTTGGATAAGTATCCGACCGCTTCGCCGGGATTGAAGTTCGGATATGTCTTTGGGAGCTGCTGTTCTTCAGTGGAACAATTGGCAGAGAATTATTGAGATGTACAGACACTGGCTGCTTCTGGTTGCAGCAATCGCGGCGCCTGCCATGCTTCCGCCCATGGCTGCGAAGCCTGTCCTGGTCTCCCAATCCTCGAGTGTGGAGCTCCACCCTGTCTGGAATCGGGTGATGGAAGCACGAATTACCGATGTCCAGTTCTCCTCGACCGGCCGCTGTATTGCGGTAACCACTAAAGAAAACATTGTCGTGATCGATCCTGGGGGACGCGAACTCTGGAGATGGGATTTCCATAAGGACAATCGGTATGTCTTCGCAGAGAAAGTCGCCGTTTCGCCGAACTGTGAGTGGGTTGCCTTCGTCGGAGGCCAGGGCTATCACTATGTGTGGATCGTTCACAAACAGGGCCGGCGGATTTCAATCAAGACAGAAGGCACGCCGTTGTGCCTGGCCATCACCCATGCAGGAAGCCGTGTGGTAATCGGAACTGGCACAGGCGCTCTGCTGATGATGACTTCGAATGGACGCCGCGTATGGTCGCGGGAAGGTGGCGGGTTTGTGCCAACCCAGGAAATCTCTATTGCCGATAATGACAGTGCGATCATGATTTCCAGTCTTGGTCAGGAAATACTTTCGATTGACGGGAAAACCTTATGGTCCGATGGAGGCTGGGGCGTCGGCAGCATGCGGGCGGCGCGGGACTTCAAAAGATTCGTGGCATGGGGAGAGCCACCGCACGGACCCGGAATTGGAAGCGTAAGGCTGTTGGATGGCGGAGGCAAAGTCCTATGGACACGCGTCGCAACCGATCCGAGCGCCATCATTTCGCCTACTGGTGACAGCATCATTGTCCACACCAATGAAAACCAGGATCCTTCTGAGGCGGACGGCTTCAGCCCACTGCGCGAGCAATTACCCGGAGCGCTGCGATTGTTGTCCCGAACCGGCGATATCGTTCGTACTTACAGTGCGCCAGGCAGCCCCGTCGTATTTTCTTCGGATGGGCGAAAATTCGTTCTGCATCAGGACAACGGATTTCTCGCGCTCGACCTCAACGAGAACTCTGTTTGGGTAATTCAGAAATCCGGATATCCGCTCTTTGCGGCAACACCAGACCTTCATTCCATCGTGCTTGCGGACGGAAATAGCCTGGAGTGGTACTCACCGCCTTTGCAAACCGGAATTTCGGGTCGGCAACGCTAGATCGTTGCCGCTTCCCGGAGCGACGGTTGTGTCATTGCGGATGGATAAGTAGCGACGACGAAGATCTTGGGCAGACGCTCTGGAATGTGGATATAGAACCAACGGCCTGAAATCTCGACATCGTAGAAACCGGACCGCTTCATGTCTGGAATTCCGCACACACCCTTTGACAGCGCTTCTCCCACCGTTGACAGGACATCTGACGCTACTGACGAACCTACTGGCATTACCGGATCGGAGCTCTTCAGCCATTCACTTGTATTCAAACTCATTGCTGCTTTCATACTCTCTATGACGTTATTACGAAGGTGCAGTTAACAAAGTTTCAGAAAAATCGCGGGGTTCATGGCGTGGAATGGCGGCCGGGGTATAATTCGCGGGCTTTGGAAAGCAGGCAACATGGGATATATCGACAAAAACCTGATTGAAGGCGAGACGGTAATTTACGAAGCGAAACCGCATTGGGTGCTCTTTCTGAAGCCCATGATTCTCGCTCTTATACTTGTCGCGATTGCCGCGGCGCTCTTTTACTTCGCATCGCAAAGCATCGACTCAAGCAACACCATATGGATGCGACGCATTGGGGAAGTATTGATCGCACTGGCCATCATCCCGGTTGTTGTGGGTTTTTTCCGCCGGTCTGCGCGCGAATATGCCGTGACGAACAAGCGCGTTGTGATGCAAATCGGCGTAATGAAAAGAATGAGTGAAGAAGTGTTCCTGAACAAAATTGAAAGTATCGGAGTCGATCAATCGGTCATGGGACGCATGCTGGGCTATGGAACGGTGACGATTCGCGGTACCGGCGGATCGTTCGAGCCGTTCGAGCGCGTTTCTGCGCCGTTGGAATTGCGTCGACAGATTCAGGATCAGATCGGAAAGTCGTTCGGGGGAACGCCGCCGTCGGTTTGACGGCAGGGAATCCGTAACAAATTTGAGATCTCCTCGAAAGGTTCTTGTAATCGGCTCCGGTGGGGCGGGCAAGTCGACGTTTGCACGCCGGTTGGGCGAGATCCTTGGAATCGACGTTGTGCACCTGGACGCGCTCTATTGGAAACCCGGCTGGATCGAGTCGTCGAAAGCAGAATGGGCGGAAACCGTCAGGGGTGTGCTGAAACGCGACACCTGGATCATGGACGGGAACTATTCCGGAACGCTCTTGGAGCGTATTGACGCATGCGATGCCGTCATCTTTCTGGACCTGCCTCGGACGACCTGTCTCTGGAGAGTAATGCTGCGAAGAGCAATGTATCGAAATGCAACACGGCCGGACATGGCCAAGGGTTGCCGCGAACATCTGAGTCTCGAATTCTTCGCTTGGATTTGGAACTATCCGAAACGATCGCGTCCGAAGGTGGTGAAGCTGCTCGGCGAGGAACGGGCCAGGGAAAAGGCCATCCGGCTTCGAACACCCGCAGAGATCGATCGATTTCTGGATGTCGCAGCCCACGGCGAGTTTACTTGAAACCGCTCGAACCTTTTCGGGTTGATCCCGATGGATGAAAGTCAGGCAGTGGAGTACAGATTGGAAAATGTGTTCGGGCAAATCCCTTGTCCCTACGGACCAGCCGGAATTACAGTCACATCCAGTCTCTGATTCTTTCCTTCACCAAGCGTAATGGACGTCGCGTAACGTTCATACGCCGCGAGGAACGCCGGATTGAACCATGCGCCGGGATCGACGTCTTCCCATGCGAGCAGCCGGTACTCTCCCGGAGGCAGGCCTCGGAACTGAAACACTCCCGATTTATCCGTCGTCATCATTCCGTAGCGATCCTCGCGAAAGGGCGGCGGGCCGAGCGGAAGCAAAACCACGGTTGCGCGATCCATAACTTCCTGCTTCGCATTTACAACGCGGCCATCGACGGAGCCTCCCACCGCTCCGAGTACGATTTCCATTCCCGAGATGGTCTGGGCTCCATCGATGCGAATGGGGCTGTTTAACGAATCGACATTGTTCACGCGAATGGATTTCACGTAAGCGTTTTCCAGTCCGGCGGGCATCTGCGCTGGCGTTAACGGGAGCACACTAATTTGGTAGTCGCCGTCGATCACACTGTCGATGCGAAACTGGCCATCCGCTGCGACGGGACTCGCGAAGACAGTCGACGGGGGCGTCCGAATTCCGACCTGCAGTTTTGTGAGATCGATGCCGGTGTTGGGGCGTCCTTCAATTTGCAGTCGACCCGACACGGAAGAGGGTGGATGAAGCGGAATCGTCACGTTCACATCCTGGTTGGCGGCCTCGAAAACAATGCGCCCGGAGAGCGGGGCCTGCGTTGCCCGAATCTGATAGAAGCCGCTCGACACGGCCCCTTCGAATTTTCCGTTGTCCATCACGTAGACCATGGCACCGGGCCGTACGTTCGGATTTGTGGCTGGAACTCGCATTGTGAGAGACCGGACTGAAGCGAGCACTGTGGTCTGTCCTTCAGGCCATGTGGCAATCGAAACACCGTAGTTATCCTGATTGGGTTGCCCCGTCGGGCTGACGACCGTACCTGTGACGCGAACGCGCCTGGAAAACTGAACCGGCGCCACGCGAATATCGATTCCCGAAGTCTCAGCACCAGCTCGAAGTTCGACAACCTGAGCATTCTTCGCGTCTGGAGCACCACCGTAGTAAGAAGAGAGAACTGGCGCGATGGTTGATTCCGGACCGGCCGCATCCGGAGCGGTCTGTGCCCTCGGACGGCTATTTTGGGATATTAATGCAGTGGGAATTGTCGTATCCGTCCCCGCCGGGTTTAGTGTTCCCTGGTTAAAACCGTAATTGTTGAGTTGGCTGGATCCTGCTCTCACGATGTACTGCCCAGGCGCGAGCCAAAAGGCGCGATAATCACCAAAGTCATTCGTGGTGACGGTGAGAGCAAGGACCGGGTTGATTTGTCCGGCCGCGTCGTAGGTTGCTTTCAAAATTTCAACATTGCTGTACACCATGGGTTGGCCATTTTGATTGGTGACTCGGCCTGCAAGAATCGCACCCGGCACGATGCCCATTCGGAGATTGTTGCGGTCACCGGCGACAACATTCACTGGTGTGCCGATTCCGTTCTGGCGCAATTGACCGTATTCGGAGGGAGCGAATCCATCCGCGAGAACAAGCAGGCGATAGCTGCCGGTCGGAATATTGGAAAACATGAATGCGCCACTGTCCTGGGAAGCCGTAATCGCCACGGGCGTCGCAGAGTTCGTGGCACGCAGTTCGATCGTCGCCTGACCAACGGGTTCGTCGGATCCCCAGCGAACCAGAACTCCGCGAATCGTTGCAGGCGTGGGAGCCTGCGAGAGCATGGTGGGAACCAGGATCAGCGGGAGCAGCAGTGCACACGATTTCAAAAGTTCACCTCGGGAAGGAGCGTCAACTCCAGGTTGCTGCTGGTACCTTCGGAAGTAGTGAGACGAGTTCCGCGCGCTTCGACGGTGCGGTAAAATTCCGGATTGCGCCAGATGCCGTTCTGTAGCCACGGCCATGCAAATACCAGATACGGCCCTGGCGCAATACCCTGAATCCGGAAATTCCCGACAAGATCCGTTAATACCGTCTTGAAGAGATCCGCTCGCTGCGAGTCTGTGGGAACCAGCACGACCATGACATTGGGCGCCGGCTGTCGCTGGGCATCGAGGACACGTCCTGCAGCAATGGCTCCATTCCGACCGAGTGAGATTTCCAGTTGTCCCGAACTGGAACTATCGATTTGCAATATGCCACTTATCGATTCAACGCTGCCGAATCGAACCGATTTTACATAAGTTGCCGGTTCGGATGCACCGCTGAAGGGAGCGAACGTCACGCGATAGTTTCCCGGCGATATGCCGTTAATTGAAAACTGGCTGCCTGGCGAATTGCCGTTGGAGTACGAAGCAGCACCAAAACTCTCATTGGAAAGCCCGACTCGATACGCATCTGTATCTGTTCCATCAATTGTAATGTGTCCTGTAAGCCTGAAATTCGCTGTGGCCACAAGATTCACGTTTTCAATATCGCTGCCTTCAACCGTAATATTTCGAACTGCAGTTTGCCTGACGTTGTTCACCATGAAGGAGGCCGTAACCAGATAGTTTCCCTGCATCAGTCCGTCGACTTCGAATACCCCATTGCTCTCCGTCGTGGTCGTCGATGAAAAGGTCACTGGCCCGGCTACTCGAGGCACAGCCTGAACCGATGCGCTCTTTACGGGTTGGCCGGAGCTGTCCATGACAACGCCGCGGATTCGCACGGAACGCTTTCGTCCGGACGCCAGCGAAATGTCGACGCCGTTGATATTCGATCCAAGGCGAAGGTCGATGACGTTCGCAGCGTCCGGGTCCGAATGGCCGGGGGAATAGACGATGTCGTAAACGTCCCGCAGAACTTCGCCATCTGATCCGCTTCTGTACTGGATGAGTGGCTGCGAAAAGAATTGATTCACGGACTCTAGTGAGGCCGGTGGACCAAATGGAACGGCGATCTGCCGTCGCCGGACTCCTTCGGGAAAGGCGCCGATGTAGTACTTGCCGGGAGGAAGCCAGAAGAGGCGGTAGTTACCACGTTCATCCGTCTCGACTCCCTGAACTTGATTTAAGACGCGCGCTCCATTCGGATAAGCGATTTCTGCAGCCAGCACATGGATGTGCGCCGCAGGTTTGCCGTCGGCCCCAGTGACGTGTCCCGATACCGAAGCCATCGGCGCCATTTCAAGACGGACTTTCATCGAAGAAGAACTGTCGATACTGAATTCATAGCCGGGTCCGCGGGGATTCCGCTGGCCATACTCAGCCGGATAATAGGTGCCGTCCGGATGAGCCGCCAGCAGACGATACTTGCCCGGCTTCAGATTGAGGAATCGGAACGCACCGTCGCTGCTCGTGGTGGCATAAAAAGCATCCGCTGGGTTTGGCGCGTTGGGGATGACAGTCGCGCCCGGACTGAAATATCCGCCGGGAAATACGGGCGGGAGCAGGGGAGAGGCCGCTGTTCCTTCGACGCGTCGCATCTCAATGTTTACTCCGGCGATGGGATCTACCGTGCCCAATCGAACCACCATTCCTTCAACCGATCCGTTTCCAGTCTGTTGAGGCCCTGCCGAAAGCAGGGAAGTCATCATGAGGACTGTGAGTGCAAAAGCTTTCATGTTCATCCCATCGGCGGAAGGTTCTTCTTAAAGCCCGCCACAAGCTGCTCAAGATAGGAAGCGGCTTCGGCGGTTCCTTCCGCCGGCGCCCATGGAGCGAATTCCTTGTCGGTGTGTGGATCAAACGGTCCGGACTTCGATTCGAATACGACAGTGTTGGGTTCGAGTGCAAAGAACGTGTGCCAGATACTCTCACGGCAATCGAGTGCAACGGCACCTCGCGTTCGATCCAGCAAAATGCAGGAGTCATAGTCGGGAGTTCCGTCCTCATCGAACGGAACAAATCCGATGGAACCGGTGAGTAGCACCACACTTTCCGCCTTTGGCGGCGCATGATGACGATGCGGCTGCACATAACTTCCAGGTTCAATCGCATTGACCATGCGCTGAAGAGAATCTTCGCTCCCACGCTGCAGGGCGAGGATCTCCCTCTTTCGCGAATTGGACCTCGCGTCGCGACTCTTGGATTCCAGAATGTCTGCTGTGATCGCGACGGTGATGTCGTGCCTGGAAATCGTTGCAAAATTGGAAATGCGTTCGAATCGATTGGCCATATGGATATGGGGTCAGACTACTCGTTCCCTGATACCAATCAAGCGAAAATTGGGGAATGAGGGGACTGTCCCCTCATTCCCCAATTTCAAGTAGAATGGCCTCAACTCGATGACGAGGACAGACCCCTCCGAGAGGTCTTCCTGAAAAGGAAATCGCACCCGCGATAGGCCGTACTAGGGAAGAACACCAAGCGCCGCCCTCCACGGGCGGAAGCTGGATGGCACCGCCGCTGCAAAGTGGTTCCAGCAACTTTGAAAGGCGGTTCCCATGTCGACCTTTTCGAAAACGTTCGTCGCCGATCTTCATCTCCAAGTCGGAAACACAATTACCCTGCGAGGCTGGATCTTCAGATTGCGCCAGCTTGCGAAAACAACATTCGTCGTCCTGAAGGATTGCACGGGTGAAGCGCAGTGTGTCGCCGCATCGGAAGCCCTGCGTGAGTTTCATTTGAAGGCAGACGATGCGGTGGAGATCCTCGGAACCGTTCGCCGCGACGAACGTGCTAAACGAGGAATCGAAATCGATATCGTATCTGTGAAGATTCTGAATCCGTCGGCCACGCCGCTTCCGTTCAATTCGTCGTCGAACACGGAGCCGATATCGTCCGACATTCTTCTCGAGTATCGGCCGCTGGCACTGCGCAGCGATCTCGTGGGACGAGTGTTCCGGATTCAGGCGGCGATCCTGCGGTACTTTCGTGAATACCTTACGGAGAATCGCTTCACAGAAATCGTGTCTTCCAAGATTGTCTCCGGCGGCACCGAGGGCGGTACCAATCTCTTCGCCATTCAGTATTTCGACCGCGTGGCATACCTGGCGCAGAGTCCTCAATTCTATAAAGAGCATGGAGTGGCTGGATTCGAACGCGTGTTTGAGACCGGACATGTCTATCGCGCAGAGCCTCATGCCACGCGCCGCCATCTGACGGAGTATTACTCCCTCGACCTTGAAATGGGATTCATCGATGGCCCGGAAGACATCATTAAACTCGAGCGGGAGCTGCTGACCTGCATCTTCGAAAAGTTGAATGAAAACCATTCGACAGATCTGCCCTCGATGATGCACGTACCGACCTGGGAATTCTCGGAATGCATGGAACGATTGCATGCTGTTCACAATCGGACCGATCTTATCGACGACCTCGATCCGGAAGGTGAACGCCAGTTGTGTTCGATTGCCGAGCAGGAATGCGGTGTCGCGGCCGTGTTCGTTATCGGATTCCCGCTCTCAGGACGTCCGTTTTACACGCATCCGCGCACGTCGACGACCGCGGCGGGTTTCGACCTGCTCTTCAATGGTCTAGAAATTACAACGGGTGGTCAGCGCCTGCATCGGCGATCCGATCTTGAATCCGCATTGACGTCGCGCGGCATTGAACCATCGTCCTTCGAAAGTCATTTGCGGATGTTTGAACTCGGTATGCCGCCCCACGGCGGACTGGCCATTGGTCTGGAGCGTCTGACCGCCCAGATTCTCCGCCTTCCAAACGTCCGCGAAGCTACTCTCTATCCTCGCGACCGCTACCGCCTCACTCCGTAGGAAATTGGGGAATGAGGGGACTGTCCCCTCATTCCCGCATGGAGATGAGATTGCCCGACTCATAACGGCGAAGGCCGAAATAAAACATGCCAACACCGGCCGCAAGGACACCTAGAGCTCCAGCAATGGCGATCAGCAGATCCGCAATCGACACCGACCTAAGAGACTCCACCGGCAGATAGCTGATGAACCCCGCCGGAATCACCGTAAACAGCAAGAGCTTCACCTTGCCGTCGAACAGCGTCGGAGGATAGGTTGCAAATGTGATCGAAATGTCCCGCCATTGATCGGACAGCGTGCTCGCATTCCCCAGATAAAAGCTCAGACTGCCAGTCATGACGCCGAATCCAACAAAAACGACCGCGACGACAATCGACAGCACAACGAACATCAACGCCTGCTGAAAACTCGGTTTTACAAAACCGAAATAGATGACAAACCCGAATGCCGCGTCGCCCCAGGCGCTGGGAATGGTACTGCCCAGCAGAAAGTGCGGCAACACTGCTCGCGGATGCAACATCCAGAGATCGAGTTCGCCCTGTGCAATTGCCGATGCCAGACGCCGGTGTGCGTTACCCATAACTCCATAGGCGATGCCAAATCCCGCCGTCGTTACCGCCCACAGACACATGACGTCCTTCAGGCTCCAGCCATGGAGAACCGGGAACCGGTTAAAGAACAGCAGCCAGAACGCCACCCACGCTCCATCGTTAATGAACATGGCGGCAACCTGGGAATAGAACGCTCCGCGATACTCCAACTGGGCATTCATATTGATGCGTAAATAAGCCGCGCATAAACGCAAATAGTCGACAAACGATCGAAACATCTCAACCCTCCTTTTTCGAGCCTCTTTTATCCCCCATTCGAAAAAAGCCGTCTCATCGCAAGGAACTGTACGATTGCCACCACCAGGAGAAACACGGTGACGGCGGCGCCCTGAATCACGATCGACTCCTTCAACAGCAGGAAACTCGGGTTGACAAACATCACGCCCGGCGCACTCAGCATGCTGGCAAACGGCAACACTTTCAGGATCGGTTGCAGCACCGCCGGATATATTGCCAGGGGCAGAAACATCCCACCGAACATCATGACGGTGCGCGTGTAGAGCAACGCCAGCCCCGAGGTACTTTCCAGCCAAAATGCGCAAAGGCCGATGAGAAACATTCCCAGAAAGTCCAACAGGAATGCCGCAGGCAGGGTCGCGAAAAACATAACGATGCCGGCCGCACTTATCGGTATCGGCCCGACAAGGATCATCGCGAGCACGGCCCCCACCGTCAGGTTGATCGCAAATCGAACCACACGATCGCCCATCGCGCGGCTCAAGTGCCCTCCGACATATGACAGCGGTCGGATCAGATGGACGGCGAGGCGTCCCGTTCTCACATCTTCATCCACCTCCGATGCGACGCGAGGAGCCGAGAGATAAATCGCCTCGGTAACGACGAGGTACCACACCATCTGTGGCAGAGTCAGACCTCCCACGCGGTCGCTTCCTGTTGCCGCATAGACGACGTTCCACAGCCGCAGGAAGATGTAGAGAATGATCGTCAGGAAAGAACATCGGTAGATCACTTCACCGCCGTAGGCCAGATTCGACCGTGCTGCGGTGTAACCGATCCAAAGATATCTGTTGGCACTTTTCATGATGGTCATATAGGAACCTCCCTTCTGCTCTCGCTATAGATTCGAGCGATCACTTCTTCCAGTGGTGGATCCTCCACCGCGATGTCGGCAACGGAACCCGCATCCAGCACCGCTGCAGTAACAACACGCACTGGAACGATGGCCGTATCGATCTGAAGCTTCCACTCGTATCCGGATTCCTGAAGCATCGTGACTCCTGCAAGCTTCATCGATCGCGGAGCGCCGTGAAACTGCACTCGGAGAATCTTCGCGCCCAGATATTTCCGGCGCACGGCCGCCACGTTGTCGTCCACGACCACATGGCCGTGATTGATCACGACCACGCGCTGGGCCACATGCTCGATATCGCCGGCGTCGTGGCTGGTGAGAAAGAGTGTCGTGCCATCGTTGCGATTCCATTCGCAGATCAGGTCGCGCAACAACTGTCGTGCAATGACATCCAGACCGATGGTCGGTTCGTCGAGAAACAAAACCCTCGGACGATGCAGCAGACTGGCCGCAACCTCGGCGCGCATGCGTTGTCCCAGCGACAGCTTGCGAACGGGCGTGTCCATGAACGGGCCGAGGTTGAATCGTTCGATCAACACATCGCGCGTCCGAATGAACTCCGAGCGTTCGAGTCCGTAGACGCGCGACAGGAGTTCGAACGTATCCCTGGCCGGCAAGTGGTACCACAGCTGTGAACGCTGACCGAATACGGCTCCGATGCAATGCGCCAGCCTGCGTCGATCCCGCCATGGAGTGAATCCCAGAACGGAAACGTTCCCGGATGTGGGATGCAGAATGCCGGTAAGCATTTTGATGGTGGTGGATTTCCCAGCACCGTTGGGTCCGATGAATGCGACGGCCTGTCCTTGCGGAACAACCATGCTGATTCCGTCTACCGCAACGACCTCCGACACGGTGCGATGAAAACCTGTCCACCGCGTCAAGGTAAAATTCTTCTTCAATTCTCGAATTTCCACTCCACGATTCATAGGACCTCCAAAACGACCAGCGTTAGAGGACGCACTATTCCCGGGAGCGGCTAACCCAAAAACCTTAGTTTGTTACTTGGAATTTCTTCGAGGTTCGGGAGCGGGGCGGCCGCTCCCGCTTTCTCAGATCTGGGGCCGAAGTCCGCACGGCATGGCAAGAACGCGCACGCCGACGGACGTAATCTGTACGGGCAGATACGGCATTGAGAAAGCGAATTTGGTTCGTCCGAACATAAGGACACACATTCTAGCGTCAAAGCACGCGGTTGGAAACCCTTTCCTGTCGATTCGAAGGGTAATCTGCTATTGGCCGACGCTTCGCTGAAGTGTGCGCTCGAGCAGTTCCAGGCGCAGGCGAATCACTTCCTGCCCCGAACGAATTCGCTGCAAGGTATACAGCGCCCACGCCGCAGCGATGATGGGAATCAGATAGAGAATGCCAAAAACCAGGATGAACAGCAGTTCAGGAAGGCTCATCCCGGCCATATTAAATCCAGCCATTTCAATCTCCGTTCTACGTTATGGCAACGCCCGGTAGAATACGGCCGCCGGATGTCGCTCACTCGTCTGTTTGTAACTACCGGCGTTGCAGCCGCAACCATACGGCGCCTGCCATGCCGGTCGATTGGTCCTGCACGACAATCCGAAGCCGGTCCGCCGGACCGGCCTGGACAGTCTGATGAATGACAAAGCCATGCTTCAAAACGTTCTGAAACTGTTCTTCTGTAAAACTCAGCGGCATTGCTCCTGCCAGCGGGTTCTTTGATTTCGAAGACTCCAGGCGCATGACAAGACTCAGTTGTCCGGTCCGGCGATCGCCCTTTTGAGTGAAATCGAGATGGCTGGCATCCACGTTGATCGTGATTCGATAGCTATCCGGAATTGCCGGATCCGGCTGTCCCGATACGACGAGTCCAATCTGAGATGCATTGACATCGCTGCCGAGCAGCTCGCCGACAACGGCCTTGCGTTGCTTTTCCGAAAGAATCCCAGCCGTCGAATAGTAGCCCGAGCGGTAGTGAAGGTCGACATCCTGCTGGTTCACCTTCACCTTGAGGTCATGCAGCTTTCCGTCTTCGCGCTTATCCGCGGAATAGAAGCCGAGCGTGTAACTCACGTCACCGTCCGCGATCGCAGTAGTGACAGCTTCCTTGAGGTCATTGGTGTGATAGGTGACATTGCCTCCGGTAGCGGATGCGAGACGCATCATCACTTCGGGATAGGCGCCGTTCAGTCCCTGGTAGTCCACGGGATAAAGTGCAACATTGGCATCATTGAGCGCTTTCGAAGCGCGTTTGAGCTGGGAGGAAAAATCATCCGGCGTCTCAACTGGCGCCTGGGCCTGGACTCCGATCTTCCGTTGGGCAACGACCGGCTTGAAAGGGAAGCCGGCGGACATCCAGACGAGATTCTTCCGGCCCGGCAGACCGCTCATATGCCGGGCGATGGCTTCGAAAGCATCCGCCGTCGCTGTGGCGCGAGTGATCGCGGAAAGCGTTGCGATGGAATCCGCGAACCCCGGAGTTCCCACAGAAGTAACGCTTCCATCCACATTGGATACTGGCGGAGGTTCAAGGAGGGCGGCAAGCTGGGCCATGCTGGTGACTTCGATCCCTGCCTGGTCCAGAGTCTTGATGCGTTCGGCAGCGCGGACCAATGTGTTGGGGTCGCCGGTGAAATCCTGAACGACGTGCAACTGGTAGCCAAGGACAAACAGCGCCACGCGGTCTCCTTCTCGAATCGTTCGAAGGTAGCTGACAAGCTGTTTGATCGCGTCCTTCTGGTCATTGAGTGCAGTCAGGTCATTGGTGGCTGCGCCAAGTTTTGGCACATTGTCGGTCTGTCTGCCGAGAGCGTCTGTTTGGCTCGTGCCGTCGTTGGATGAATTCATCATGTCGAACAAGATGACCGTGGCCGTGGTCGGAACCTCACCGGCTGCATTAATCGTGTTCGAAGCAAATCCTGGCGATACCGGTCCAATGCTGGTCTGCTTTCGATTGCGCGAATCCGTTGCGGAGAATACATCGATACGCTGTGGCTTGCCGTTATCCAGAACCGTGAAATTCTCTTTGGTCAAGCCCGCCACCGGACCGTTCTTGTCACGAACCACGACGCTGATTTGTACAAGCCGTGTTGTGACCTGGATCGTACCGTCCGATACCGTTTGCGCACTGCCGCCCGCGTTGCTTAACAGCAGGAGCAGAAGAAAAGCCAGATTAGGCATCCGCATGGCCTTCATCCTAATGGATGAAGTTGGGGATCGAGAGTAAATTCATATCGTTCGTTTTCCTGATGTCGTGGGACCCTCACGCAAATCGAGAATCATGTGTGTGGCATCCGCATAGAGGCCATCGTGTCGTAGGCTCCGCGGTTCGATTCCCCAGCTGCGAAATCCTAATCGTTCGTATAGTCGTTTCGCCTCCGGCGCGACATCGTTGACTACCAACAGAACCTGTTCCACTCCGTTCCACGATCGCGCGAGCTGGATTGCGGATCTCACCAGCGATTCGCCAATGCCGGTCCTCCGATCTTCGGACCGGACATACATGGCAACGAGCAAACATTTGTGTCGTTCCTTTGCGCCGCCTTCTCGCCGAATCCCGACGGTCCCCACAAGAGCGCTCCCAATGAACGCACCGAACGCTGCGGAGTCTTCCGAGACTTTGAGCCTGTCTCTCGCGGTTTCAACAAGGACGCTGAATTCACCCGGCAGGGAAGCGCCGAACGCGAGCGGATGGGTCTCGAGCGCTTCCAGTCGAAGCTTCGCCCAAGTTGGCGCATCGCCTGGATCCAGTATGCGAATGGTGAAAGAAATCGCAGTGTCCATTCTGTGTCGGCGGATTATAAATCAGCACGACCTGCGACTCACATTTCGATTTCCACGCCGTCTCACCGAATGTAATGCCATACAGCAACGTCATCTTCAGCCTGTTGTTGGTTGTCGCTCTTCCTCTTTCGGGAGTCGCCCAGAACGTTGCGCCTGGCGCAAAAGCAGAGCCGCCGGCGGTGGACTTGCCGAAAGACGACAACGCCTGGGCCGTGCGTGTGGTTCGATCCGGCGGACTGGATGGCGATTCTTTCCAGGACATCACAATAAAATCCACCGGTCAGATGACCGTCGATGCGGGCCAGGGGATGACGGAGATCACGCTTTCTCCTGATGCCCTAAAGATGTTGGCCGCACTGGTTCAATCGTCCAAATTTTCCAAACGGATCCTGCCTTCCAACAATCCCGCCGGATGTTATGACTGTTCCTCGACGGCAGTTACGGTCCGTCGTCGAGAACCAAAGGGAAAAGATCGAACGTATTCTGCGGCCTGGGTTCCCACAACTGTAGGGACTGTTTCAGAGGATTTCGTAAGTATTGTTCGGCAGGTTCTCGGCCTGTCGAATTAGGTGCCGATACTTTTTCCCAGAAATGAACTCAAGCGTTGGAATTCTGCTTCCAATTCGTCCTGAAAGGTATTGCCACCTGGACGTGCCTTCGCAAACCCCACATCGATGCTCAACTGCCCATCGTGGACATTTGCGTTTGCCCAGCCAATGATGTCGTCTTTCCACAACATGGGCATCGCATAATAACCGCGCTGTCGCCTGGCCGGAGGCGTATAGGCTTCGAAACGATATGGCCAGCCCCAGAGATGTTCGAATCGACGTCGGTCCCAGACCAGTGGATCGAATGGCGTAAGGAATCTCACAATGGGTTCCCGGGAGTCGAATCGATTCTGCCGATGAAGTGAAACATATTCGAGCCCGTCGACGACCTGACTCTCCAGATCTCCACCTGCAATCATTCGACGCACGGTAACCCGGGGATTCCCAAGCCGCGCATAGCGCGCGACAGTACTGTTCAATGTCTGAATCGGAATCGGAGCCAGGATGTTCACAATGCCAAGAATGAGTTTCTCCAGACGCTCGGCTTGCGGTAATGCGGGACAGGGCCTGGCAGCTTCGTAGATTCGAATCCCATTTTCCCGTTTCGAGATTCGAAGCCATCCGCGATAGTGAAGTTTTTCCAACGCCCGGGTCGTTGCCTTGGAATACCCTCCCCACGCATTGATGACCCGCCTCCGGCCGTGCGCCTTGTGCAGGGTTGCGGGGTGAGTGGGGCCGGCCTGAAGAACAGCATCCAGAACATTCTTCTCGAGCTTCGATAAACGGGCAGACTCACGCGGATGCAGCAGTTCCCAGATGCGCCGATGAACAAAACCGTAGGCGTAAAGAACGTCTTCTTCAATGTCCAGAGAGGAGAATCCACGCTCCAGATCTCCAGCCTTGTATCCCTTGACGCGATGGCGAAGTATCAGATCCTGCGCTCGCGCGGGAGATCGAATCGGATCGGCCTGAATGAATCCAAGTCGCATTATGGCCGTCTTCAGACTGGTCGGCTTGAACAGCGACTGAGCGACTGCACGGGCCCGCAATTCGTGGATCGTCATGCTCATGGAAATTGGGGAATGAGGGGACAGTCCCCTCATTCCCCAATTGTCGTCGATTTCAATTACAATAGGCGCGCTCTTGATATCTGGAGGAACCATGATTAAGAAAATCTGTTCGTTGATGATTCTGACTGCAGTTCTTGTATCTCCGATTTACGCACAGCAGGGCCCTCCTGCAGGTGCGACGGGTGCTGGTGGGGGCGGACGCGGAGGAGGCGGAGGTGGCCGCGGAGGAAATGCCGCAATGGCGACGGTGATGATCAAACCCGGCCTATCGATGGTCACCGGTGGAGGCGCCAACGCGCTGGTCCGTGTAACGGACGATGGAATCGTGGTTGTGAATACCAAGAATCGCGGCCAGGCAAACTACGATGCATTCATGGCACAGATCAAAATGATTTCCGACAAACCCATCAAATATGCCGTCGTCGGTGACGTGCATCAGGACAAGAGCGGCAATACGGAGTTTTTTACAGCAGCTGGCGTTCAAGTCGTTGGGCACGTCAACGAGAAGGAAGGACTTAAGACTTATCAGAACGCCGCGGGTACTCCCGGACCTCCGAATGTCACCTTCGACAAGGACTATTCCATCAAGCTCGGCACTACCGAGGTCGCACACGTTTACTTCTTCGGAAAAGCGTCCACCGGCGGGGATGCCATAACGTATTTTCCGGATTTAAAAGTTGTCTCGATGGGAGATGTGTACCAGGCCGGAATCAATTGCGATTACGGCCAGGGCGGCAGCATCCTCGAGTGGTCGAAGACTCTCGACGCGGTTTTGAAATTGGATTTCGATACCGTGATCCCCAACACCGGAAATCCAGCAACGCGCGCCGATCTTCAGACCACGCGTGATCGCCTCGCGAAGATCTCCGTCGTCACCATCGATCAAATCAAGAAGGGAACTCCGAAGGAAGGACTGATCGCTGCCGTGAATGCGGTGGATCCCACGCTGCGAGTGGATTCGTTCATGATGAATAACCAGGCCCGCATCGATGCCTATTACGATGAGTATGTGAAGGCCGCGAAGTAGGCGAGGCAATCAATCAATGTTCAGTTCTCAATTCTGGTCCGATCCGATCAGAATTGAGGATTGAACATTGATCAGATTCACTGGTTTCATTTTACAAGCCGCCGGGTCATCGCGCGGCGTGACCACACAATTAAAATCACCAGCCACACCGCGAGCAGAGGCAAAGCCTGAACCTGAAAGGGAAGTCCGAGCGTCAGAGTTCGTATCAGGGAAATGACCGACGTCAATGGCAATGTCCACGCAATCCATTGAAAAACCTTTGGCAAATTCTCCAGTGGAAAGAAGATCCCGCAAAACAGGAACATCGGGAAAATCAGAAGGTATTGAGGATAGGAAATATCTTCAATCGTCCGCGAGCGTGCCGCCACCAGTATCCCCAGGCCCGCGAATATAAAGGAGCACAGGAAGCAAAGCGGTAGCGCGATCAAAGCTCCAGGAGGAGAGAAATCTCCCATGACCGTCCCGATCATCAGCACAGCACTGGATGCAAACGTTGCCTTGGAAGCATCCCAGATCAGTTCCGCCCATAGAACTTCCGACAATGTGATCGGCGTCGTGGCGATTGCCTGAAACACACGCTGGTAGTACATGCGGATGAAGCTGCCATACGCCGCTTCGAAGAAGGACTGGAAGAGAATCGTTTGGCCGACGATGCCTGCAAAAATGAATTGCCGATAACTGACGGAAACATTTCCAAGCTGGATGGTCTTGATCAGACCGCCCAGGCCAAACCCGAATGCAATCAGGTAGAGCATGGGTTCCACGAACGTCGTGACAACGGAATAGAAGAGGCTCTTGCGATACACATCAAAGTATCGCAGCCACACGCAACGGATTCCCCACCATCCTGTCATGGGGTCTTCTCCAGATGAGAACCGGTCAGTTTCAAATAGACATCTTCGAGATTCGGTGGGCGTTTCCAGCGCACGCCCGCGCGAATCTCTTCATCGATTTGCTCCTTCCCGATGTGTTTCGCAATGAGTTCCGAGGGTGGAGCACAGTCGAGAATCTTTCCCAGGTGCAGAATGGCGACACGGTCGCAGAGCCGTTCGGCCTCTTCCATGTAGTGAGTGGAGAGCAGAATTGCGACGCCTTTTGCCCGCTCCTCCGCAATCACATCCCACAGAACCCGGCGGACTTCGGGATCGAGTCCGGTCGTGGGCTCGTCGAGAATCAAAACCTTTGGTTTGCTGACGAGTGCGCGCGCAACCTGAAGTCTGCGCCGCATTCCTCCGGAGAGTTGTTCAACGAGGTCGGCTCTCCGGCTGTCGAGACCGAAGCGCTGCAGAAGCGCTTCGGTTCGACGGCGACCTTCCGCCACCGCCACTCGAAAATAGGTGCCGTATCGAACCATCTGGTCGAAGACCGTAAAGTCGGTGTCGAGCGTGTCGTCCTGTGCGCACACACCAAGATTCATCCTTGCCTGTTTGGGATGGGTATAAACGTCGGTGTCGAAGATTTTCACGCTGCCGGAGGTCGCCGGGTAAAATCCGGAAATGCAATTCATCGAAGTGGATTTGCCAGCGCCGTTGGGTCCAAGCAGACCGAAACATTCCCCTTCGTGAATTTCAAATGAAATACCCCGGATGGCCCAGACCGGATCTCTTCCCGGAGTTTCGTATCGTTTGGCGAGATCGCGCACAGACAACGGAACAGTCACTGGATTTCTATACCAGAATCTCTCCGCCGGCGCACGCGAGCTGGTCTTCGAGGCCGTTCAATCAACGATCGTAGATCCTACAGTTTGATTGGATCGATTCCCAGCTGTTCGCCGATCAGGCGGGAAAGGAGAGCGTCCAGCGTTTCGCCGGTTGTGAATACGAATGCTTCTCCAGACCAGTCGAGTTTGAAGCTTCGCGATAAGGCCGAAATCCAGATCTGACGGACAGGAGCATTGGGACTCACGACAATTTTCCCCGGGTTGGGTTCCTCTGTTTCGATGGTCAGGACGCCGTTCTGGAACATTACTTCGGCATCATGTTCTTCGGCAACCACCCCAAGGTTCCGGTTCAATCGGTTCAATGCAGCATCGCTTTTTGTTCGGAAATCCGTTTCGGAAAGTGTCATCCCGGAATTATAGGCTGGACGAGGAGGAGGCATCGGAACATTCCGCCGGTCGGAATACCACTGCATGGAAAAACCTGCTGGACTAGCCGACGATCGGATTTTGTCTCTTCGACGATTTTCGAAAGCAAAGCGGTTGTTAAGGCTGCCGCCGTGAGAGCCGTTGTACACTGAAGCGATTAAGTTCTACGGATCCGTGCACATGCAGAATTCACACATATTTGAACTGGCCCGGCAGTTGATGGCCATCCCATCGATTTCGGGTAACGAAATGGAAGTTGGGAACTTCCTGGCATCGCATCTGACGGCATCCGGTTATCGCGTTGAAAAGCAGGAAGTCGAACCCGGACGATTTAACGTGATGGCGTATGCAGGAAAGCCGCCTCGGGTTGTTTTGTGCACACACATCGACACGGTACCTCTGACATTGCCGGTTCGCGAAGATGAAACATTTCTGTATGGTCGCGGGGCCTGTGACACTAAAGGCATTATCGCCGCGATGCTGGAAGCCGGAGACCGTCTTCGAGAAGGCGGTATTCAGGATTTCGGTTACCTCCTTGTTGTTGGTGAAGAAACAAACGGATGCGGAGCCAGAGCGGCAAACTCTCTGAAATGGGAAAATGAGTTCGTCATTGTCGGCGAACCCACAGGCAACAAACTCGCACGAGCGCAGAAGGGCACCTTCATGGCCGAACTTACCGTAAATGGCAAAGCTGCGCATTCGGGCTATCCGGAGGCCGGGGTTTCCGCCATCGTTGGATTATGGCGAGTGCTTACCGATTGCTCTTCCGCGGATTGGGGGAGCGATCCGGTTTTGGGCAAGGGAACCTTCAATATCGGAATCTTCCGGGGCGGGGAAGCCTTCAATGTAGTACCTGCTTCAGCCACGGCGACGATCATGATTCGAACGATTGATTCCCGTCCGTCGGTCGAAGCAAAGATGCGGTCGTTTACTGAAGGTCGTGCCACCATGAACGTTCTCGGAGGAACCAACCCGCACGTCATGCATGTGGTGGATGGGTTCGAAACGACCGTCGTTTCATTTGGAAGCGACGTGCCGTATCTGGGAAACCTCGGGAAGCCGTTATTGATCGGTCCCGGTTCCATTCTGGATGCGCACACGGTGGACGAAAAAATGAGGAAACAGGAATTGATCGACGGTGTCGCACTCTACGAACGTCTGGTCAGGAAGCTGCTGGCATGAGAATCGCGTTGATCGGCTATGGAAAAATGGGGAAGGAAATCGAAGCCGCCGCTCTGGCTGCCGGCGACACGATTGTTCAGAAGTTTGATGTCGATCGTCCTGCGGATGTGGCTTCGCTTTCCGATGCGGATGTGTGTATCGAATTCTCAACACCCGAAACGGTCGTTGGAAACATTCAGCTGGCACTGAAAGCGCAAAAGGATATCGTTGTCGGAACCACGGGCTGGTACGATCGCCTGCCTGAATTGAAGGCGCTGGTTGCCCATTCGGGACTTCTGTATTCTGCGAATTTCTCGGTCGGTGTGAATATGTATTTTCGGATCGTAGCAGCGGCGGCGGAATTGATGCGCAACGCGAAAGACTACGACCCTTATATCCATGAACTGCATCACCGTCAGAAGGCGGATAGTCCCAGTGGTACGGCATTGCGGCTGGCGGACATCCTGCTGAAGCGCATCGATCGGAAGAAATCCATTGCGACGCAGCGAATGGACGGGAAGATTGCTTCGGATGCCCTGCACGTGACGTCCACGCGCGTGGGAACTTTTGCCGGAACCCATACAGTGGGCTTCGATTCGGAAGCGGACCTGATCGAAATCACGCATACCGCACGATCGCGGAAGGGATTTGCGCTTGGCGCTCTCCGGGCAGCACATTGGCTGCATGGACGGAAGGGCGTTTTTACCATGGACGACGTAGACTTGTAAAAACGGCTTCAGCGAACGGGTTTCAGGAGTTGAAAAATGACTAAGAAGAAATTTCAGGGGACAGGAACCGCTCTGGTGACGCCATTCCTCAGAGACGGTTCGATCGACGAGCCAGCATTGCGCCGCCTCGTCAATCATCAGATAAGCGGTGGCATCGACATGATTGTGCCGTGCGGCACAACCGGCGAAGGCGCCACACTGAAACCTGCCGAGGCGGATCGTGTCCTCAGTATCGTGGTCGAAGAAACAAGCGGCCGCGCACTGGTAATTTTCGGCGCGGGCAGCAACAGCACGGAGACTGCAGTAGAAGGAGCGCGTCGAGCCCTGCGCCTGGGCGCCGACGGAGTTCTATCCGTTGGACCTTATTACAACAAGCCTCCGCAGCGTGGGTATGTTGAACACTTCAGAAAAGTAGCCGAGGTCGGCTGCCCAGTAATTGTGTACAACATTCCAGGCAGAACCGGGAGCAATATTGAGGCCGGTACAATGCTCCAGCTGGCGGAAGTACCCAACATCGCAGGCGTGAAGGAATCCTCCGGAAGCCTGGTTCAGATGATGGAGATCATCCGCAACCGGCCCCGGGAGTTTCGAGTGCTGGCTGGCGATGACTACATCGCGCTCGCGCTGATTGCAGTCGGTGGAGACGGCTTGGTATCTGTAATTTCCAACGAGGCCCCCGCCATGACTTCGGATTTCGTCAACGCGGCGCTTGAAGGGAACATCACACGCGCGCGCGAGCTTCAATACAGGCTTCTTCCATTGATGAATGCAAATTTTGTCGAATCGAATCCGATACCTGTGAAGGCGGTCCTCGCCATGATGGGCCTGATTGAAGAAAATTTGCGACTGCCGATGGTGCCACTTTTGCCCGCTCACCGCGCGCCGCTTCAGAAGCTTGCTGAAGAATTGGGATTGCTACAGTCGGTTGCTGCGCCTCGATAGGACAGCCGATTTTGTCAGACGAGACCCGAGCGCTTATCATCGCTTCCCCTCAACACGCGAGACGGTGAAGGAATTCCGGGAAGGCCGGACAAAACGAATTTATCCCGCCGCCGAATAGAGCGTGGACGGATGGCGTACCAATAGCCGGGTCTACGCTGACGGAGCCTGAATATCGGGCTCCTCCGATGCCGCAGATGTTTCGGATGGAGTCCGGGATTCCGGAATCAAGCTCTGATCCGGAAAGACGGAAAACCGTTTTGTGGTCTTTGCCGGCTTTTTCCGGTGAAGGGCTTCGATTTCCTGGGCGATGGCGTAGGCCACCAGTTCCTCTCCATAACGTTGCTCCAGAAGCAACCTGCGGAAATAGTCCTGCGCAGTCTGGTGACCCAGCTGTTGAAAACTCAAGTTAATGCTGCTGTTGAGGAGAGCTCCAGCGATCGGAACGAGAAGTCCCAGTTCCTTTTCAGTGACGACAACGCCGAGGCGATCTGCGACGTAGGCAATCAGTCGAACCATCTGAGGTGCTTCACGTTCCAGCAAATTTCGATCGATGAGCATTCCGGCAGTACGCGACATGAATTGGCTGGACTCGCGAATGGACGTCACTACCGCCGTCTTGATCGTGAGGTAGCCTTCGTCGGAAGTCTCGGACTGCGGAGCCATGGCGGCAAGAATATGAGGCAGATTCTCCGGATTCTTCGACGAGAATCCGTAGGTGCTGGCGATGCGGCACGTATGTCGCGAGAGTAACGTCATGGAAGTTGTGACGTCCGCCAGAATGAGAGACGGAATAATCAGCTGAGCGCCCGGGATCCCTTCGACGATCGTTGTCGCTCCGCCGAGCAGCAGTCCTTCGGCGCCAAGCAGCATCGAACTGCGAAATCGAAAAGAGTTGGCGACGGCGTCCAACTGGCTCATCGGCAGATACCGCAAAGATTCAATATCGGTGGCGTGTATCCCGCGTTTTGCAAAGCGCCGGGTAATCTCCTGAGTTCCGGTAATGTGGTTTGCGACTTGAATGGTTTTGATCAGGCCTTCCTGCACCCACGCGTTCACGCGATCGGATACGCTGCGAACCGCCGCAAGGTCCGATTCCCGGCCCAGCTGGAAAAGTTTCACGACCGGTTTTCCAGCCGTTGCAAGAACGCGCTGAACCAGGTTGGGACGAACACGATGTTTTGCGATCTGGCGTATGACGGCCTGCTCATACTCCGTAAAGACGGGGTTCGCGAGATTCATGAAGTCAGTATAGAACATGCAGTAGTAGTATAATTTTCAACTATGTCCGAAGTCGTCCAGCGCCCCTGGGGCACCTACACCATTCTCGATGAAGGCCCCACCCATAAGGTGAAACGCATCGAGGTTTTTCCCGGGTCCCGCCTGAGCTACCAGAAACATTTTCGAAGATCGGAGCATTGGATGACCGTCGCTGGTAACGCCAGGGTTGTTCTGAATGATCGTGAGATCCTCCTGGAACCCGGCGGCACAATAGATATTCCCACAGGTGCCTCGCATCGTGTCGAAAATCCGGGAACCGTGCTGCTGGTATTTATCGAGATTCAGCGCGGAGACTACTTCGGCGAGGATGACATTGTGCGCATCCAGGACGATTACGGTAGAGCGTAGCAGATTCCCGGACTATAATCCTCCCGCCGCTTTGCGTATTCCCCTCGGTTCAAACCATGATTTCCGACCAGGAGCTTCGGCTCATTTACGGCAAAGATATTGCCATCTCCAGGAAAGGTCTGTTTGCGCTGGTTCATCTCGACCGTCCGGCGCAGGAACTGATCCGCGAACGCACTGAAGAATTCAACCCGGAAACATTCTTCTGTGAGCACTGCCCGTTTTGCCAGATGGTGAAGGACAGCGGCGTTCTGATATTCAACGATGCGGTCTTCGAAGAGGACGAAACCCTGGACGACTAGGTCAACATCGCCGCACGTCTTTGCTTTGCATTGTTCGACCGCACGATGGGTTCATTCAGGAATTGAAGCAGCGGATGAAGAGTGCGGAAGGTTTCGAGCACAATGCTGCCGAATTGTGGAGTCGTTACAGTATCGGATGGCAGGAGTCTCGATGCCAGGAACTGCTTGCGCCTTAGAAAGTCGGCCGCCGCATGATCCGCAGGAAATCCCCGAGGCACCCGCACCAATTGTTCTCCAGAGAGACCATCGAAGAGCTGCCGAAATGGGCGTGCGTTCAGAATGTTTACGAGTCGTCGGTACCGGAGGGCAATATGATGGCGAACGACCGCCAGATCCTCGGTTTCAGGGCTGTACAACCCTCCTCCGATCAGGAATTCGCTCGCCGTAATGTGAAGATAGAAGCCTGCCCCCTGGTTCTTTCCCAGCCCCCGGTGGGGAAATCCGGCGGCTACATGCGTTTTGTACGGAGATTTATCTTTCGAAAATCGCGTGTCCCTATAGATACGATAGAGGCTGACTTTGGGGGTTGCCACGATTTCGGGTGCGAATGTGGCGAATTCGGGTGCCAGGGCGTTGACAAGTTCGATCATCGGCTGGCGAACGTATTCCTCGTAGGTCTGCTTGTTCTCCAGGAACCATTCGCGGTGATTGTTCCGCTTGAGCTTCCGGAGGAAGGTCAGGCCGGCCGCGGGAAATTGAGGGAATTTGGATTGAGCCATGGAAGTAGAATCACAACCTCGGACGATGTCATCAGAATTCAAGGGTCCACACAGCATTATCGATAAATTTCTCGCATTGCTTGCGATCAGTCATCGCATGATTGCAGAAAAGGACTTCGATGAGCTGTTGAACATCATTACAATCGACGCCGCCAAACTGCTGGAAGCGGAACGTGCGGCCATCTTCCTGCTGGATCGGACGACCGGCCAGCTCTGGGCGAAAACCGCCCTGGGCGTGTCCGAATCGATCCGGTTTGATTCACGGCTTGGCATTGCCGGCGCTGTTCTGGTCTCCGGTAAAAATATCATTGTCGAGGACGCTTACAATTCGCCTCTGTTTTACCCCTCCGTGGACTCGAAAACCGGATTTCAAACCCGGAACATCCTGACGGTACCTCTTCGCAATATTCGACGCGAGATTATCGGCGTATTTCAGGTGCTGAACAAGGCCGAAGGCAAGTTCACTTCCGAAGACGAACAACTGGTGGAGACTCTTGCACTTCATGCTGCAGTTGCGCTGGAAAACGCGAAAGAGATCGCAGACCTTGAAACGCGTCAGCAGGCCCTGTTGGAAGAAAATGAATCGCTCCGGCTTGAAGTCGCCGAACGCTATACCACGCGGAGCATTCTTGGAACGTCTGTCAAAATCAGTAAGATTCGCGAGCTTATCGATAAGACTGCGCAAAGCGGGGTGTCGGTGCTGATCACCGGAGAAAATGGAACCGGTAAGGAACTCTCAGCACGGGCTATCCATCATGGCAGTTCCCGTCGGGGAAAACCCTTTGTTGCCGTGAACTGTGCCGCACTGCCGGAAGCACTGGTCGAAAGCGAATTATTCGGGATCGAAAAAGGGGTGGCAACTGGAGTCGAACGCCGGATTGGGCGAATCGAATCGGCAAATGGCGGTACGTTGTTTTTGGACGAGATCGGCGACCTCAACCTGACGGCACAGGCCAAATTGCTCCGGGTGCTGCAGGAAAGGGAAGTCGATTGGGTCGGCGGACGGAAGCCTGTTCCGGTGGACATCCGACTCGTCGCTGCGACGAACAAAGATCTGAAGGACGAGATTAAGAATGGCCGGTTCCGGCAAGACCTCTATTTCAGGCTGCATGTGGTACATCTGCATATGCCTCCATTGCGAGAGATCCGAGCCGACATTCCGGTGCTCGCCATGTACTTCCTTCGGAAGCAGACCCGGGAAATGGATAGGGAAGTGACAGGCTTTTCATCCGAAGCGCTCAAGACGCTGATGGCCTATTCCTGGCCGGGCAATGTCCGCGAACTGGAGAACGAAGTCCGGAGAGCGGTCGTGCTTACCAGCGGAAACCAGATCGTGCAGGAAGATCTCTCCGAATCGGTTCGGGAAGAGGAACTTGAGGGTTCGCCTTCGGACTCCGGAGGTTCATCCTCTCCGAAAGACTTAAAGCAAAAGTTAAAGGACCGGGTCACAACGCTAGAAATTCAAATGATTCGTGGAGCGATGACTCAGACTTCAGGGGACAAGCGGCGAATGGCGAAATTACTGGGACTGAGCCATCAGGGTCTGCTGAATAAACTGAAGCGATACGGCCTGCAATAGGCACTCACCGGTCCAGGATTTCAAACTCACGGACAACGATCTCGATGCTGTTTTTGGTCCCTCCGACAGATCGCTGAAAACGCTGCAGCCGCCCTGTTGCGGAGTCGAAACTCGCCATTGGGTACGAGGAATATCCTGGAGGAGCTCCCAGAAGTTGAGGTTTTCCTTTAAGATCGATCTCCTGGTCCAGGGTATGAAACAATCCTTCGACCGTATACGAATTACCGCCGGCTTCCGGTTCCAGAGGACTTCCATTCCGTTCGAGCGTGACTATCGATTTCGCTCTAACCCTGACCTCATATTTACTCTTATCCATATGGTCACCTGACGTCTCGACGACCATACGGTAGCTGGCGGGGCCGGATTTCTCCCATTGGGCCTGTGCGGCTTGGAGGGCCTCCGGAGTGAGTTCAGAAAGTCGGGAGCATCCACATAAGAGAAGAAGCAGCAAGAAGGGAGTCTGGCGCAAGTCAGCCACCCAGCGTGATCATTTCGATCTTCTTGTGGGACTCGGGCTTATATGGGGTTCCGGATTGAAGATGTTTCCATCGGTCATCTGAAAAGCGATCGGTTCGTCCGGACCATTGTGCACTGATCGCATTGGTCAAGTCCGCATCGCTGGCACCACGACGCATGAGGGATTTAATATCGAATCCGGTTTCGGCGAACAGGCAGGTTACCAGCTTACCGTCGGCGGTTAGACGGATTCGTGTACAGCTGCTGCAGAATGGTTCCGTCACAGAACCAATAATTCCGACCTTCCCGGAACCGTCGAGAAATTCGTAGTCCACGGCAGGTGCGCTTCCGCCCGCTCTCCCGGCCTCGCGCACGGGAAAGTGTGCATGGATTACTTCCAGCATTTCGCGTTTCGTGAACGTCTTCTCCAGAGTCCAGCCATTGGCATTTCCAACGTCCATGTATTCGATGAAGCGCATTTCGAAGCCATTTGTGCGCGCGAACGCGACGAGATCGATCAATTCGTCGTCGTTGAATCCCCGAATCACAACCGCGTTGATTTTGATGGGCCTCATACCGACGCGTTGTGCGGCGAAGAGTCCCTTTAAGACCGTATCGAGATCGCCGCGCTGTGTAATCTCTCGAAAACGGTCGGGCTTGAGCGTATCGATGCTGACGTTGATTCGATGCAGGCCAGCGTCGTAAAGTGCCTGGGACTGTTCCACCAGCAACGCGCCGTTGGTGGTCAGGGAGAGGTCGGAGATCCCGGGAATGGTGGTAAGCAACCCGACCAATCGATGCAGCTCGCGACGTACCAGGGGCTCTCCGCCAGTGAGACGCAGCTGAGTCACTCCGAGTCCCGCGAACAACCGGGCCAGTCGCTCAATTTCGGAAAAGGACAGCACTTCGGACTTTGCCATCCAGGTGTATTCGTCGAAGGGCATGCAGTAGGTGCATCGAAAGTTGCAGCGATCGGTGACAGAGATCCGGAGATCGCGCATGGGACGTTGCATGGTGTCGAGGAAGTTCACGTTGTGATTATGAGGGAGCAGGCCTTAGAGCTTCAACAGGGTTATGGCGCGGGTAACTCACTCGGTTC
>Ga0070670_100000457_pt1 | contig 33031 bp, 31 predicted proteins | sample KBSS63metaG_FD_64665 | JGI IMG/M metagenome (GOLD analysis project Ga0070670, IMG submission 64665) | Switchgrass rhizosphere microbial communities from Kellogg Biological Station, Michigan, USA - KBS S6-3 metaG | ecosystem: Host-associated > Plants > Roots > Rhizosphere > Soil ... | reverse complement strand
GATTCCAGCAACGCGAACGGAGTGGAGCGAGCGACGAAGCGCGAGCGGAACGGAGTGAGCTAGTCGGGGTGCAGGGGACCCCGACGATTCCAGTATGATTCGGTGAGTGCCAGCCAATCCTCTCCAGGACGGCCTGCGTCTCGAGCCGACGCCCGGTCCAACCACCCTCGTGATTTTCGGCGCCACGGGTGACCTGACGCGGCGGAAGCTCCTGCCGGCTCTCTACAATCTCTCGCGCGGCCAACGGCTGCCGGCGCGGTTCTCGGTGATCGGCGTCGCGCGCGAGGACCAGGGGGACGAGCGCTTTCGAGAAGCGTTTCACAAGTCGCTCGAGGAATTCGCCGGCGTGAAAGGCACCGACCCCGTCGCCGACTCGCTGGCGGCGCGGCTCTATTTCACCGGCGGCGATTTCAACGACCCCGCGATCTACCAGCGCGTCGCGTCGAAGCTCGAGGAGATCGACGCCGCCGGCGTCTTGTTCTATCTCGCGATTCCACCCGGCGCGTACAAGACGGTGATCCAGCAGCTCGGCGCGACCGGTCTCGCGAAGGGAAAGTCCGAGGCGCAGTGGCGCCGCGTCATCGTCGAAAAGCCATTCGGGACCGACCTCGCGAGCGCGCAGGAACTGAATCGGCTCGTGCATGAGCACTTCTCCGAAGAGCAGGTGTTCCGCATCGATCATTACCTGGGCAAGGAGACGGTGCAGAACCTGCTCGTCTTCCGCTTCGGCAACGGCATGTTCGAGCCGATCTGGAATCGCCGCTACATCGACCACGTGCAGATCACCGCCGCCGAGACCGTCGGCGTCGAGCGGCGCGCGGCGTATTACGAGGGAGCGGGCGCGCTGCGCGACATGGTGCAGAACCACCTGATGCAGCTCCTCGCGCTGGTCGCGATGGAGCCGCCGATCACGTTCAGCGCAGAGAACGTGCGGGATCGAAAACTGGACGCGCTGCTCGCCGCGCAGCCGCTCGTCGATGATTCCGAGGGAACGCCGAACGTCGTGCGCGCGCAATATGGGTCCGGGTGGGTTGCCGGCCACGAGGTGCCGGCATATCGCGCAGAGCCCGGCGTCAGTCCAACGTCGACGACCGAAACATATGTCGCGCTTCGCATGCAGCTCGACAGCTGGCGGTGGGCCGGGGTGCCCTTCTATCTGCGGACGGGCAAACGGCTCCCGAAGCGGACGACGGAGATCGCAATTCAGCTGCGGCGGCCGCCGCTCGAGATTTTCAAGCGCGTGACCCCGACGCCGGTCGCGCCCAACCTGCTGATTGTCAACGTGCAGCCCAATGAAGGCATTTCTGTGCGCTTCGAAGCAAAGCTGCCCGCCACCCGCATGCAACTCGCCCCGGTAATGATGAACTTCCGCTACGGCACCGCCTTCGGGAGACCGGTGCCGGAGGCGTACGAGACATTACTGCTCGACGCGATGCTTGGTGATCCGACGCTGTTCGCGCGGCATGATTTCGTCGAGGCCTCGTGGTCGATGATTACGCCGGTGCACGAGAAATGGAGCCGCGAGCCGCTCACCGACGCGCCCTTCTACGAAGCCGGCGAGTGGGGGCCGCCGGAAGCAGACGCGCTCATAGCACATGACAATCGCCGCTGGAGGACGCTGTGAGCGATTCGGACCCTCATAGTCTTCTGCCGCAGGGCCGCGCGGTCGCCTTCGAGGACATCGAAGAAACACTGCAGAGCGCCGCCGGGGAGGCGGAGCGTCGCCGCGCGGGGACCGGCACGCTCGTCCTTGCGGGCAGCGCCGAACGCCTCGTCGAGGCCGCCGCGGCGGTCGACGAGTTGAAGGACATCGGCGTGCGGACGGTGCTGATCTCGTACGGAGACAATCCGGAGCCCACGGTGCGCGTATCGGCTTACGCGGTCGCGCTCGAAGGGCTGCGCCCCGAGTATCTGAACAACGCGGTTGCGGCGCTGCGCCTGTCGAGCCTGCCAACCCTGGTGTGGTGGCGCGGCGGGACGACCAGTACGCTCGAGGGACTCGCCACGCTGGCCGATCGGCTGGTGCTCGACGCGCCGGATCCGACCGATGCCTGGGCCCACGTCGCTGCGCTGGCGGACAAGACGGCGGTCAGCGATCTGCGGTGGGCCAGGCTGACGCGCTGGCGCGCGCTGATGGCCCATTTCTTCGATCTGCCCGACGTCCTGGCCGCCGCGTCCCGGCTTCGCTCGCTTCACGTCGAAGGCTCCGACCGCTACACCGCGAAGCTCTTCGCGGGCTGGATCGCGTCGTCGCTGCGGTGGCCGCGCGGCCAGTCGTACGATTTCCGGGAGCGGCCAGGCGGCGCGCCGATCGAGGCGGTGGCGCTCGGTGATGGATCGCAGGAGCTGACGCTGCGCCTCGCGTCAGCGCGCGGCTGCGTCGAGACCGCCGCGCGGGTGTGTGGCGCGGACCTGGCGTCGAGGACCGTCTCGGTTGGAGACCAGGGGCTGGCCGCCCTGATTGGCGAGGAGCTTCGAATCAGAGCGCGCGACCTCGCCTTCGAACGGGCGGTCGCGGCGTCGAAGGGAATGCGATGAACGCATCCAATTTCGGGATCGTCGGACTCGGCACGATGGGGCGGAACCTTGCCCTGAACATCGAATCACACGGCTTCCGCGTCGCCGTCTGGAACCTCGAAAGCGAATGGGTGGATCAGTTCGTCGCCGCGCACCAGGGCACGGGCTTCACCGGAACGAAGACCTTCGAGGAATTCACCGCGGCGCTCGAGCGGCCGCGGCGGATCATGATGATGATTCCGGCGGGAAAACCCGTCGATCAGACGATCGAGAAGCTCAAGCCACTCCTCCAGGCTGGCGATGTGCTCATCGATGGCGGCAACTCGTGGTTCGAAGACACCCGGCGCCGAGAGGCGGCACTTCGCCCGACCGGCATTCACTTCGTCGGCTGCGGTGTCTCCGGCGGCGAGGAAGGGGCGCGCTTCGGTCCGTCGCTGATGCCGGGCGGCCCTGACGAAACGTGGCCGATCGTTCGCGACGTGCTCGAAGCGATTGCCGCTCGGACCGAAGCGGGGCCGTGCGTCACGCATGTGGGACCCGACGGCGCCGGCCATTTCGTGAAGATGGTGCACAACGGGATCGAATACGGCGACATGCAGCTCATCGCCGAATCCTGGGACGTGATGCGCCGCGGCCTTGGAATGACTGCGCTGGAAACCGCGGACGTGTTCGAGGACTGGAATCGCGGCCCGCTCGAGTCGTTTCTCACCGAGCTCACGGCAAAAGTGTGCCGCACGATCGATTCGGAAACACGCCAGCCGCTCGTGGACGTCGTACTCGATAAGGCAGGCCAGAAGGGCACCGGCAAGTGGACGGCGCAGGTCGCGCTCGACCTGGCGGTCGCGATTCCGACGATCGCCGCGGCGATTGACGCGCGCGTGCTCTCGAGCATGAAAGACGAGCGGGTCGCGGCTTCGCAGAAGCTTGCCGGACCGAGAGCGGGCGCGGCGTTCGGCTCGACCGAGCGCGCCACCCTGATCGCGGACCTTCGCGACGCGCTCTATGCGGCGCGCATCTGCGCATACGCGCAGGGAATGGCGCTCATCGCCGCCGGATCCAAGCAGTACAACTGGAACATCAATCTCGCCGAGATCGGCCGCATCTGGAAGGGGGGCTGCATCATCCGCGCGCGACTGCTCGATCCGGTACGTCATGCGTTTGGCGAGCAGCCGCAGCTCGCCAACCTCCTTCTCGACCCGGGGCTGGCGAAGGGGCTGTACGACGCGCAGGCCGGCTGGCGTCGGACGGTCGCCCGCGCCGCCGAGGCAGGGGTTCCGATGTTGTCGCACGCGACCGCGCTTGGATACTTCGATTCGTACCGAGCGTCGCGCCTGCCGCAGAACCTCACCCAGGCGCAGCGGGACGCGTTCGGCGCACACACCTACGAGCGAACCGACCGTCCCGGCGCCGTCCACAGCGAGTGGTGACATGATCTCGCACCGCGCGACGGCGCTGAACCTGTGCAGCGTGCTCGAGCATCAGGCGACGATCGTTCCCGAGCATGTGGCGATCAGCTGCGCGGGGCGGACGCTCACCTATGAACAGCTCAACGGCGCAGCGTCGCAGGTCGCGGGGGGGCTGGCCGCGATCGGCATCGGCGCGGGCGATCACGTCGCGCTCTCGTGTCCCAACGTGCCATGGTTCCCCATCGCTTACTTCGGAATCCTCAAGGCGGGCGCGGTCGTCGTTCCGCTCAACGTCCTTCTGAAGCCGCGCGAGATCGCATACCACCTGAAGGACAGCCAGTCCAAAGCGCTGCTCGCCTTCGAAGGAACACCGGAACTGCCGATGGCCCAGATGGCGCGCGCCGCGTGCGACGAGGCGGGCTGCCCCAACCTGGTGATCATGACGGTGGATCCGGCCGGGGCCTCCTCCGTTGCGAATGCGCGGACGCTCACCCAGTTGATGGGTGGACAGTCGCCGCGTTTCGACGCACGCCGCCGGCGTCCTGACGACACCGCAGTCATCCTCTACACCTCCGGAACCACCGGGCACCCGAAGGGTGCGGAGCTGACGCACGCCAACATGCTCCTCAATGCGATCGCGTCGCACGACATGCTCGGTCCCGGCCGGAAAGGCGGATTCGAGCAGGATGTCGCTCTGGTGACGCTGCCCTTGTTCCATTCGACAGCGCAGACCTGCCAGATGAATTCCGGGATCTATGCCGGCTTCCGGCTGGTGCTGCTGCCCCGCTTCGATCCCGCGACGGTGCTGAAAACCATCGTCGAGGAACGCGTGGGGTTCTGGATCGGCGTGCCGACGATGTATTGGGCGCTGCTCGATTACGCCGCCTCGGCGAAGACGGACGTCACGGAGATCGCAAAGCACCTGCGCATCTGCATCTCGGGGGGCGCGCCGATGCCGGTCGAAGTCATGCGCCGGTTCGAGAGCACGTTCGGCGTTCGAGTGTTGGAAGGCTACGGCCTCTCAGAAACGTCTCCCGTCGTGGCGTTCAATCAGCTGCAACGGCCCAGTAAACCGGGCACCGTGGGGCTTCCGATCTTCGGCGTGGACGTGCGCTGCGTCGACGAAACAGGGCGGCCCGTCGCGACGGGCGCGCCCGGCGAAGTCGTGGTCCGCGGGCCGAACGTCATGAAAGGCTATTTCAACCGCCCGGAAGCCACGGACGAGGCGATGCGGAATGGCTGGTTCCACACCGGCGACATCGGCTCGATCGATCCGGACGGCTATCTGGCGATCGTCGATCGGAAGAAAGACATGATCCTGCGCGGTGGATTCAACGTGTATCCGCGCGAGCTCGAGGAAGTGATCATCTCCCACCCCGCGGTTTCGCTGGCGGCGGTTATCGGAGTGCCCGACGAGCGCTTGGGCGAAGAGGTCAAGGCCTTCGTCGTCCGGAAGGCCGGCGGGTCGCTGACGGAGGAGGAGCTGCTCAAGTGGATGCGCGAGCAGTTCGCCGCCTACAAATACCCGCGGCTGATTGAGTTCGTCGAGTCACTGCCCATGGGGCCCACCGGCAAGATCCTCAAGCGCGCATTGAAGGAGCGGCTGAGCTGAACGGTCAGTGGCCGTGCGCTTGCATCCCTCCCTTGTTTACGACTGCGAAACAGGAGGACGCATGGCAAAGTGCGTAGACGTGATGACGCGCGAACCGGCGTGCTGCGAGCCGGAAGATTCGATTGGAAGCGCGGCGCAACTCATGAAGAGTGAAGATGTTGGCGCGGTGCCGATAGTGGAGTCGAAGGCCACGGGCAAACTGGTCGGCATCATCACCGATCGAGACATCGTGCTGAGAGTGCTTGCGACCGGGCGTGCCGTCGATGGCGCATCGGTCCGCGACGCCATGACACAGAATCCCGTCACCGTGAGCGAGGACGACGACGTCAACCGGGCGTTGTCGGCTATGGCGGATCGCAAAGTGCGCCGCCTGCCCGTGGTGGACGGGAGCGGACGGCTTCGCGGGATCATTGCGCAGGCCGACATCGCGACCCGGTTGCACCGCGACAAGACCACCGGCGATCTGGTCGAAGCCATTTCGGAACCGCAGACCGTGCGCAAGTGAGCCAGCCTGCGTAAGCTCATCCATGTATGTAGTGGCGTTCCCGGCGGAGGCGGCGTGTTGCCGCCTCCGCAATGGCTAAGATATAGTTCGCTCCCACATGCCTTTCGACCTTCCGCCGTCCCATCACCGCGCAACGGGCCTTGTCGACGTGCTCGATCGTGTTCTCGACAAGGGCCTTGTCATCGCGGGGGACATCAAAGTGTCACTGGCAGAGGTCGAGCTGCTCACCATTCGGATCCGGCTTCTCGTCTGTTCGCTCGACAAGGCGCAGGAAATCGGGCTCGACTGGTGGCGCTACGATCGCGATCTGTCGCCCGGCACGCAGAGGAATGCCCTTGCCGATCACGAAGCACTGCGCGCACAGATTCAGCAGCTCGAGCGCAAGGTAGACGCGTTGACGGCCGCACCGTCGCGGAGGCGGCGCTGATCCGGACCGCGACTTCGGGATACCAGGAGCCTCAGAATGGCAGTTGAACGGCAGCAGGGCGGAACCAGTCTCATCGATGTGCTCGACCGCGTCCTGGACAAGGGTATCGTGATTGATGCCTGGGTCCGGGTTTCTCTCGTCGGGATCGACCTGATCACCGTCGAGGCGCGGGTCGTCGTCGCATCGATCGACACCTATTTGAAGTATTCCGAAGCCGTCGGGCAGGTGACTCCCATTGCGCGCCCGCAGGCGGAGCTCACCGCGCACGACACCGTCCTCAAGGAGAACGCGGCGCTGCGCGCCGAGCTCGCGGCCACCAAGAGTAAGAGCGGCCGCAGCGCGCCCCGACGACGTACCGAAGGGTAAGCCTTGCGCCGGTCCGCTACTGCGATGGCCGTGCATCTGGCCGGGGTCGATGTGGAAGCGAAACTCGCACTTCTCGAGTTTCTGCTCACCAACAATGACCTGCAGGTCTCGGCGCGCCGTGCGGTGGACTGGCTCGCCGCCCACTCCACCGTCGAGCAGGCACTCGTCGTCGTCTCGGATCCTTCGAGCGGTTCGCTTCTGCTGGTCGCCGAGCATGGGATCTCGTCGTCGGCGATCGTGGATTTCTCGCTGTCCCGCGACGACGAAGCTCATCCGCTGGTGCGCGCGATGGACCGCCTCGAGCCGACCTGCTTCGACGCTACGGGCAGCCACGCTCGCGCCCCCATCGAGGGCGTTCCGTTCTTCGCCATTCCGTTGCGCGCCGAGGACGACACGACCGCCCACGGCTTGCTTCTGGCCAGCGCCCCAGGGTCTGACCTGCATCCCGACGTCGCATGGCTCGGGCGCATGCTGGGCCGCCAGGTGTCGCGCCTGTACAGCCGCCAGACGCTCGCCGAGACCCGTTTCGGGCAGGAGCGAATGCTCCTCTACAGCATCATCAACGCCGTCACGGATCCGATTCTGCTCACCGATACCGAGGGAAAGCTCATCATCGCGAACACGCATGCGGAGAAACTGTTCGCCGCGCCGGAAGACGCGAGCGAAGGCTGGCGCCGCGCCGCCGGCCTCAACAACATGCTATTCTCCGCGGCGCTTTCGACCAACGCCGTCGCGCAGACCGACCTCGCGCGGCGCGAGCTTCTGCTCGTCGATCCGCTGGAAGGCTCCGATCTGTTGTTCGAGCTGCTGAGCTCGCGCGCAACGGATGAACGTCAGGGCACCTACGTCGTTTCGATCCTGAGGAACATCACCGATCTGGCCCGCGCGAAGGAGGAGATCGAAGAAAGTTACCGCACGCTCCGCCTCGCCCAGGCTGAAGTGCGCGACGAGCGTCATCGGCTCGACCTGATTATCGACTCGGTCGCTGATCCGATCCTCGTCACCGACCAGGAAGGGGACATCGTCCTGATGAACGAGCCGGCGGAGCGGCTCTTCACGGCGCCGGCGTCGGCTGGCGACGTGGCGTTGCGGCACGTGCGGGCAAACGGCGCGCATCTGACCTCGTTCGTCTCCAACGTCCTCACGCGCGGCGGCGAGCAGCGCTACCGCGGTGAAATTCAGCTGACCGATCCGGTCAGCGGCAGAGCGTCGCCGGTCGAGGGGCTGGCCGGGCAGATCCTATCGGAGCAGGGTGAGTTGATGTGGGTCGTCACGATCCTTCACGACCTCACCGAGGCGCTCGAAAAGGCGCGTCTGTTCGAGCAGTTGCGCCAGGCATCGGAGGAACTGGAACGCAAGGTCCAGGAGGCGACCGCGGAACTTGCCGATCAGAACGAGCTGCTGCGGCGCCAGCACATTGCGCTCGAACAGGCGTCCGCGTTGAAGTCGCAGTTCCTCGCCAACATGTCGCACGAATTCAGGACGCCGCTCAACGCCATTCTCGGCTACACCCACATGCTGCTGCACGGGGTGACCGGGCCGGTGTCGGACACGCAACGCAAGAGCCTGTCGCGCATCGACTCCAATTCGCGCCACCTGCTCGCGCTCATCAACGACATCCTGGATATCACGAGGATCGAGGCCGGGCGGATGCCGCTCAACCTCACGACCTTCAAGATCCCGGAGCTCGTCGACGAAGTCATGTCGGAGCTCGAAGCCATCATCAAGCGCTCGAACCTCACGGTGCGCTCGACGATGCCGCGTGCGCTTCCGGCGCTCAAGAGCGACCGCCAGAAAGTGAAACAGATCGTGCTCAACCTGCTGAGCAACGCGCTGAAATTCACGCCGGCAGGTTCGGTCACCATCGCGGCCACGTACGATCCGCGGGGACGGACCGTGACGATCTCCGTCCAGGACACCGGCGTCGGGATTGCGGCTGAGGATCAGGCCAAGGTGTTCGAGGATTTCCGCCAGTTGGACAGTTCGCCCGCGCGCGGTTACGGAGGAACCGGGCTCGGACTGTCGATTTGCCGCCGGCTGTCGCAGATGCTCGGAGGAACAATCGATCTGGAGAGCGTATCCGGGGAAGGCTCGACGTTCACGCTGCGGCTCCCGGCGCGCCTCAGGCGACGATGACCAAGCCCGACGCGGAGGAAGCACTCGTACTGGTGGTGGAGGACTACCAGGATGCGCGCGAGATGTACGCCGCGTACCTGCAGTTTTCTGGCTATCGCGTCGCGGAGGCCACCAACGGCGAGGAAGCGATTGAGAAAACGCTCGAGCTGCTTCCGGATATTATCCTCATGGATCTCGCGCTCCCGAAGATGGACGGCTGGGAAGCGACCCGCCGGTTGAAGTCGGACGAGCGTACGAAGCACATTCCGATCGTCGCTCTGACGGGACACGCGCTGGCCGGCCATGCGGAAGGGGCGCGGCAGGCCGGGTGTGATTCGTTCGTGACGAAGCCGTGCCTGCCCGACACGCTCGTCGCCGAGATCAAGAAGATGCTGCCCGAGCGGGGTCCGCAGGGGGGCGACGGAGGCAAATCGGCGCTGCGCAAGCCGGGACGGCGGCGCTGAGCGAGACGCCGGGTGAGCAGGATATCAATGGCGAAGACGAAGAAGAAGACCGCGGTGAAGAAGACGGCGTCCAAACCGTCGGCGCGCGCGAAGAAGGCGAGCGCGGCACCGGCATCGCGCGACCGCGGTGGCCGCGGTGCGGCTGCCGCTCCTTCGCCGTCCGCACGCGGCAAGCTCGAACGCGTCAAGATGCCGGCGCCGGCCGCCAAGCCGGTACGCGAGACGACCGGCGACGATCTCAACGAGGGCAGGTACGTCTACTGCGTCATCCAGTCCGAGAAGGCGCTCAGCTTCGGGATGCTCGGAATTGGTCCCGAGCCGGCGGAAGTACACACGGTCCACTACCGCGACATCGCGTCCGTCGTCTCGAACACGCCGATGGTCGTCCAGGATCCGACCCGCGACAACGTGCTGGCCCATCAGCGCGTGAACGAAACGGTCATGCAGCAGCACACCGTCATTCCAATGTCGTTCGGCACGGTGTTCAAGACCGACGACGACATCATCGAGCTCCTGCGGTCGGCCTATGACGCCTTCACGGACGTGCTGAACAAGATGCAGGACAAGTTCGAGTTCGGCTTGAAGGTGCTGTGGGATCGCGACCTGATCATCAGGGAGATCGAGGCGGAGGACGAAGACATCCGGCGGCTCAAGGGGGAGATCTCGACGCAGAAGGGATCGACGTATTTCGCGCGGATGCAGTACGGCCGCCTGATCGACGCGGCGCTCCAGGCGCGTTCCGAACGCTACGTCAGCGAGATCTTCGAAGCGCTGCGCGACGTCTCGGTCGCATCGCGCTCGAACAAACCGATCGGCGACCGGATGATCATGAATGCCGCGTTTCTGGTCGCGCGAAACCTCGAGCAGGCCTTCGACGCCCGCGTGAAGGATATCGGGCAGCGCTACGACAAGCTCACGTTCAAATACACGGGCCCCTGGCCGCCGTATAACTTCGTGAATATCCGCCTCAAGCTGGAGCGCGCGCACTGACCCGGATTGCCGATTGCCGATTGGCGCGTGCAGATCTTGTGATCGCCGACTGCCGATTGAGACTGAGGATTGTCGAATGAGATTGTCGACTGCCGATTTGAATCGCGGATTGTCGATTTTCTCGAAATCTGCAATCTGCAATCAACACTCGCAATCGTCAAGCGCAATCGCCGATTCTCACGTTCAATCGGCTGTCGGCAATCGAAACCTCGGCAACCGGCAATCGGCAACCGGCAATGTTTCTGCTTGATACCCTGCTCGTCGGCGGCATCCGATTCGTCCTCGACAAGGTTGCCGCGGCCGTTGACACCGAGCTGAACGACGACACGGCGTTGCGCGAGCAGCTGCTCGCCGCGCAGATGCGGGTGGAGCTCGGCGAAATGAGCCAGGACGAGTTCCAGATCTTCGAGGCCGACATCGTCGCGCGGCTGCGCGAAATCCGCGATCGGAGGCAGGGTGCCGGCGCCGCCACGCTCTCGCCGAAGGAATACAAAATCACCGGTATCGACGCGACGTTCGAAGGGGACGAGCACTAACCCCAGCTACCGCTTCGTCGGCGGTAAGGGAGGCGTCGGGAAGACGACGTGTGCCGCGGGAATCGCTGTGGCCGCGGCGCGTCGCGGAAACCGCACCCTGCTCATCTCCACCGATCCCGCCCCGTCGCTGGGCGACGCGTTCAGGCGCCGTTTCCGCTCCGAGCCCACGGCGATTCCGCTGCGCCGCGGTCTTCTCGATGCCGTCGAGATTGACGCCCGCGGCGCACTCGAGCGATGGATTGACGCCCGCCGCGCCGCTCTCGAACGGATTGCCCTCCGCGGCACGTGGCTCGATAGCGAAGACGTGTCGCGTCTGTTGAGCCTTGCGCTGCCGGGCATCGACGAGCTTGCGGCGCTGTTCGAGATCACCCGCTTCGCGAACGGCGGCCGCTACGACGTGGTGGTGGTCGATACTGCTCCGACCGGCCATACACTGCACATGCTGACGATGCCGGATACGCTGCGCGCCCTGGCGCGGGTGTTCGACCAGATGCAGTCGAAGCACCGGGTCATGGTCGAGGCGCTGCGCGGGCGGTGGATCCCGGATGCCGAAGACGCGTTGATCGAGGAAATCGATCGCGACGGCCAGGAACTGCGCGCGCTGCTGCGCGATCCGGCAAGGGTGCAGATCGCGTGGGTCACGCTGCCCGAACCGATGGCCGTGGAGGAAACGGTCGATGCGTCGGCGGCACTCCGTCTCGACGGCATTCCACTGGCCGAGGTCATCGTCAATCGCGTCACGCCAAAACGCGAACGCCCGTGCCCGTGGTGCGACCGCCGTCGGCCGCTCGAGCGCGCCGCGATTGTGGCGATGGAGCGCCGGCTGCCACGACACGTCGGAGTGACTGGCATCGAGGCTCGACGGAAAGAACCAACCGGGGTTCGGGCGCTCTCGGCAATCGGGGAGGAGATGGCGGCCGCGAGTGCGCCGTCGATGACCAGGGGGGCGACGCCGAAGGGCCGATGGCGCGCGTTGCCGCCGCCAGCACGACGCGCCGGCGTGGTCTCGACGATGGCTTCAGCCGGTGCACAGGTGATCTTGTTCGGCGGAAAAGGAGGCGTCGGGAAAACGACTTGCGCGGCCGCGGCGTCGATTGCGATCGCGAAGAACGCCCCGCGACGTCGCGTTCTGCTCGTCTCAACCGATCCGGCGCATTCACTGGCGGACGCCTTCGGCGAGTCGATATCCGATATACCGCGGCGCGTTCGCGGCGCGCCGTCCAACCTGCTGGTGCGCGAGATGGATGCGGCGGCCGGCTTCCGCGCGGTCCGCGCCCGTTACGTCGACAGCATTGATGCGCTTTTTGATCGGCTGGTTCGCGGCAGCGGGAGCGTACAACTCGAGGCTGGCCACGATCGACGGGTGATGCAGGGGCTGATCGACCTCGCGCCACCAGGGATCGACGAGCTCGCCGCGGTCATCGGCGTCACCGACAGCATCGAGTCCAATCCTGGCCAGATCGTCGTCCTGGACACCGCGCCGAGCGGTCATGCCCTCCGCCTGCTCGAGATGCCCGCCCTCGTCCAGGACTGGACCAAGGCGCTGATGTCGATTGTCCTGAAGTACCAGCCGGTTGCCGGGATCGGTGAGTTCGGCGCGGACCTGCTGAAGCTGTCGCAGGGCCTGGGTCGGCTGCGCGCGCTCCTGGTCGATCCCGGTCGCGCGGCGTTCGTCGTCGTGACGCGGGGGGCGTCGCTGCCGCGCGCCGAGACCCTCCGGTTGATCGAGCGGCTTCGCGCGATGCGGATTCACGTACCGGCGGTGATTGTCAACGCGACCGGTAGGGGAAGTTGCCGCACCTGTCGCGAAGAGGCGCACGCGGAACAGCGAGAAATCGAGAAGCTGCGCCACGAGATTCCATCTGAAATAAAGACGGTGGTGACGCCGGCGGAACTGCCGCCGCCACGTCGCGCTGCCGCGCTGCACGCGTGGCAGCGACAGTGGCGGACGTAGCCGAGGCCGTGTCGTCGCGGCTCAGTGCAGGGCGGGGCGGTGCGATATCATCGGATTCGGCGATGGACGCTACCTACGTCTACTGCATCGCGCATGCGCCGGTCGGCCCGACGCGCTCCCGTGCGCCCGCAGGACTGCCCGATGCGTCGCCTCTTCGGGTGCTCGACGCGGGCGGGCCATTGTGGATTGTGTGCGCCTCGGTACCGCTCGCCTCGTATGGGCCGGGCGCGCTCGAGCCCGCGCTGCGCGATCTGAACTGGGTTGGAGACATCGCGGTCGCGCACGAGTCTGTGGTCGAGCACTTCGCCCAGCAGAAGAACGTCACGGTGGTGCCGATGAAACTGTTCACCATGTTCTCGAGCGATAAGAGGACGGTCGAGGAGATGAAATCGCGGCGTCGCGAGATCCTGGCGGTGGTGAAGCGGATCGGCGGGTGCGAGGAATGGGGCGTTCGCATCACGCGTGCCGCGCCTCCAGGCCGCTCAGGCGATCATGATGCGGTGCGGCCGGCGTCAGGAGCGGCGTTTCTCGCTGCGAAGAAACAGGCGCGTGACATCGCGCGCGACCTCGCGCGGGCCGCGTCCGAATCGGCGGATGCCGCCTATGCGGCGCTGTCGGCGATCTCGCGCGACGCGCGCCGGCGCGACGACGCGCCGGAGGGCGCGGTGGCGCCGCCGCTCCTGGATGCCGCGTTTCTCGTGCCGGCGCCACGGCGCACGCGGTTCAAGGCCACCGCGCGCAAGCTCGCCGCGGCCGGCGCACGGAGCGGCACCGAGATCACCGTGACCGGGCCCTGGCCCGCCTACAACTTCGTGCGGGAGCCGGCGCGGCCGTGAGCCCACGTACGCCGCGGCTGTCCACCGTGCCGGCCACCAAGCCGGCGAAGCACGAGCGTCCGGCGGCGCTTCGACCCCGCGTCGAGCGTCCACTCCCGCCGCGGCGGCCTCCGGTGCCGCGCCCGCAAGTGGCGCACATCATCGACGAATCCGAATCGTCGCTGGTCGATGTGATCGACAATCTCCTCAACCGCGGCGTCGTCCTGAATGCGGACGTGATCCTTGCGCTCGCCAACGTCGACCTCGTGTACCTGCGCCTCTCGGCGCTGCTCTGTGCCGCCGATCGCGTGCTGCCAGAGCGTCGATGAGCGCGTTGTACGTGTTCGCCTTGACGGACCGTGCCGCACGACCGCTTCGCCACGGCCGCCGGCGGATCGAGTTCATCGACCTGGCGGGTATCCATGCAGCCGTCGAGCACGTTTCCGCGCGCCCATCGCTGTCCGAAACGGCGCTGCGTGCTCAACACGCGATCGTCATGCAGATCGCGGCGTCTGTCGACGCGATCCTGCCAGCCCGCTTTGGCGCGTTGCTCGACAGGAAGGAGCTCGAAGCGCTCGTGGCGATGCGCCGGGAACCGATCCTGCAGGCGCTGCAGCTCGTTTCCGGCCGGACGCAGATGACCGTCCGCATCTTCACATCCGCCGGCACACTAGAGACGCCGCACGCGGCCGCGGTCGACGCGCGGCGCGCGGCGATGACCGGATCGGCCTACCTCGAACAGCGGCGGCGTGAAGCCGCCGCGCCGTTGAGCGCGCTGGCGGTCGAACTCAGTGGCGCCGTGCGCGATTTCGTCCACGCTGAACGCACGGAGCGCGGTCATGGACGTGTCGACGGGACGCTGTATCACCTCATCGACCAACGCCTGGTGTCGCAATACCGGAAAGCCATCGATCGGCTGCGCTCGTCGTCTGTCGTCGTAACCGGACCGTGGCCGCCATTTGCGTTCGTGCCCGATCTATGGCCGTGAAGAAAGCCGCGCGATCGCGGAAGTCGGGACGCGCCACGCGCGCCAGGCGGAAGCCCTCCGCTCGCGCCGCTACGTCCGCCAGGCGGGGTCCGCTCGAAGTACAAGAAATCGAATCGCTCCGCGCTGAGCTCAATCGCCTCGCGTCAGTGCCGCCGCCGCGATGGAACGCCGATCCCGAGGACGTGCGCCGCTCCGTTGCGAAGCTCGTGCTGACGCTAGTCGAGTTCATCAGGCAGATCCTGGAGCGGCAGGCGATACGGCGGATGGAAGCGGAGACGCTCACGGCGGACGAGACCGAGGCCGTCGGGCTGGCCCTGATGCGGCTCGAAGAGACCGTTCGCGACATGGGCGGGCAGTTCGGGCTGAGCCCGGAAGATCTGAACATCGATCTGGGTCCGCTGGGCAAGCTGGTGTGATGCAGGTGCGCACGGCGATCGCGCTCTGTCTGATGATGGTCGAGGCGCCTCTGCTCGACGTGGAGGAACGCCGCGCCATTGGCGGGCTCGCGGCGCACGTGGCAGCGGCGTTCGATCAGATCGCGGCGTGCCAGATGACGCCGGCGGGCGAGTTCATCGTGTTCGACCGGCGCGCGCACGCCGTGTTCACCGTGCCCCGGGCGGCCGATGCGCCGAAGAAGATCGTGGAGATTGGCTCCGAACCCGGCCGGCTCCTGGCGCCGAGCGCATTCGATTCCGCTCCCGACGGATCGTTCGTGATCGCCGATACGCCGCACGATCAGCAGCGGCTGCAGTTCTTCCTTCCCAGCGGGACGACCATGGGCGGTTTCACGATGCCCGGCCGGGGTGCGCCGCAGATCACGCTCGGGAACCTGTTCCTGAGCGGGCTGGCGTCGCTCGAATACACCGGGCAGACCGTGCTCATCAGCCAGCCTGAAAACGGCGCGCTGGTCGTCGAATACCTGCCGACCGGCACGCCGCTGCGCACGTTCGGCGATCTGCGGCGGACCGGGCAGGAAGCGGATCCGGCCGTTCACGCCGCCTTGAACGTGGGCATTGTCCTGCTGAACCCGCGGGGCGGCTACTTCTTCGTCTTCTTTTCCGGCGTTCCGACATTCCGCAAGTACGATGCGGCGGGCAGGCTGGTATTCGAACGGTCCATCCAGGGCACGGAGATGGATCCCTACGTCGGGAAGATACCGACCACGTGGCCACGGACCCGCGGGACGATCCCTGTCGTGCCGGCGATGGTGCGCACCGCTGCCGTGGACAACGACGGCAACCTGTGGATTTCGCTCGCTCCTGCCTACACCTACGTCTACGACTCGTCAGGGGACAAGCGCCGCATCCTGCAGTTCCGCTCGGCCGGGATCATCGCGCCGACGCATTTCTTCTTCACGAAGGATCGAAAAGTCGTCGTCACGCCGGGCTGCTACGTCTTCAACGCTGATTAGGGAGCAATCGCTCATCCCTATTCGGGAATCGAACCGCAAACCGCGAACCGCGCGCGTTAGTACCCGGCGACGTCCCGGATAGCTTTCAGGACGTGCGACGACTGCGGCAGGATCACTTCCTCGAGGATTGGACTGTAGGCGACCGGCGTGTCGAGCGCCGCGACGCGGCGCACCGGCGCATCGAGATGTTCGAACAACTCGTCGGCGATTCGGGCGGCGAGCTCGGCGCCGAAGCCACACGTCAGCTGATCTTCGTGCGCGATCACGACACGGTTCGTGTGTTTCACGGCCGCGGCAATGCCGTTCCAGTCCAGCGGCGCAATGGATCGAAGATCGATGACCTTGACGCTGATCCCGTCCTTCTCCGCCTGCTGCGCCGCCAGCAGTGAGCGCTGGACCAGCGCACCCCACGTGAACACGACGACGTCGTCTCCCTCGCGGCGGACGGCGGACGTGCCGAACGGGACCATGTACTCGGGACCCGGGTACTCACCCTTGTTGTAAGTCTGGCGGTAGAGGTGCTTGTGCTCGAGGAACAGCACGGGATCGTCAGAACGGATCGCCGTGCGCAGCAGTCCCGCCGCGTCCTGCGCGTTCGACGGAAACACGACACGGATGCCCGGACAATGCGCGAAGATGCTCTCGCCCGACTGGCTGTGATACGGCGCGCCGCCGCGGAGATAACCCCCGATTGCGGTGCGAATGACCATCGGGCAGCTGAACGCGTTGTTCGAACGATAGCGCAGCATCGACATCTCGTCGCGCATCTGCATCATCGCCGGCCAGATGTAATCGAAGAACTGGATCTCGACAACCGGTTTGAGACCGCGCGTCGCCATGCCGATTCCGCGGCCGATGATGCTGGCTTCCGCCAGCGGCGAGTTGAACACGCGAGCGCCACCGAATGCGCGCTGTAGTCCGTGCGTTATCTTGAAGACGCCTCCCTTGCCGGGCACCTTCTCCAACGCGCGCTCGCGGCTGCAGTCCGCGACGTCCTCACCGAATACGACGATGCGCGGATCGCGCGCCATCTCGTCTTTCAACGTGCGGTTGATCGCCGCAACCATCGTGTCTGGCTTGCCGGTCGGCGCGGCCACGGTGCTGAACGCGTCGGATGTCGGATCGACGTCCGGCGAGTACACGTACAGCGCCGCCGTCTCGGGGACTGGTTTCGGCGCGGTCTTGGCCCGTTCGGCCGCGTCGTTCACTTCGGCCTCGACCTCGCGCAGGATCGCATCGAGCTCGTGCTCCGTGGCGAGCTCTTCTTCCTTGAGAAACGTCGCCATCCTGACGATCGGGTCGCGCTTCGCCTCCGACGCGCGCTCATCGGCCGTCTTGTACAACTTCTCGTCGTCGGAGAGCGAATGTGAGTAAGGCCGGATGACTTTCGCGTGGACCAGCGCCGGACCCTTGCGCGCGCGTGCGTACGCCACCGCGTCACTCATGGCGCGGTAGCTCACGAGGAAGTCGGTGCCGTCGATGCTCTGGACGTGCAGGCCCGGGAACGATGCCACGAGCTTGGAGATGTCGCCTCCGGCGGTCTGCACTTCGACGGGGGTCGAGATGGCGTAGCCGTTGTCTTCGACAACGATGACGATGGGCAGCTTCTCGAGGCAGGCGATGTTCAGGGATTCCCAGAATTCGCCTTCGCTCGTCGTCCCGTCGCCAACCGACAGATAGACGACCTCGTCGCGCTGGAACCGTTCCTCGCGATCGCGGATGGCCGTGACTTTTTCGTACAGCTGTCCCGCGTCGGCGGCGCCGATCGCCTGCAGGCACTGCGTGCCGGTTGGACTCGACTGCGAGACGATGTTGAGACGCTTGTCCCCCCAGTGCGACGGCATCTGCCGGCCGCCGGACGCCGGGTCGTCCTGCGCGCCGACGCCCGCGAGAAACATCTCGTAGGGCGTGACGCCGAGTACCAGGCACAGCGCGCGATCGCGGTAGTAGGGGTAGAACCAGTCGTATGCCGGCGTGAGGGTCTCGCCGGCCGCGATGAGGATGGCTTCGTGTCCCGCACCGCTGATCTGAAAAAAGATCAGACTCTGACTTTTGAGCTGGATTTCCTTGTCGTCGATCCGCCGCGACAGGACCATCGTGCGATACACGCGGAGGAGATCTTCGCGCGTGAGGCCGTGGTACTCGCCCGCGCGATCGACGCCAGCGCTTCTGTCGTTGCTGACAGCGGTTCCCTTCATGCGGCCAAACGCTAGATTATAACATCCGGGCCGCGATGGCACCCTGGCGGACCCGCTCCCGCACGCCGCTCAGCGGCCCGCGACAGATCTGTATTTTTAGCTGTTCCGCACCGTCGCGCATCCGCGGCGGAACCTGCAGGTGGGCTATATACTGGCCCCCTTTCGCAGAAAGGAACGTCGTGACTGCAACTACGATCCGTCTTCACCGCTGGGACGAAATCGCGCTGGAGAAGGTGACCGAAATGATCTCGCGCAAGATTGTCACCGGCCAGCGCGAGATGCTCGCGCAGATCTACCTGAAAAAAGGGGCGCTCGTTCCGATGCACTCACACGAGAGCGAGCAGATGACCTACGTGCTTCAGGGGGCGATGAAATTTCTGATCGACGGAGAGGAAATCACGGTGCGGGAAGGGGAAGTGCTGCACATCCCCTCATGGGTCGAGCATCAGGCGGAAGCGTTGGACGACACGTTCGAGCTGGATCTCTTCAGCCCGATCCGGCAGGACTGGCTCGATCACACGGATACGTATTTCCACAAGACAGTCGAGCGCTGAATCGCGGGCGCGGGTCGCGATTACCTTCTACTTCAATTCCTGTAGGGCCGGGCTTTTAAGCCCGGCCAACCGCCGCGCGTGGAGGATCAGCAGCGCACAATTTGCAGCCGCGAGGAGCACCGTGGTGTCCACAACGGTGAGATGCCTCGGCGGCGGTGGATAGCCGCGCCCGAGGCCGAAGAAAAGCCAGAGGTTCAGCGCGAAAACGATGCTGACACCATAGAACACGGGGCGCAGCTCGCGGCGTACCGCGGCGGCGCCGGTGACCAGCGGGATCGCGAGATACAAGTGATTCTCGTGAACCTGTACTCCGAGTACGACGTACGCATGCACGACGAAGGCGGCGCACGCGAGCATCATCGAGAGCTCGCGTGACCGGCGCACGCGCCACAGTGCCCATCCCGCGGCGGCGATAATCGCTGCCGTCGCGATCGGACGCGGGTTCGGATACCCGAGCTCGACGACGCGCGAGATGCCGAGGATGCGTACGGTCATCGTCCACGCGCCCCACACGCCAAGATCGTCGATCGCGTAGATCGCGCGCATCACGTAGGTGACGATCCACCACAAATTCGCCGCGTCGGCCGAAAGCATGTCGTGGCGCAGCAGCGACCCGATCCCTTGCAGGAGATTGCGCCATGCGCCGGCGGCGACGAAGGGCGCAAGCGTCAGCGCCGAAACGAAGGCTGCGCCAGCGCCGGTCATCACCGCGTGCCGGGCGCGTCGCCCGCCCTCCGAGTTCCATACCGCCAGCGCGACGACAGGAATGATGAAGACCGCCTGCGCTTTGGTGAGGCAAGCGACCGCCAGGAGAGCGCCGGCGGCGAACGGCGCGCCGCCGGTTGCTGCGGCAATCGCGCCCACCGCCGGCAAAGCCATCAGCGGATCCAAGTAGCCGAGCACGGGTCCCGCGAGAATCATCGCGGGGTTGACCCAGAACGCCACCAGCGCCCAGGCTGCTGCAACGTCACCGTAGCGGGAGCCGATGAGATGCCAGAGGAGAATCGCGAGCGCCATCTCCGCAAGGAGCGCGGGCAGCTTCATCGCGACGTTCAGCCAGCGCGTGTTTTCGAATGAGGGGAAGAAGGTGCGATAGGCGGCGCCGGCGACCGCAAGCTCGTACAGAGCGATCGGGGGATAGTCAACGGTGGTGAAGCGATCACCCCAGCGCACGACGCCGCGCTCGGGAGGCGAGCCGCCGACACCGTAGAGACGCGTGATGCCTTGTTCGAGCGCACCGTAGCTCCACGTTTTCCACACGAACACGTCTTCCGTGCCGTCGAGCGGAACCGCGAACGCGCGAACGAGCAAGCCGGCGAACAGTACAGCGCGGAGGCGTGGCGGGATATCAGTGCACCTTGCGGTCCCAATCGGAGCGGCCGCCAGAGTACACGTCGAACTTACGCCGCAGGCGATTCATTTTCCATTTCAGGTAGCGGTACTTGATCTCTGCGGTGAGTCCGCCGCGTCCGCCCTTCAGGTAGAGGTAACCGAAGATGATGCCGCCGAGATGCGCGCCATGCGCGATGGCGCGCGGGCCGGCGCCCGCCACTGACAAAAACGAAATCGCTCCGATGATGATGACAAAGAATTTCGCCGGAATTGGAAACAGCAGGAACATCAGGATCGGACGATCCGGGAAGTACAGCGCATAGGCGACGAGTAAACCGTACAGCGCGCCGGAAGCGCCGATCGTGTTCATCGCGTAGGTTGGCGCGGTCGCCGCGAATGGGAGGAGGCCAACGAGAATCGTCGTTATGGCGGCGCCGAGTCCGGTGATCGCGTAGTACTTCAGGAAGAATTTCGTTCCCCACATCCGTTCGAGCTCGACGCCGAACATCCAGATGCCGAGCATATTGAAGAGGATGTGGAAGAAGCCCGCATGCAGGAACATGTAGGTCACGGGCTGCCACAACCAGCCGCGCTCGATCACGTCCTTCGGGACGAGGCCGAGATAGTCGGTGATCTGGTGGAAAACCAGCGCGGCGAGGAACGCGCCAACATTGGCCCAGATGATCCACTTCACCGCGGGGGTAATCGGACCTGGGCCGAATGCGTACGTGACGGCGGGCGATCGAGGGTAACGCGGCATCTCTGTGGGGTCGAAAGAAACTATCGTACCACAGCGAGCGTCAGGCCCTGCTCTCCGGAACGATGACATCCGCAGGCTGCGGGGCGGTTGTCGTACGCGTGTGCTCAGGCAGCGGCAGCGCGCACGCCGCGGCGAGCAGCGGGATGACTGAAACACCAACGAGTGTGTGTTCGATGCCGACACGATCGGCAATCATTCCCGCGAACGGGACGCTGAGGCCGCCCGTGCCCCAGGCAAAGCCCATCATCAGCGACGACACGGTCGCGGCGCTGACCGGCGCAATCGATTGTCCGAATGTGACGTTCACGGGAAGCGTGGACTGCAGAAAGAGGCCGCCGAGCGCCAGCACGACCACGAACGGCCATCCCGTCAGGAACGGTGCGACGAACAGGAACGGACACGCGGCGACAAGGGAGAGCGCGATTACCTTGCGCGGTCCAAAACGATCGGCGCACGGTCCGCCGAAGAAACCGCCGACGCCGCTCGCGAACAGGTACGCGGCAACGGAAGCCCCCGCTTCCGCAACCGTCAGGCCGCGCCGCGTCAGCATCACGGGCACGAACGTCGCGAACGTGAGCGACGCGAGCGTCCGTAGCACGACGATCGAATAGAGGAGCGCCAGCGGCTTTGCGTAGGGCCGCAGCGCACCGAATCCGCGATGCGTGGACGGATGCAGCGGAATCGGCGGCACGCGCCGAACGAAGAATATCAAGACGAGAAGTCCCGGGATTGCCAGCAGCGGGGTATGTTCGATGCCGAAATGCTGCGCGAACGGCGCGAACAGGAGTGGACCGAGCGAGAACCCCAGCGTGCCGCCGGTGATGTAGACCGACATCGTAAAGCCCGGACGGTCGCCACCGAGCCGGTGCGCGAGCGCGGCTGCCGGCGGGTGGAACGCCGCCGCTCCGAGGCCACCCGTAATCAGGATTGCCGCGAGCTCGAACTTCGTGCGTGCGAGCCCGACCAGGCTGAGCAGACCGATTGAGACAAATGGACCGCACCTGATCAGCGTGCGCGGCCGCCACCGGTCCGCGAGATGTCCGAATCCGACCTGCGCCACCGACGCCGCGATCTGGAACAGCATGGTCAGCGTTCCCGCCGCTGCGAGCGTGAGCCCGAGCCGGGGTATGAGCACGGGGAGAAGCGGCGCGTAGATATTGCCGTAACCGTCCACCATCAGGTGGGCGGCGCACATCAGAAGAACGGTCGGGTGAACGGGAAGCCGGCGCGTCATGCCCCGGGGCGCAGCCGGCGCAGCACGCGGGCGAAGGCCTCATCGAATTCCGCGATTCGCAACAGGCGCGCCGCCGCGACGAGCACCGCGAGGCCAATCGTGATCGCAGCGCCAACCCGGATCGCCTTGACGACGAGCGTGGACCCGGGCAGGTATGCGGAGATCCATCCGATCGAAAGACGCGCAGCGAGGCCCATCACAATCGACGCGACGAGTATTTTCATGAACGCGACCGCCAGGCGTCCCCCCTCGAGCCCACTGATACGGTTGCGCAAGAGCAACAGCAGTGCCCCGGCGTTGAAGATTGCGGCGAGCGCGGTCCCGAGCGCCAGCCCGCTGTATCCCATCACTCGCACGAGCGCGAGATTGATGCCCAGGTTCGCGAGTACCGACAGCACACTGACCACGACGGGCGTACGGCTGTCACGCAAGGAATAGAACGTCGGCGACGCGATCTTGACGGCCGAGTATCCGAGCAGGCCTGGAGCGTAGAACATCAGTGCGACTGCCGTCGCCGCGGTGTTCTGCGCGGTGAATTTGCCGCGCTCGAGCAGCAGCGAGACGATCGGGTTGGCCAGCGCAATCAGTCCGATCGTCGCTGGCACGTTGAGCATCAACATCAAGCGCAGCGCTCCGGAGACTGTCCGCCGGATCGATGCTTCGTCCGCGGCGGCGGCGTGGCGCGCGATCTCCGGCAGCGCCGCCGTTGCGATCGAGACCCCGAACAGGCCAATCGGCAGGTACATCAACCGGAACGCGTAGCTCAGGTAGGAAACCGCTGACTCTCCTTGCCCCGTGGCGAGATACGTGTTCACCGCCACGTTTATCTGCACGGCGGCGAGGCCGAGCGTCCCGGGTCCCATCAACCGCAGCACCTCTTTCAGATGCGGGTCCCGGAAATCCACGATCGGCCGATACCGGAAGCCCTCCCGGCGCAGGAACGGCCACTGCAGCGCGATCTGTCCGAGTCCTCCGAGCACGGTTCCGATGGCGATCGCCGCGATTGGCGGCAGCCCCACATACAGCATCAACGGCACGAGCGTGAGCGCGCACAGGATCGTCGCGACGTTGAACATCGCCGGAGACAACGCCGGGATGAAGAACCGGCGCAGCGAGTTCAGCATGCCCATCATCGCGACCGACACCGCGACGGTGGTGAGAAAGGGGAGCATGATGCGGGTCAGTTCGGTGGTCAGTTCGAGCTTTCCCGGAATGTCCCCATACCGGCCCGCAATCACGTGCGTGATCGGACGAGCGAAGATAATCCCCACCACCACGATTCCCCCGGTCACGATCAGCAGCGCGTTGATGACGAGATTCCCGAGTCGCCACGCTTCTTCGGGTCCTCGTTCCTTGAGTACCCGGGTGAACGTCGGGACGAACGCCGCGGTCATGGCGCCTTCTGCAAAGAGATCGCGGAGGAGATTAGGGACGCGGAACGCCACGTTGAAAGCGTCCATTTCGAGCCCGGCCCCGAAGAACGCCGCCAGCACCATCTCGCGGGCAACTCCGAGCACGCGGCTCGCCATGGTGGCGAGGCTGATCAGGCCAGCCGACCGCGCGAGCTTCACACTCATCCGCTCGGCAGCGTACCACACGGTGCTCGGCCTCACGGCCGGACCGTTCGCTTTCGGAACGACCGGACACTTCGCGTGTCGAAAATGGAAATCGTGAGGACAAAAAAAAGCCCCCACGCTGCCGCAGGGGCTAAAGGAGGATGGATGAGAGGCTTGTGCGTGCCTTCAAGAGATTAGACGGCGCAGCGGGGAGAAAAGTTTGACGGATCAGCCGCCAAGCTTCTTACGGACTGCCTCGTTGATGGCCCGTCCGTCGGCACCCCGGCCGGCGAGCTTTGCCATCACGCCCTTCATCACTTTCCCCAGGTCCTTCGCGGACGTCGCGCCCGTCTCCGCTACGGCTTCGTCGACCGCCTTGTCGATTTCCGCGGGGTCGAGGGGGGGCGGCAGGTACGCTTCGAGCGTCGCGATCTCCGCTGTTTCTCGGGCCGCGAGCTCCGGACGTCCGCCTTTCGTGAACTGCTCGGCGGAATCCCGGCGCTGTTTGATGAGCGACGCGATCACCTGCTGCTCCTCTGCTTCGTCGAGTGCGCGCGCCTTCTCGACCTCGCGGTTCATGAGCGCCGCCTTCGCCATTCGCAGCGGCGCGAGCCGGGCCTGATCTTTGTTTCGCATTGCTGCGGTCATGTCCCCGGAGATCTTTTGCATCAGCGTCATCGAAGTTCCTTTCCGGAGTTCACAGAGGGAACGGAGGTAACGGAGAAAAGCTAACCACGGAGCAACGGAGCCACGGAGAACATTTTTCACGGAGTGTTCTCCCAAGGAAAGATCTCCGTTTCTCCGTGCTCCCGTGGTTAATCCCTCCGTTAACTGTGTTCCCTCCGTAGCTCCTGGTAAATCTCCCAGTACTGCGCCGCTGCGGCCGCCGGCCGGAACTCGCGCTCGATCGTGTCCCGGGTCCCTGAGAGCGCGCGCCGCTTGTTCTGCAGAAAATGCGTAATCGACCTCCCCAGCGCCACGGGTTGTTCGCGCGGGACGGTGCTCACGTCGGCGCCAAACACGCTGTTGAGCTCGACCCCGCCGGGATTGTCGGTTGAGAGCACGGGGGTACCCGAAGCGAGCGCTTCGACCGCGACCGTCGGCAGCGCCTCCAGGATCGACGGCAGGACGAAGAGATCGGCCGCCGCGCAGTACCTGGCGATTGCGGTGTTATCCACCAGCCCGGTGAAATCCACATGACGTTCAACGCCGGCCGAGCGCGCCACTCCTTTGAGCTCGTCGAGCAGCGGCCCTGTTCCGCAAACCACGACCCGCGTGTCCGGATGGCCGTGGACGACGTCGCTCATGGCCTCGAGCAGCGTGCGCTGGCTGGCCAGCGGGTGCAGGCGCTTCACGTTCAGCAATAGATGCCGATTGGCGATGCCGAGCGAGGCGCGTGCCGCCGCCTGCGCCTCCTCGTCGTGCCACGTAAACACGTCGCTCACGGGCGGATAGACCACCCGCGCATTCCGCCGGCCGAGGCCGATGTCGTGCGCGCGCGACATCAGCCCGTCACTGTAAAAAGTGACATATGACGCTTCGAGGTACGCGCGCGTGAACAGGTCAGGGCGGCCGCGTTTCCGCTGGTAGTGCCAGATCTCCGTGCCGTACAGCGTGAGCACCACCGGCTTGTTCGCGCGCCGCGCGAGCACGACGGCAACCTCCGGCAGCAGTCCGTTGCTGTGCGCATGGACGATGTCGGCGTGGGCGATGCGCGGCGCGAGAAGCGTCCTGACACGAGCAGCGGCGAGCGCGGACCCGACAAACGGCGCGCGATCGACAATGTCGCCGCGGCGCCGGGGTGCCCACGTGACGGGACCAGCCAGCTGCGCCCGGCCGCCCGCGCGGGGGGGGTGCGCGACGTATTCCACGTCGTCGCCGCGGGCCGCCGCCCAATTGCCGAGCTGCCATGGGAGCAGCGCGTTCGCGGCCTGGTCCGGCGGGAGGTGCGGCGTGACGTGAAGAATGCGCATCAGCCCGCGTAGGCGCGGCGGAACTCGGCGAAGGTCACGGGCCGGGCCCCGAGCTCCCGCGTGGCGAAGTCGAGAAACCGATTCAGGCGCTCGAGGAACGCGTCGAGCTCCCCCTGCGTCCGATTGTAAGGGCTGCCGCCGACGATGGCTTCGCTCGAGTGGAACAGCACATTCAGCACCGGCTCCCGAGCACGCGCGAGGTCGCGCGCAAGCCCAATCATGTCGTCGAGCGACGAATAGGAGGGCCGCAGCCAGCGCAGGCGCGCGACACCGAGCGCGCGCAGGAGGCGCTTCGTGTTGTATGGCCATGGGGCCCGGGCGTAGGCGTACTGCATCCATCGCGGCAGCCGCCGGTTCAAGGCGGCAGACACCGGGACTTCCAGCAGGTTGCTGGTCCCCGGCCGCGTCGCGTTGTCGTAGGCGAGGAAGTACGGCGTGAGCGGCGCTTTCACGAATTCGGGTCCGCCCTTGTGCGATTCATAAAAGAGCGGCGCGATGCTCGACTCCACGACGTAGCCGAGCCGCTCGAGGCCGGCGACGTGCATGGCGGAGAAACCGAAGCGGCCCGAGCGGTAGGAGACCGGGCGGGTTCCGACCGCGTCCGCGATGGCACCGGTCAGCGATGCGAGCTGCGCCTCGAACTGTGTGCGGGGAAGCGCCGACGCATAAGGATGCCGGCGGACGTCCTCGTCGGTGCACGGAGGCGTCTCCCACGCATGATGGTGCGCGCCGATCTCGCAGTCGCCGTGCGCGAGCAGCGCGCGGAGCACGCCGGCGGATTGCCCATCCCTGGCGACCGGGTAGGTGATGACGTAGGTGGGTCGCACTCCGTGCTTCGCGAACAGCGCGTGCAACCGCGGCAGCGCGTAGATGTTCTCGAACCGCTGGTTCGCCCGGGCGGCAGCGTCCCACTGGTTGTCGCCTTCAGTATCGATGCCGACCAGCAGATTCATGCGGCGGCGGCCCTCACCGATCCTGGTCCGAATCACCGAGCGTCAGGTGCCAGTGGTCGGTGTTCTCGTAGAACGCGGGGCTGACGTCGACGGCGTTCACCTTCGCCACGAACTCCATCGTCGATTTCACCTGGAAGTATCCCGAGCGCTTCAGCAGCCGCCTGAAGCTCGCGTGCATGGCGAAGGTGCGGATTTTGTCCGAATCGGCCAGCCGCGCCTCCCGATCGATCCAGTGGAACAGCGTGTGGAGCGCCGGCTCGTCGTCCGGGTCGGCGAGGAAGTCGACGAGCAGCGTGACGCGGCCGCGCGGCTCGTGCAGGTGGCGATACACCGCGTACCCGATGTTGCGGTCGTCGCGCCGCAGCATCGCGATACTGTAGCGCACGTGTGGTGCGGACACGAACTTCCAATTGAGGTAGGCCGCATCGCGGCGCACCGCGAAATCGAACTTCGGCCCGAGCTCGTCCCACAGGACGTTGAAGCTGTCGTCGAAACGCTGGATCAGCCGGATCTCGGCGCGCAAGGGGCGCGTCCGTGCGACGATCTTCACGATCGGCAGGGTGAGCGCAGATACGAGCCGGTTGATGGGCACGGGCCAGTTGGGTCGGCGCAGCGCGCGACGGGTCAGCGGCTTCACGAGACACGGCACCGGACCGACGTCCGGCCAGTTCAGCTTCTGGAACAAGCGGTAGGAAGAATCCGACAGGCCGAGACCGAGCGACGCGCCCACGTTCCGATCCCAGGTACGAAACAGGACCTCGCCCAGCCCCTGGCGCTGCCGTTCGGGGGCCACCATCACGTCCATGCCCCACGAGCCCTGGACCTCCTGACCTTTGACGCGCAGCCGCACCGGCATCGTCGCGTACTGCCCGACGATCGCCGTGCCTTCGCGCGCAATCCAGATCTCGGGCTCCTGACCGGGATTGTTCGGATTCCGGCGATACTGCCAGTGCCAGCGCAGCCGGCTGGCTTCGGCGGCATCGTTGCCGAAGACACGGCGGTACATCGCTTCGACCGCGCGCTTGTCCTCCGGCCGGTATCGTGTGATTTCCGCCACTACATACCCGCCAGCACGTATTCCATGTTGCTGATCAGCGCGTCCTGCACGAGCGGGTTATTCCGTACCCATTGCGCGACTGGGATGGGCAGGCGCCTGACCGTCGCGGTGACGTGCAATTCCTCCCTCACGATCCGGAGGCGGGCCGCCGCAATCTGATTTCGCAGCCGTGCCACGCGTACCTTCTCGAGCAGGTCGTCGTGTTTGATTTCGCCGCGGCGCGCCGCTGTGATGAACGAATTCTCGTTCGCCGGCTCCTTGAGCGCCCACGCGGCGTGGCGCGCGAGCACGCGGAACGTGGCGAACGCGAGGCGGCGGCCGAAGATGAGATGCAGCGGCACCGGCACCTTCAATCGCGGCAGGTGCGCTCCGGCGAACGAGAGATACGGGGCGGTCGAGAGGTAGACGTGCCCCTGCGGCGCCAGCACACGCGCGCACTCGCGCAGGTACAGCGGCGCGTCGGCGACGTGTTCGATCACCGCGTGCGAGAGCACGAGGTCGAACGATCCGTCGCGAAAGGGGAGGGCCATCCCGTCGGCGAGCGCAAAGTGCAGGTTGCGCAGTCCGCGCTCGCGGCCCAGACGCACACCGGCATCGTGAAACCGTTCGACCGGATCGATCCCCACGACTGCGGACGCTTCCTCGGCCAGCGACAGCGGCATGCCGCCACCACCACAACCCGCGTCGAGCACGCGTCCGCGTACGGTCACGCCGGCGCGCTCGAGGAAGGCGATCACCTTCGCGCTGCGGTAGTACTCGAAGAGCGCGTAATCGTATTCGGAACGAAATCGCAGGTCAGCGTGCGCCTTGATGGCGCGCTCGTCAATCTTTCGCACGCCCGCTCGATGTCGTCTCGTCCCGGCCGCCGAACTTGTCGATGAGCGCGGCGCGATCGTGTCCGGTGGCAGTCTCCGCCACGTCGAAGGTCATGATGATGCGGTGGTCGGGATATGCGTTGATCACGTCCAGGATGACCGGATCGTGCACCTGCGACTCGTAGCCGAGCGAGGGCGCGATGTAAGTCAGAATATATCGCACATCGTCGCGCGTCTTCCGGTCGTCGTAGTTGCCGAAGCCGCGGCCGACGAAGACGGGTCGAATGCGGTTCTCGAGCGACAGGCCATTCGCCAGCTTGCCGTGCACGAGGGTTTCAGCGGGCAGGCGCCGCCCGAGCTCTGCCGATGCGGCGTAGTTCTTGTACGAGCGCCCGCGCGCCCACTGCGCGTACTGCAGCGCGTGGCCCGCGGCGATCAGCAGCGCCAGCCCCATGCTCGCTGCCGGGCTCCATCCGCCGCGCGCAAGCAGCCGTGGAATACGCGGCCAGGTTACATACAACACGGTGGTGGAGACGAGCGCGAGCAGCGCTCCGATCCGTACATTCGGACTGATCTCGCGCAGGAATGCGATGCGCACGGCGGACGCGATCACGAAATACGCGGCGTAGGCGATGAGTGGTGCGGCAAGAAGCGCCCGCCCGCGCGGCAGCCGTTCGATGGTCGGCGCGAGGATTTCGCGTCGGCCCAGCGAGATTGCGGTGAGCGCGACGAGTGGAGGAATGAACAGCACGAACCGTCGTTCGTTGCCGGCGTCGTGCACCATGAGCTCGAGCGCGCCGAGTCCCATCCACAACAGCAACAGCCGCTCGCCGGACGAGAGCTCACGCCACCGTGTCAGCAGCCCCAGTCCGGCGGCGGTGCCGAGCGCGGTGACGACCCACATGTAGGTGAAGACGTCCTGGAGCGGGAACCACGTGATGCGGTCGACGAGCGCTTTGATCGTATAGCTCGGCTTTCGCGTCACTGACATCTGCCAGTTGTAGAACCGGTAGTCGATCCAGTGCGGCAGAACGAACACCGCGAGTGCGATCGCGCCGGCCGCGGCGAGCCCGGCCAGCGTCCACCACGCCGCACGCTTTTCCGCGGTCGTCCCATCTCCGGCACGGCGTAGCAGCTGGAGGAAAGCGTCGACGCCCACCGCCGCAACGAAGAACGCGGCGGAGGCCTTGGTGAAGAATGCGGCGATGGCGAAGGCGCCGCCGGCGAGTCCCCACCGGGGCCGGTCCTGTGCGCGCGTGTGGCAATACCACGCCGCCACCATGGCAGCGACCATCGGTCCTTCCATCAGCGCCGCGCGGTTCCACATCACGTAGATGTAGTTCGTCGCGAGCAGTGCTGCCGCGATGAGGCCGGCCTGCCGGCCGGCGATACGCGCAACACCCAACGCCAGCAGCCATACCGAGAGGAGGCCGCAAATCTCAGGCACTAACCGCGCCTGCCGCACACCGACACCGAGGGTTCGGAACGACGCGTACTCGAGCGCGGTAAATACCGGCGTGATGTAGACGGGATTCCATTTGTCGAGCGACCACGCTCCGAAGAGTGCTCTGTTGCGGGCGTTGTGAACCCACGCCCCTTCGTCATGCCACACGATTCCCACCGTCGGGTTCCATGGCGGATCGGCGGCGGGGAAGAGGCCGCGCAGGAGGCCGCCAGCCGCGAGAAGGACCAGCAGCGAGGCCACGAACACGCGCCTCGATACGGGCTGCGTCATCGCGCGTCGGCCCGGCGCATCCACACGTCGAACCCTTCAGGTCCGGCGACGGTACTGTAGGACCCGCGGAGCCACGAGGCGAGCGCCGGGGTAGCCATGAAGAAGTGCGCCGAATCGTCCACGTCGGGATACCAGTCGCGCTGCTGCAGCGCGACGATGACCGGACGGTTGCCGCGCAAATCGTCGAGCAGCCCAGGTACGCCGTAACCAGGCTTTCCATCGTTGAAGCCGACAATGACCGGCCGGCTCCAGAAGAAGCGCGACGCGCTCCGACGATCCGCGGCGACGTATGCACCCGACGAGAAGCCAAACACGTACACAGGCTCGTCTACGGTGGCGTGCGATCGCATGAACGCACCGAGCTCCTCCATCGCCAGCGCCGAGTATTTACGCGTCGTCCGGTCGCCGTATCGCGCCAGATGCACTTCGCGAGGAACGCGTCCGGCGGCATACTGCGCATCCCACCGGGTGTTGTCCACGAGCTTTGCAAAATCGTTCACGCGCCAGATGCCGACGATGGCGGCGATGGCCGCGATAGTTGACAACGCACGCGTTCGCGTAAAGACGAGGCGGCCGGCCCACGCCGCAGCGAGCGCAAGCGCGGGCGCAGCCTGAATGAAATACTGCGGCAGATCGCGGCTGCCGTTGATCGCGATCGCCAGACAGGCGGCAGCGACCCACGCGACCGGGAACAGGCGCCGCCAATCTCCCCGGGCGGCGAGGAGCAGCACGATGCAGCCGGCGCCGCCGATCAGCCACAGTGCGTCGACCCGCGCATGACGCACCGGGAAGGTGAACAGGTAGGCAACCGCGTGCCACGCACCCTGATAGGTCTCGCCTGAATAGTGGACGTTATAGAGAATCGTCGCGTCGTACAGGTCCCGGAGCGCATGTCCGGCGGCAAAGCGCGCTGCGAAAACCGCCACGGGCGTCAGGAATCCCGCCGCCATCCACCCAATCGTCCGCGCGCTCAGGGTTCGCCAGAGCCACAACGCCGTTACTCCGGCGAATCCGTAGGCAGCGGCGTTGTACTTGAACACAAACGCGAGCCCGAAAAGTGCCCCCGCCGCGGCAGCGTTTGCCGGGTGAGGATGCGAACGGATGCGCGCGAGACAGAGGAACGCGCCGGCGACTGCCGGGGCGATGAACGTCTCGCACTGCGCGCGAACCGCGACACCACCAAGACGCGCGAAGGCGGGATTGGACAGGAAGAGGAACAGGACCGCAGACCAGGCCCCGACACCAGGTCCTGCGACATTGCCACCGAGACGCCAGAGCAGGGCGGCCACGACTCCGGCGACCAGGAGATCCGCGGCGGGCACTGCCGCGTCGCGCGGCAGCATGGCGCGCATGACGGCGTAGGTGAAGTGAATGGCCGGGGGCTTCTGGTCCCATGCATCCCGGTAGGGCAGCCCGCCGGCGAGAATCCGTTCGCCGACGTACGCGTATAACCCCTCGTCTGCGCCCATGGGCTGCACGAGCGAGGGGAGGCGCACGACGAGCAGGACGCACGCGAGCGCCAGCAGGACGCGGTTTGTCATGTAAGAGCGCCGGGTGCTTGAATTATAGTGCGGGGGAGTCCCATCCTTGACGGCTCCATCCCTGCCTCCAGCGAGCGTCGCGGTGGTCGTTCCCACTTACAACGAGCGCGATCGTCTTGCCGATCTGGTCACGACGATCTTTGCCGCGTATGCGGCCCAAGGGATCGCCGGCGAGCTGGTCATCGTCGACGACAACTCGCCTGACGGAACGGGCGCACTCGCCGACGAGCTCGCCGCTCGATACCGGATTACGGTGCTGCATCGCGCCGGCAAGCTCGGTCTGGGGACCGCCGTGGTCGAAGGGTTCGCCGCGGCGACGGCACCGATTGTCGGCGTCATCGACGCCGACTTGAGCCATCCGCCGGATCTGTTGCCGCGGATGCTGGCGGTCATGCAATCGCAATCCGCCGACTTCGTCATTGGCAGCCGGTACATCGAGGGTGGCGGTACGCGCAACTGGGGCCGCGGGCGGCTGTGGATGTCGCGTGTGGCGTGCCTGATGGCGCGACGGCTGACGCCGGTCCGCGACGCGACGTCCGGGTTTTTTCTCGTGCGGCGCGATCTGGCGCGTGCAGTCAGGATTTCGGCCGGCGGGTTCAAGATTTGCCTCGAGCTGCTCGTCCGCGCGCGTCCAGCGCTGGTCGTGGAAGTTCCATACGTGTTCGTCGGGCGCGCGGCGGGCGAAAGCAAGATGAACCTGAAGGAAGCGATGGGCTACCTGGAGCAGCTGCGGGAACTGCGAACGTTCATCGCCACGCAGCCCAAGCTGGCGCAGACCTACCGGCGGCTCACGCCGGCGGATCTCGAACGCGCGCTGTCTTTCAACCGCCGCTGACGGTCAGACCGGCGTCACTGAAGTGGAGTCAGACCCCCGAAGTTCGGGGTCTGACCCCACTTCGCGACCCCGGTTTGGTCTGATCCCGGTATCGACCACCCGCGTGCCGAACAGCGTCCGCGAGAGGACCCCCCACACGATGTTCTGCTTCGAGAACGCGATGCGGGCGACGTCCGAGACGTGGCGTGCCATGTAGCTCGGGCGCAGGAAGAACCGGCGCTTCGCGCGGTGGATCGCGTTCATCACGATCGCTTCGTCGAGCCCGCCGCCCCGCAAGAGGTAATACGAGTACTCCATCTTTGCCCAGTCATCCCCGAGCTCGGGCGGCAGCAGCGACTCGCGTACGCACTTGTCGTACAACGCGGTGCCGGGATAGGGCACG